>ENA-OQCL01000969-OQCL01000969.1-human-gut-metagenome-genome-assembly--contig:-NODE-969-length-11647-cov-5.116580_pt1 | contig 11647 bp, 9 predicted proteins | sample MGYA00242502_ERZ504586 | MGnify/ENA primary metagenome ERZ504586 (study PRJEB26092, sample SAMD00036316) | human gut metagenome | host: Homo sapiens | study: EMG produced TPA metagenomics assembly of... | reverse complement strand
TCAGTGCAGGATTGGTTACCGGGTCAAGTATAGCAGAATTGGGCGCAAGTTGTCATTCGTCTGCACCCTCATCTTCAAACTTTTTGCTGGGCGTTCTTGGCAACAATACGCTCCAGCTTCTTCAAAAAGGACTCCTTGCCCTCATAGCTGCCGGTCACGGTGTAGGTGGTATGTCCGACTTTCTCCGTGGTGGTCAGTTCAGGAATCCAGAACGCGGACAGGTTCTTGACATGGAGATTACCGTTCTCATCCACATAGGAGCCGTGCTTCTTCTGATCTTCGGTCAAGGACTGCCGCTTGAAATAGATTTCATTTCGGAGATGCTCACGGTCTCACTGGTCTGCTCCTTCGGGGTATCGTCATACAGCTGAGCGAAAAATGCCAGTGCATCTTCGGGTGGGTCTTCCTCCATGAGCTGCTCGAAAACTCGCTGTTCCTCTGCCGAGAGGTTATTCCATGCGGCTTCCAACTCCTGCTCGTTGGCTGCGTTGACGAAGGCTTCGATCTCATTTTTTCATGGTGCATCCTCCTTTGGCTGCGAAAAGCGGATTTTCAAAAAGTATGGGTTTTCGTGAGAGCAAGAATCGTCCCGTGGCCACAAATTTTCAATTCTTGAAAATTCTTGCCCTTTTGGGACAGCTTCTTGTTGGGGCGTGCCTGCCCCAAACCCTGCTTAGGAGTGAGTGCGATATACTAGGAATTTATTTATTGCTTGCATCGGTTTTGTCGTTTCCCTTTTTCTTACGAGACAAACCTAAACAAAGATGCGTCGAGCCAAGGCAAAGAAATGATGAACCAAGACACAACCATACAACAGCCATAGAATTATCATTTCCACTTATGAAGCTAATAAGTGAATGCCATATATAACAGAGCAGAAGCTGCATAGAATAAGATAGATTTCTTGGTTTCATTTTTTCATAAATAATCGCCTCCACAAATCGATTTGTTGAGTCAATTATACCACGTTCTTTATCGAAATTACACCCTCTACATGGGAGAACTTGGCCGATTTACTGCGTACGTGCGTACCCATCTTCCGTATACACGTATGCGGCGATTTGCCCGAAACGCACTCTATACAGCCGTTCCCCCTCGGAGAGCCCACTACACTTTGCAGACCGCAGGGATGAAAGTGTCATAGTGGGTTATTACACTTCCGCAGAAGTGCCTTCTCCTCGCCGCAGACAGCCGGGTGTGCCTTTTGTGAGAGCTTTCTATGCGGCGAATCCACATCGCCCACAGGCGATGTAAGCAGGGATTCCAAAGGGGCGCAGCACCCTTGGCACACGACTTCGGTACAAAGTCTAGTGTGTTACACCTTTCCAGAGGTGTATACGTTCCTGAAATGCAAAAAGCCCCATACCCAACACCTTAACGGTGCGGACATGGGACTTGATGCTTCCTCGGCCTAGCCGGGTACTCCGTAACCAATCCTGACAGGCAGTTGCCGTGTCATTTTTCGAAAACTGTTTTACGGATACCCAGCAAGTGGGAACTTCCTGTTTTTCGTTGTTTGCATGATGAGCCTGTTCCGCCTGCCATGCGGCAAACTCCCGCTGACCTTCCTCGCTGTTCCAGCAGGCAAGGATGGCCGGGTAGAATGCCCGCGCCAGGCGGTCGATGACTTCATCGGGGTAAGGGGAAGTGTTTGTGGACTTTTTCTTTTTGTTCAAACGCACGCTCCTTGGATCGTCCCACCGTGGCAAAGCCGGGCGAGAAAATCAAAGTTCCAATTTTTATCAGGCGCAAGGGCGCGGATGTTTTCTGCCCTGCACTTGCGGCTGGTGGCTCGTTGATGGCTTACAAGTGCCTGTCGTTATGCGATTTCTTTATCGTTCAGCATTTCTTCAAACTGTGCCATATACGCTTTGTGCTGCTTGAGGATTTTTAGCGTTTCAGTTTTGGCGTAGGAATCGTCCGGTAGCTTAGGCAAGTATCTCATCAAAAAATCAAAGTCCTGCTGAATCCGCCGGACGGCGACTTCCAGCGCAGAGTAGTTGATTCCAGAGTAGTGTGAGTAGCTCGACTGCGGAGCGGGACGGTCTTCCGGGTGCAGAATCTCGTGCACGATCTGCTTACGGTTCGGAAAATCAGCTCTGGCGAGGCGGTGCATATCGGCATCACGGACTTTGAATTGCCCGGACAGGATCTTTTCTTTTGTACCGGGCATCATCTGCTCCATGATCTCTACGCCCCGCATGAACTTTTCAGAACGGGCAACGTAGGATTCGCTGACATTGTTCCGCTCTGCAATCTGCTTACGAACGCTTGCTTCTGTGGCAGTGGGAGGAATTGTGTCAAATTGACACAATTCCTCCGGGGCGGTTTTCTTGGCAGCAGCCGTGTGCTGGTTGTTGCCGTTTCCACCGGGCTTCCGATGCTCCACACTGTACTGTTTTCCAATGAGGAACTTCTTCTGCTCCGGGGTGAGGTTGCGCCGCCCCAACTGATTCTTGCAGATCCATGCGAGGACTTCTTCTCTGCTTTCAAATCGGAGCGGCATGGTGGAAAAGCAAATCTCCGGGTGCTTCTGGAGAATTGCATAACGATTGTGGCCGTCAACGAGGGTGTTGTTCCAGACGATCAAAGGAGAGAGCAGCTTGCCTTCCTTGAGGATGTTTTCTTCAAGCTGCTTGTACTCATCGTCCGTCAGCGGCGGAATCTGATTCTGGAACTCCGGGTCGATTTTCAGATTGATCATACGCACACTCCTTATCTCTCGTGATGCTGCGTCTGTTTTTCCTCCCGGAAGAACAGGGCAACATTCTGTTTTGCGTCTTTCAGTTTGAGCAGCTCGGACTTGGCTTCCTTGTACTGCTCATAAAACTGGGCCTTTTCGGAGGCAAGCGCGCAGTATTCCGCTTCCAACTTGTTCGGGCTGGGCAGGCAGGTGATGTTGTTTGCCTTGAGATAGGCTGCTGCCGCCCGGTATGCTGTCAGTTCTGCACGGTACTGATCTTCAAAGGCTGCGGGGGATTTGACAGCGTTCCGTTTCTGCGTAAGCGGTCGATACTGCTTGTAGGCAGCAGCGTAGCTGCGCAGCTTCTGATTGTCTGCCATGCGGGTTTCGAGGTCGAGCACGACTTCCTTTGCACTGTCGTACTGCGTTTGCAGTTCATCAATGCGCTGGTCAAGTGCGCCCTCGTTGAGCAGACCTTTCTCCTGCAAGAGAATCAAGGTCTGGGCCATGGCTTTGAGGTTATGCTTCTTCGCCCAACGCTCGTAGCCAATGCTCTTGCCCTGCTTCAGCTTCGCCTGAATGTCCACCAGTTTCTGAATCCTGTCGGGCTTGTCTGTTGCGATAGGCTGGATGGTCGGGGCAAGCCGGATGTTCTGAGCGAGTGCGGCGAGCACCTGCTTTTTCTCAAACTTCTTGCTCAGCTTCCGGGCGGTGATGAACTTTACCCGATTGGGCGGGCAGTAGCTCAATCGCCCTCGGCTCTCTTTCACGGCAACGCCGTGTTCCTGCATGAGCAATGCAGAAAATTCCTCGAAGGTGGTAGCCTTCTTCAGAACAGAGTCGATTTGCTTTCGCAGCGTTTCCAGTTCCGTCTGGTAGACAGTCTGTTTAGGCTTCTGCCCCGCTACGATCAGTCGTGCGTTGGCTTGGTCAAGCCGTTTCTGTCCACGCCGCCGCGCCCAGTATTCCCGTTCAGAAACACGGTTGCCTTGTGCTTCCAGTAGGTTGATCTGGTGCAGGTCAGCGCATTCGCACATTTCCGTGACTGCGACACGCAGGTGCCGCATGGTCTGGGCTGTGCTGGAGTGCTTCATGCCCTCACGCCAGTCACGAGGCTTCTGCATATAGGGCTTGCGTTCCACTTCTCGTGTGCGGATGCTGCCGATCACGATGTGGACATGGATATTTCCCGAATGGTTATGCCCATCCGGGTGGGTGCAGACGATGGCAGGATGACCGGGAAAGTTTGCTTTACAGAAGTTCAGGCCGAGAGCCTGTGCTTTTTCCATGGTCAAGCCGTTGTCGGCTGCATCTCTGGGGTCAAAGCTGATGATATACTGGTGGCTCTTAATATCATCGGGGTGGTTGTTCTTGTTGTACTTTCGGTTTGCCAGCAGGCAGGCCGTTGCAAACGAGAAATCGCCGCATTCAAGCGTATCCAGAATGTACGAATCCCGCAGCATGGGCCTGCCTTGTTGATCAAGAAGCTGCTTCCCGGTGAACTCATCGTGCTGGTAAATCAGGTACGCTTCGATGGCGGAGTAGTCCGAATTCTTAGAGGCGATATGCTTGAGCGTTGCCATACAGTTCACCAAGAATTTTCTCGGCGTTGAGCCGGAAGGCAGTCAGGTCTGTAAGTTCGTCAAGAAGTTTCGCCCGGAGTTGTTCGGTATCTGCTCCACCGGAGTTGAAGTGTCGTGCGAGTTGGTTCAGGTTTCCGCCCACCTTGCCGCACTGGGCAAGCAGAGTGGAAACGGCGTTCAGGGTTTCTTCTCCGCCGCCGGCAACGACAACCGTGCGCTCGATCTTTGCACTGTGCAGCGCACGGCGGATGAGAGTGGACAGGGAGAGATGAAGGAGTTTTGCGGTATTTTCAAGTTCCAACTTTTCAGTTTCCGTCACACGGAACTTGATGATGTGCGTTTTGTTGTTCGGCGTGTCGTGGCGGTGGGTCGTGCTTTTGTTCATTGAACCTCCTGTCGTCTTGCTAGCTTCTCGGTGAAGCTATGTAAGCACGACACGCCGTTCTTTCGCACCGCAAGGTGCGAATATGAGCAGGGTTTGGGGCAGGCACGCCCCAACAAGATCACTTCGGAAATGCAGATGCATTGAAGAAGTGAAGTCCCGATGGAGCACAACATTTTCAAGAATTGAAAATTTGTGGCCACGGGACGGTTCTTGCCCTCCACCGCTGCGCTCAAAACGTATTTCCGAAAATTGTTTCCGAATTGTTAAGACACAAAAATAAGTAGAGAGTTCCGCTGCTCGTGTATGTTGATCGCCGTTTGACCCGAACGAAGTTCCTGCCCCTGTTTTGCAGCGGCGTTGGCCGGAAAGCCGGTATCACATTCGGACGGCTCATGAAATTTTCAAGGTACAGCTTCCCGGAAAAGAAAAAGACCGCCCACGCAGTACAGGCGAAGGATTTTGTCGGGTGAAACGGCGGCAAAACGATCGGATGTGTTGTGGGGCGGTACGTTCTTTTGGGGGCAATCACTCACTGAAAGTGGTGGTTATCACGGTGAGAACCACCACTTTTCATAGCAAGCCAACTTTTCAATGCATCGGCAACATCGTTGGCTTGCATATCGCAAATATGAAGTTTCGGTTGAGCCAATTTCTTATCTTGCGATAATGTGATTTGTGACAAAGGGTATCATGGTTTGCAAGGTGCGTCAAGATGGTTTTGAGTATTTTATTGTGGTAAAGCAATAATAGTAGGACTTATAAAAAAATTGGAAGCTTTCAGCATAGCGGACACTTCCATAAGTTTTTACCCATTCATACTGAAATTTCAAGTCTATGTTTCGGATAAAAAACTGTTCTGCTTTTCAACGTATATCTTCTGCCAGGGCACCGCCAGTGGCACGATATACAGCTGGCGTACAGCCGTAGCGCACCTGAAACTTTTTATAAAAGAAGTTCTGGTTGGAATAGCCACACTGGTTGGCGATCTGACTAATAGGTGCTTCGGTGGTCAACAGCAGGAAGGCGGCGCGGGACAGCCGCCCATCCGATACCAGATCCTTGAAGGCACTGCCGGTGCCCTCCTTGACCATGCGAGAAAGGTAATTGGGGTGGAAGCCAAAATGCGCTGCGGTGCTTTCCAGTGTGCAGTCGATGCAGTGGTCATCCATGTATTGCAGCACTTCGGTGAGGTAGTTCTTGTTGGATTTGTGGTATTCGTGTTCCTGATTGCCCTGATAGCAGCGTGCCAGCTCGATGAAGATCAGGCTCATATAATTCTCCACCGCACCCGCCGTGCAGGTGGTAGGGTCCAGATATTCGCAGAACACACACTCAAACAGATCCCGGAAAATATACGACCGCTCCGTATGAAACAGCAGATAATGGTCGTGATCGTTGCGCTCGTTCAGCGCATTGGAAAGAAACCGCGGCACCGCTCCACTGGCGGCAAGCCGCTCGATGAAGCTTGCCTTGAAATAATTCTGCCCCATCAGGCAGTTGAGCAGGATGTCGTTTTCGCCGGTGGGCAACACCCGGTGCACCACATCCCGGTCCAGAATGGTCACATCGCCGGTGTGCATCTCAACCGTCTGGCCGTTGATCTCTTGCACGCAGGTGCCGGAGTACACATAGTTCATTTCAATGTAGTAGTTGTGGCGGTGCAGCGGCACCATGCCAAAACGGGTCTGCTTGTTAAAGGCCAGATTGCCTCCCTCCAGCACGCGGGGCGCAATTTTTGGGGAGATCACACCATGCAGATTGGAGGCCGCCTGTTTTTTAGGGGACGGAAAAAACAGGATCTCATCGCTGTTGTCCGCACCCGTCACAACAGTCGCTTCGCCCTCATACCGGAAATTTTTGAAATAGATCAGAGAATCCTCCGGGTGCTCCCGGTAGTGCAGTTCTTTTTCACTGAGGGGAAAGAGCATTTCCCGGAATGCCTCACGCGCCAGCATGGCAGATACCTCCCAAAAGGTTTGATTTTGTCAGTGAGTGTCTTAAACTTTGCCAGTATCGTTCGACGAAAAGTTTGATTTTGTCAGCACCGGAGTTTGCTTTTGAGATTGTGACACCGTGCCGGATACGGTACAATACAGGTACGATTTGGACACAAGCATACAATGAAATGCCAGCTGTGTCAAGTTTTTGTGCGTATTTTGGAAGATGTCAAAGAGAAGGAGAACAAGATCATGGCAAGAAAAGACTACGATCAATTTGCCGATGAGCTGATTGCGGCAGTCGGCGGCAAAGAGAACATTGTCAGTGTGACGAACTGCATGACCCGTCTGCGCTTTGTGCTGGCAGACGAGAGCATCGTCAAGGATGACGAGGTCAAAAAAATCAAAGGCGTGATGAGCGTTGTGCACGGTGCAGGACAGTACCAGATCCCCATCGGTACTTATGTCTCTGACCTGTGCCCCGTCGTCAAGGCAAAGCTGGGCCTGACGGAGGATGCCATGGCTGCCGGCAAGGCCAAGGCCGAAAGCATGCGTGTGGTCAAGAAGGACAGCTTCTTCAACAAGTTCTTCAAGGCCATTTCCGGCTGCATCCTGCCCATGATCGCACCCATGGCCGCCGGTGGTATCATCAAGGGCGTTCTGACCATCCTGACCACCTTCGGTGTGCTCACCAGTGACAACGGCATTTACCTGATCCTGTATGCAGCGGCCGATGCGCTGATGTACTTTATGCCCATCATCGTCGGTTTCTCGGCCGGCAAGGTCTTTGGCATGAATCCTTATACCGCTGCTGTCATCGGCGCAGCGATGCTGTACCCGAAGCTGGCTGCTTTCGTGGGCGCGGAGGAAACGCTTACCTTCTTCGGCCTCAAGGTCACGATGCTGGATTACTCCCAGACCATGCTGCCCATCCTGCTGGCCGTCTTTGTGGCAAGCTGGATCGAAAAGGCTGCGAAAAAGATCATCCCGCAGATGCTGCAATTGATGTTCGTGCCGACTGTGGTGCTGGTCATCACGCTGCCGCTCACCCTGCTGGTGGTCGGCCCGGTCATGGCAGGCGTTTCCAATGCTCTGGCTACCGGTGTCAACGCGCTGTACAATGCGGTGCCTGTGGTCTGCGGCGGTGTTCTGGGCGCGTTCTGGCAGCTGTTCGTCATGATGGGTGTCCATTCAGCCATGCTCCCCATCATCCTCAACAACCTTACCACCCTGGGTTACTGCCCGGTCAACGCCATCTTGGGCCTGACCGTCTGGGCACTGGCTGGTGTGGCTCTGGGCTACGCACTCAAGGTGAAGGATGGTGAGACCCGCGCAACGGCATTCGGCACCATGGCTTCTGCGCTGTGCGGCATCACCGAGCCGGTCATCTATACCGTGGCCCTGACCAACTTCAAGCGGTTTATCTGCGCCTTCGTGGGTGGCGGCGTTGCCGGTGTCATCGGTGGTATCCTGGGCATCAAGTTCTACACTTGGGGCGGTGACGGCATCTTCCGTATCCCGTCCATGATCAACCCCGCAGGTCTGGATATCAGCTTCTGGGGCTTCCTGATCTGCGCAGCCATTGCGTTTGTGGTTTCTGCAATCGGCAGTTATGCTGTGACCAGCGCGGACGAAAAAGCGTAATATTTCCCGCATGGCACCTGCCTCTTGCAAAAGGGACGGGTGCTGTGCTATGTTCAGAGTGAGTGAAACGGAAGGAAAGGACCCGAGCATGAAAAGCGTTTGTGATGTCCTGCATGGACAGACCCCCAATGCCCTGTATCCCTTTTTGTGGGTGCATGGCGTAGAGAGTGAAGAAGAACTGCGCCGCGAGGTGCAGAAGATCCGCGAAAGCGGCATCGGCGGCTTCTGTGTGGAAGCCCGTCCGCACAAGGATTTCAACGGTCCGGGCTGGTTCCGGGATCTGGCCCTGCTGCTGGACGAAGCAAAGCGCACGGGTATGGAGATGTGGATCCTGGATGACAGCCACTTTCCCACCGGTTTTGCGGATGGTGCGGTCAAGCGGGAGCACCCGGAGCTGTGCAAAAAGTTTCTCTGCTGCAAAACGCTGGATTATGCCGGCCCGATGGAGAACATGACCGCTGTTCTCAAGTATGCCCTCCGCGACCCGCGTGACAAAATCCTGGCTGTGACCCTGAGCCGCAAAACCGCGTTTGAAACCATTGACCCGACCACAACCATCGACTTGACGGACAAAGTTTATACTTTTGAAGATGCCCGTACGGGGGAGATCATGCTTTCCTCCATGGGCCAGCCGCTGCCCGGCAACCCCAAGGAAGGTCCCTGCGTGGCCGTGGATTTTGACCTGCCGGATGGACAGTGGACTCTGAACGTCATCACTGTCAGCTACAAGGGCGGCGAGAAACAGACGGAAGGCTATCTGAACCCGCTGGATTCGGCGGCGACCAAGGTACTGCTGGATACCGTCTATGAGCCGATCTATGCCCACTTCGGGGAGGAGTTTGGCAAAACGCTGTGCGGGTTCTTCTCGGATGAGCCGCGGCTTGGCAACATCCACGGGGCGGAGGATGCCGCCATCGGCCACAACAGCGCCATGAACCTGCCCTGGCGGGATGGCATGGAGAACCTGCTGGCCGGAAAGCTGGCCGGAACGGCTCTGACAGACCGTGCTGCCGGGAACATCCGTGCGTTGCTGCCGCTGTTGTTCCTGCACAGCAGCGATGAGAGCGCTCATGTGGCACAGTATACCTATATGGATCTGGTCAGCCAGCTGTACAGCGACAACTTTGATGGTGTTCTGGCGGCCTGGTGCCATGCCCACCACTGCGAGCACATCGGCCATACCATCGAGGACAACAATGCCACGGCTCGTCTGGGCTATGGTGCAGGGCACTTCTACCGCGCCATGGCGCATCAGGATATGTCCGGTATCGATGTGGTCATCCAGCAACTGCTGCCCGGTATGGATGAGGGAATGTTCAAGGGCATGCACAGCCCCGGCTGGGACGGCGAGTTTTTTACCTATATGTTGGGCAAGCTGGGGGCAAGTCTGGCCCACTTGGACCCTGCCAAGAAAGGCCGTGCCATGTGTGAGCTGTTCGGTGCCTATGGCTGGGGCGAAGGCAACCGCCTGTGCAAGTGGCTGTCGGACTATATGCTGGTGCGCGGCATCAATCAGTTTGTGCCGCACGCCTTCAACGCGGCACCCTTCCCGGACCCGGACTGCCCGCCGCATTTCTATGCCCACGGCCATAATCCGCAATATCCGGAATTCCGGCAGGTAGCCAACTACCTCAACCGGATGTCCGCAGTGCTGTCTGGCACCCATGTGGCTCCGGTGGCGCTGCTGTATCAGGCCGAAGCCGAATGGAGCGGCGAGTTTATGCTCACCCAGAAACCAGCGGCCCGGCTGGCCCGCAATGGTATCGACTATGAGCTGGTGCCCTGTGAGGTGTTGAAAGCGGACACCGCGAAGGATGGTGCGCTGCACCTGAACGGCATGCAGTTCCGCGCGCTGGTCATCCCGTACGCCGAGGCGCTGCCTGTTGCACTGCTGGAGAATGTACAGCGCTATCTGGATGCTGGGGTCAAAGTTTATTTTGTGGGCGGTCTGCCCATTCGCTGCTGTGAAGGCGGTCCGGCACCGGTACTGGAACATGCGGTCGTCACCACGCTGGATGCGCTGGTGGAGACGCTTACGGCAGACAGTATCCCTGCGCTGCATCTGAGCGCAGCGGCACCATATCTGCGATACTACCACGCTCGGCAGGCAGACGGTGATGTCTACTTCTTCACGAATGAGGGCACGCAGCCGCTTTGCACCACTGTGACTGGTGCAAAGCCCGGTGCAGCCTTTGTATACGATGCCTTTGCCAACGTTGTGACGGCAGCACCGGATGCCTTTGCTCTGACACTGGCTCCTTATGAATCCCGCTGCATTCTGGTGCCGGATGACCCGACTGCATTGCAGGTGCAGGCGGTGGCGGCTCTGCCTGCCGGTGTTCCGGCGGACTGCATTCATTTGACAGCATGCACTGTTTCGCTGGCCGATGCCGACACTGGCTGCGCCGAATATGGTGCCCCGCTCCCGCTGGAAAAACTGCTCTCTCTGCACCGTCTGCCGGGCTGCATCGCGTTTGCAGGCCGGGCACGGTATGCATTCCGCTTTACGCTGAACGAAGCACAGGCCGCACGGCCCGCCGTGCTGGCCCTGACGGCACAGGAAGGTGCAATCGTCCGAGTGAACGGGACGGACTGCGGTGTACGGATCTGCCCTCCTTACCGCTATGCAATCTCCGGTTCCCTGCACACCGGGGAGAATTTTGTTGGAAATCGAGGTGAACACCACCCTTGGCCGCCGGATGAATGATTTTCTGGGGCAGTATATGCCCACCGAGCCACAAGGCTTGAAGAGTGAAGTAACCATACAGCTGTTCTCAAAAAACTATAATCAACGATGCCCCTTTGTTACTGACAAAGGGGCATCGCTTTGTTTTGGGTAGCTTGAGCGAGCGACAACCACCAGCTCTGCTGGTGGAGAAGAAAATGCTTTAGCTATAAGATTCGAGCGAAGCGAGATGACAAAGAAATTGTCATCTTAGAAGATGCACTTTATGATACTGCTCGTTAGAGCAGTAGGGCAAGTAATGCAGATGAAAGATGCTTGCTCGTGGCCCCTTGCAGGGGCTTTGCTAGTATTATGCCCTTCTAGGGCTTACTCAAGCCACCGGCTCAGCCGGTGGTTTTGACTGTGCGCGTTGAAAAGCAACCTTAAAATGTCAAATTCTTCCCACAGATTTTTCAACAGGATATTGCGGAGCAACTAAGGTTTGACGCATACGATCGTTCTGATTTTTTTCCGTAGAAAAGGATGCGTTTTCAGTTTGTCTCGTTATAATTTGGAAAAGGACTTCTTCGGGTCAGAAGCCAGACAGAAAGGTGGAATTTGATGCTGTTCTTGTCGTTTCTGTTTCATAACACTTTCAGAATGCGACTAAAAAAGTGAGACAGGCCAGCCTCTTTTCGGGCCGTCTATCTCATTTTTTTGGGAAAAACTGTTTTACAACAATCGCGCGAT
>ENA-OQCL01000968-OQCL01000968.1-human-gut-metagenome-genome-assembly--contig:-NODE-968-length-11664-cov-3.511138_pt1 | contig 11664 bp, 14 predicted proteins | sample MGYA00242502_ERZ504586 | MGnify/ENA primary metagenome ERZ504586 (study PRJEB26092, sample SAMD00036316) | human gut metagenome | host: Homo sapiens | study: EMG produced TPA metagenomics assembly of... | reverse complement strand
CTAGACAAAGCGGCAAAAATATGGTAGGCGACGCGCATTTTTCACACACGCTCGTCCTATATCACAATTTGTCTCCATTGTCAAGAATAAATCCGCCTATAATGATATAAAAAGAGCAAGGACGTTCCATTTCGGAACACCCTTGCTCTTCGATCGCATTTTATAACACGGGCGAAAAATGTGAAACAATATTTCGCCGACACTTAGTCGGTGATTGCATACTGCGCCCGACCAGTTTCGAACAAATTGCCGCCGTGGGCATCGATCGCGACGATGGCAGCCAGATTTTCGATCTCCAGACGGCGGATGGCCTCTGTGCCGAGGTCGTCGTAGGCGATGACCGCCGCTTTTTTGACGCTCTTGGAAATGGCAGCGCCGGCACCGCCGACAGCAACCATATAAACCGCGCCGTTGCGCACAATAGCATCAACAACCTGCTGACTACGCGGCCCCTTTCCGAGCATCCCCTTGAGCCCGGCCTCATCCATGAGTCGTGGCGCAAAAGCATCCATGCGGCTGGATGTCGTCGGCCCAATGGAGCCGATGGCCTGACCAGGTTTCGCCGGCGTCGGTCCGGCGTAATAGATGAGCTGATCGTGCCAGTCTACAGGCAACGCATCGCCACGATCGAGGGTTTCGATCATGCGCTTGTGCGCCTTATCGCGCGAAGTATAAATAACGCCGGAAAGCAACACCGTATCACCGGCGCGCAAATCAGCGAGTTCTTCTGCGACAAAGGGAACACGAATATGTTTTTCCATGCTCAACCCTCCTCTCCCTCAAGCACGATGCGCGCATGCCGCGCGGCGTGGCAATTGATGTTCACAGCCACCGGCAGAGACGCGATGTGGCATGGATAGGTATTGATGTGTACAGCCAGCGCTGTCACGCGGCCGCCCAGCCCCTGCGGGCCAATACCGAGCTTATTTACGCGCGCGAGGATCTCCTGCTCCATCTCGGCGTAGCGTGGATCGGCGTGATGGCTGCCGATCTCTCGTGCCAGCGCTTCTTTGGCGATGGCAGTGGCTTTTTCCATGGTACCGCCGATGCCAACGCCGACGATGATCGGTGGGCACGGATTACCGCCTGCTTTTGAAACGGCGTCTACGACAAAATCGATGACACCTTCTCTGCCGGCAGTCGGTTTGAGCATACCGAGCGCGCCCATATTTTCTGCGCCGCCGCCCTTTGGCATGAGAATGAGCTCGCACTGATCGCCGGGAACGATGTTGTAATGGATCACTGCCGGCGTATTGTCACCGGTATTGGTGCGCTCAAACACTGGCTCTTCGACGATACTCCGGCGCAGATAGCCTTCGTCATAGCCAAGCCGCACTCCTTCGTTGATGGCCTGCGTGACATCGCCGCCAACGAGGTGCAGATCCTGACCAACGTTGCAGTAAACGACCATGGTGCCGGTATCCTGACACATGGCCTGATGTTCCTCGCGCGCCAGCTTGGCATTGGCGAGGATCTGATCGAAGCAGTAAATGCCGAATGGCGATTCTTCCTGAGCGCGTCCCTGCTCCAGCGCCTGCTCCACATCCTTTGGCAGATCGGTGTTCACCTGCACCGCCCAGGTGCGGATGGCCTCGGTAACTTTTTTTTCACGTCTAAAGTTTTCATATTGTCGCTCCTCTTGAAAAAAGAGACTGCCTGGCAGTCTCTTTTCTTCATTTAACCTTCGTATGCCTTGGTGAGTGGTGGCACAACCTGCTTCTTTCTCGAGACCACGCCAGCGAGTTCTGCTGTGCCGTCGACGGCGGTGACACCGAAAGCGGTTTCAACCTTGGCGCTGTTGCCGACGATGAGACCGGTGGAATTGCTGTCGAGAATGTTGGTGATCAGGAGCAGATAAAGATCGTACCCTTCTTTTGCGCTGGCATCCTGCATGAGCGCCGTGAGCTCATCCTTGCGAGCGAGCACGTCGTTCACGTCAACGGTATTGACCTGCGCGATGCGCACGGTGTTGCCGCCCATTGGGAAGCTCTTGGCATCCATGTTGAGCAGCTCGTCGCAGCTTTTTGCAGAAAGATTGGTGCCTGCCTTGAGCAGATCGAGGCCGTAAGTGTTGTAATCAACACCAGCAAGCGCAGCGAGCGCGATGATGGCTGCTTCGTCTTCTTCGGTGCAGGTTGGTGATTTCATCAGCAGGGTATCGCTGATGACGGCAGAAAGCATGAGGCCTGCAATATCCTGTGGAATATCGACGCCCTGTTCGTTGTACATTTTGTAGAGAATGGTGCTGGTGCAGCCAACGGTTTCTGCGCGATAGTTCAGCGGCTCAACAGTTTCAATGTTGGCGATGCGATGATGGTCAACAACGCTCCAGATGCGATAGTCTGCGCGATCTGGCAGAGACTGCTGCGCTTCGTTGTGGTCGACGAGGGCGAGTACATCGCCTTCGCAGATAACATCCGCAGCCTTGGCGATGACCTGTGGCGCGCTCACGCCGAAATGATCGAGGGCAAACTGGGTTTCTTCAGATGGCGCACCGAGGGCATAAGCGGTGGCTTCGAAACCGGTCTGGTTCAGCAGATAAGCATAACTGATGGCACTGACGATGGAGTCGGTGTCTGGATTGGCGTGGCCAAAAACAAGAACTTTACTCATGGTAGATCTTCCTCTTTCCTATTAATAATGTATTGGCAGCGACGGTGTCGCCTGATGACTTGTTGGTCCATTCATTATAGTAGCAAATTTTCGCGTACTTGCCTAGGGTTATTTCTGCCGTTCGGCGCCACGCAGATATTTCTGTTTCGTGTAGATGCCATAATGGCCGCTGACCAGAAAAGCAACGATGGCGACCAGCGCAAAAAATCGGCATGCCCTGCGCGCCGAAAACCTCGACGCCGATAAAAAGCGGCGCAAACATCGTCTTCGTGGCTGCGCCAAAAACAGCGACGCTGCCCATGGCTGCGAAAAGCGCCACTGGAAGTCCCAACGAAAGCGCCAGAAAGGAGCCAAGGGTTGCACCGATGACAAAGAGCGGTGTCAGTTCCCCGCCCTGAAAACCGCAGGCCAGCGTGATCGCTGTGAGCGTGAGCTTGGCGAGCCAGTCGTACCAGTAAATGTCGCCGCCAGTGAACGCCCCCGCGAAAAGGCCGTCGCTGAGACCAGAGTAGCGACCATCCCAAGCGAACAGAAAAACGATCGCGAGCAAGCTGCCGATGATGAAAATGCGCAATCGTGGATCGTCAATGAGCAGCGCGAAATACACACGCAGGTGGTTGAGCATCCAGGAAAATCCCCAGCCTACGATCCCGAAGACGAGTCCCGCCAGGATCGTCAGCAGCATAAAACGGCCGCTCATGTCCGGCACGGGTCCAATCGGCATGGCCATCGCGTGCAGACCGAGTGCGCGCGCCGTATAGGACGCTGTATACGCAGCGATGAGCGCCGGCGCCAGCGCGTCGTAGTAGATCGAGCCGACAACCATGACCTCCAGCGCAAAAAATGTGGCAGGCGATCGGCGTCCCAAACAGACCAGCGAAGCCAGCAGCCATGCCGCTGGCAAGAATGATGTGGCGCTCGAGACTGGCTGGTGCAATGCGCGCAAACTGCATCGACAGCGTCGCGCCGATCTGTACTGCCACCCCCTCACGCCCTGCGCTGCCGCCGAAAAGATGCGTCATCCAGGTGGAAAAGATCGTCAGCGGCACCATGCGCAGTGGGATCGAGCCTTCCTTGCCGAGCCCGACATCAAAAACCAGCCCCATGCCACGTTGGGCGCGTCCGCCCCAGTGCATGTTCACGCTCATGATCACAAGTCCGGCAACGCCGAGAAAAGGCACAAACCAGAAAAGATGCTCCGCGCGAAATTCGTTCAGCCAGAGCAAGCCATGGCCAAACACCGCCGTCACCACTCCGACGACAGCGCCGATCGCCACCGCCAGCACGCTGTAGCAGGTGTAGCGCTTCACCAGCTGCCACAGCGCTCGCCACTGAAATTTTTCCAGCGAGCTGCTGCTGCGTCCGGCGTCTCGCCGAAACGTTCGCGCGCGGCGCACGAGCGAGCGCCAGAAGCGCGCGCCAAATTCTTTCATTTCAATAAACCTCCTCCATTCAAACTGTTTCCATTCTACCACGGCCTTAATCCTGCGACAAGCGTGCCAATGGCTTTACACCGGTAAATTCCTAGTGATATAATAGCAGCATGACTTTACGAACCCATCGGAGGATCATCATGAAAAAAATAAAGAAAGCCGTCATTCCGGCAGCTGGTCTCGGCACGCGATTTCTGCCGGTGACCAAAGCCATTCCTAAAGAGCTTTTGCCAATCGTCGACGTGCCAACCCTTGAGATCATTCTCGAAGAGGCTGACGCCAGCGGCATTGAAGAAGTGCTGCTCGTGGTGAGCGAGAAGAAGCAGGCCATCCGCGATCATTTTGCACCGGCTGCTGAGCTCGAAGCATTTCTCCACGCCCACGGCAAGGACGCACTGGCCGATCGCATCAAAGACATTCCAAACATTGTGAAGCTCTCCTATATTGTGCAGGAAGAGCCACGCGGTCTTGGCCACGCTGTCTCGCTGGCGCGCGATTTTGCCGCCGGTGAACCGATCGCTGTGCTCCTCGGCGACGATGTCGTCGCTGCTGAACCACCAGCGCTGGCTCAACTCATTCACGTCTACGAAAACTGCGGCGCTTCCGTTATCGGCGTGCAGCCGGTGGCAGAATCTGTCATCCATAAATATGGCATCGTCGCACCGGCCGAAGCTGTCTCTGGCGACCATTGCCGCATCCAGAGCCTCGTCGAAAAGCCAGCGGCTGCTGATGCGCCAAGCAACCTCGCCATTTTAGGCCGCTACATCATCACGCCGCCGATCTTCGACATTCTCGCTGAGACAGCGCCGGGAAAAGGCGGCGAGATCCAGCTCACCGACGCCCTTAACACACTGGCTGCGCAGGAATCCATGCAGGCCTGCATTTTCAGCGGCCGCCGCTACGACGTCGGCGACCAGCTCGGCTTCATCGAAGCCAACATCGAATTTGGCCTGCGCCGCGACGACATTGGCGCCGCCCTCGCTGATTATTTGAAGGAACTGGTGAAAACATTCAACTAATCAGCACGATCCAGACAAAGAAAGGTGATGGATATGTCTGATCAAATGAATCTGTTTTCCGCCGCTGCCAGCGCCGGCGGCCATTCACACGCACCGCTGGCCGACCGCATGCGGCCACAAACCCTCGACGAAATCGTCGGTCAGGATGCGCTTATCGGCAAAGGAAAATTGCTGCGCCGCGCCATCGAGACAAACCGCCTCTCCTCGATCATCCTCTGGGGCAGCGCCGGCTGCGGTAAAACAACCCTCGCTTCTGTCATCGCAAAAGTAACAAAGCGTCCCTTTGCGCGCCTCAATGCCGTCACCGAAGGATTGCCGGAATTGCGTAAGCTGATCAAAAAAGCCGAAGAAGAGCAGCAGCTTTACGGCCGCCAGACCATTCTCTTCATCGACGAAGTGCATCGCTTCAACAAAGCGCAGCAGGACGGGCTCCTGCCATCTGTTGAAAACGGCACCATCATCCTCATCGGCGCCACCACTCAGAATCCATATTTCAGCATCAACCGCGCCCTGCTCTCGCGCTCGCTGATCTTCCAGCTGCAGCCGCTCACCAAAGCCGACATCACCAGCCTGATGCAGCGCGCGCTCACCGATCGCGAGCGCGGCCTCGGTGCCTACCACGTCGAGATCAGCGAAGAAGCCCTCGACCATTTCGCGAATTTTTCTCAGGGCGACGCCCGCATGGCGCTGAATGCCCTGGAGCTTTCCGTGCTCTCAAGCCCGGCAGACGAAAATGGTACCATCCACGTCGATCTCGCCGTCGCCGAGGAAAGCATCCAGCGTCCAGCAGTGAGCTACGACGGCACCGGCGACGAACATTACGATATCATCTCCGCTTTCATCAAAAGCATGCGCGGTAGCGATGTCGACGCTGCCCTCTATTATCTCGCGCGCATGCTCGACGCCGGCGAAGATCCGCTCTTCATCGCGCGCCGCATCGTCATCCTCTCCTGCGAAGACATCGGCATGGCCGATCCACAGGCGCTGGTGATCGCGCAGAGCGCCGCCGACGCGCTGCAATTCGTAGGCATGCCAGAAGGTCGCATCATCCTCGGCCAGGCTGTCACCTACATGGCCTCCGCGCCGAAGAGCAACTGTGCCTACATGGGCATTGAGCGCGCTCTGGCCGACGTGCGCCACGGCAAAAACGGCGCCGTGCCAAAGCACCTGCGCGACAGCCATTATCCCGGCGCAAAAGAACTCGGCCACGGCATCGGCTACAAATATCCACACGATTATCCAATGCATCAGGTTGAGCAGCAATATCTGCCGGATAATCTGGTCGGCACCAGATATTATTTTGAAGACGATACCGTCACCGCGAGAAAAAATCGAAGACGCCACCTGCTCTGCGCACAAACACAGAAGCGAAGCCAACACCATCGCCGCGCACCAGAGCGAAGACGACACCGTCACCGTGAGGAAGAAAGGACCTGCTCATGAGTAAAGTTGCCCTCGGACTCAGCGGCGGTGTTGACAGCTCCGTCGCCGTCCATCTTTTGCAAGCAGCTGGCCACGAAGTGGTCGGCATTCACATGCGTCTCGTGCCTGAAAGCGGCCGCGACAGCCAGGCCGCCACAGACGCGCGCCGTGTGGCGGAACAATTCGGCATCGATTTCCACATCTTCGACGCTCGCGAAGCCTTTGCCCGCGAAGTGATGCAGCCATTCGCCGATGCCTATCTGCGTGGTCAGACACCGAATCCCTGCGTACGCTGCAACGCACAGATCAAATTCGGCGTGCTCTGGCAGGAAGCACAACGGCTCGGCTGCGACAAGCTTGCGACCGGTCACTATGTGCGCATCCTCCACGACGAAAACGGCGACGCCCTCAGTTGCGCCGTCGATGCCGTCAAGGATCAGTCCTATTTCTCTGGGGCATTCCGCGCGAAATGCTCGCGCACATTCTCTGCCCACTTGGCGATCACACCAAGGAAGAAGCGCGCGCCATTGCCGCTTCCCTCGGGCTCATCACCGCCGGTAAAAAAGAATCTCAGGAAATCTGCTTCATCCCTGGCGACGACTATGCCGCTTTTCTCCAGGATTTTTGTCCGGACAAGCTGCCTGGCGCAGGCCGTTTCATCGACGCCGACGGAAACACCCTCGGCGAACACAACGGCGCCTGGCGCTACACCATCGGCCAACGCCGGGGACTTGGCCTCGCTCTCGGCTATCCCGCGTACGTCACCGCCACCGATCCCGTCCAGAACACCGTCAGCGTCGGCACAAACGACACCCTTTTCGCAAACGGCCTCATCGCCACCGGCGTGAACCTGCTTGCGCCGGATGCGCAGAGCGGCCGCGCCCGCATCAAGATCCGCTCCCGCGATCGCGGCACGCCGGGCAACTGGCAGCTCGACGGCGATCGTCTCAGCGTGCAGTTTGACGATCCCGTGCGCGCGATCACGCCCGGGCAAAGCGTCGTCCTCTACGACGGCGACCGCGTCATCGGCGGCGGCATCATCCAACACGCAGTACATTTATGATATGAAAGGAACTTCTATGATAACAAGCGAACAAAAAGAGGAGCTCTACCGCTTTCTCTGTAAAAAGATCAATTACGGCGTCCATCCCATCAACGACATCGCCCAGCTTCTGGCAGACAACCACATCTCCAGCCGCGACTTCGGCTACGGCCGTCTCAAGACCATGCTGCGCGATATCCCAGAATTTCTGAACCTGCTGCCGCCGGAAACCGGCAGCGAGGAAATGCGTGTACGTTTTTCCATCTGGCAGCCACCAAAAGCCGCCAAACCAAAGCAAAAGCAGCAGCCAAAAGCGCCGCAGAAAACAAAAACCGTCGTGCTCGCCGGCAAAACCCGCCGCGCCCGCGCTGTATCCCAGGGACATGCCGCCGCAAAGTCAAAAACCAGCACCACACCGCATCAGTCCCTCACGCCAAAGCTGCCGGAGCCGCCAGAATCGCTGCTCGCTCACACCCAGCTTGACAGCCACATGCTGCATCTTCTCGCTCTCAAAACCGGCCGTGTCCAGGCCTCGTTGCCAGGGCTCCTCGAATCGAGCTACCAGCAGGCCAAAGCCTCCTCTACTTTAGATTATTCCCGAGATAAGATTGGGTTCCGTCTCGACGTGCCTGCGAAAAACGGCAAGCCGATCTATCTCACCTTTAAGCGTCCGCCAAAAACCGCAGGACACCTCGCGCCGTTTGCCCTCATTTATATCGACGACAACGACGCGCCATCCTCCAATCTCGAGGTTAACAAGATCAAAGGCGACAATCCCGCGCAAGCCCTCGAAACCTTCGCCTTTCTCGGCCGCTGGGAAGATTTTCTCCAATCCCTCGCCGATATGGCCACGCCAGAAGACTGGGATTTTCCAAACGCTGAGAAAAAGAATTTCTACATCCTCAAAAAAATACATCCAGTACACCTTCTACCGCATCCAGCTCGAAGGCAAGGTACTCCTGAGCCAGGATGGCCGACTCGCCGCTTTTAACACCGGCCTCGTCGACCGCCATTTTGACGAGATCTACGCCTGCTTTGTACCAAACACCGCCGGCGAATCGCCATGGCTCTTCAAAGAATTCTGCATCGCCGGTCATTTCGGCATGGGCAAACAGCTCGTGCAGAATTTCAATCCGCTACCGCAACCAGCCACCTATTTTCTCCACCAGGGCGATCTGCTCTTCGATCTCACCCAGGAGATCCACTGCGACTACGAGCACATCCTCATCGAAAACATCGACCGCTTCCCGCTCTTCTATCTCAAGAGCCAGTTCTACGATCACAAGAAAGCGATGAAGATCTTGAGCGAGATCGAGCACGCCAAAGACGACAGTCAACGCGCACATCTTTTCGGCAAGATCCAGCGGCTTCTGGAAGACGACATGCTTCTCTACAACCGCCTGAAAAAATCGCCTTGACGACGCCGTGCTGCTCTCACGCAAAGGAAGTGCGCTGGAATTATCACACCGCCATCCCATCCTACTACCCATCGCGCAACACGATGAATTTCATGCTGCCGCTGCATCTGTCCAGCGACGACGCCGTTGACATCGTTCTCGTCGTCGAGCTCACGCCAGCCGGCAACTACCAGGGCCAGACCATTCTCACCTGCGATCAGGCCTATATTGATGCCCGTCTCGTCTGCAGCCTCAAGAGCCACTGGCTTGATCTGCGACGATCGGATAAAGACGCCCGTTGCAAAAGGAATTTACAAACTGAAAGGGGAAACCAATGTCCACCAAACCACAACCGAATATGCTGATCAAACTCTTCCCGCTCCTCGGTGAAAAGAGCGTCAACCTGCGCACCGAGCTTCTCGCCGGACTCACCACCTTCCTGACCATGGCCTATATCATCGCCATCAATCCGAGCATTCTCTCTGAAGCAGGAATGGACGCCGGCGCGCTCGTCACCGGCACCTGTCTGGCTGCTGCGCTTGGCTGTTTTCTCATGGGCTTCATCGCCAATCTGCCATTCGGCCTGGCCAGCGGCATGGGACTCAACGCATTCTTCGCCTACAGCGTCGTGCTCGCTTATGACATCCCATGGCAGGTCGCGCTGACCGCTGTTTTTGTCGAAGGCATCATCTTCATCCTGCTCACCGCCTGCAAAGTGCGTGAAGCCGTCGTCAATGCCATTCCGCTCAATATGAAGCTCGCCGTCACCGGCGGTATCGGACTTTTCATCGCTTTTCTCGGGCTCATCAACGGCGGCATCGTTGTCGGCGACGACGCCACCCTCGTCGGACTGAACCATTTTGCGCTGCCAGCCGTCATCACCTGCTTTGGCGTCGTCGTCATCGCCGCTCTTGACAAGCGCGGCGTGCGCGGCTCCATCCTCATCGGCATCGTCCTTTGCTCCCTCGTCGCCTGGGGCTACGCCCTGATCGCGCCGGAAGCAGCAGCCGCCCTTGGCATCACCCTGCCAGATGGCATCATCCGCTTCGAATCTGTTGCACCGATCGCCGGCAAGATCGACTTCGGTTATCTGCTCCATCCTGAGCAGCTCTCGAATTTCATCGTCATCATGCTGACCTTCCTCTTCGTCGATTTCTTCGACACCGTCGGCACCCTCGTCGGCGTCTGCTCCAAAGCAGGCATGCTCGATGAAAACGGCAATGTACCAAACGCCGGCCGCGCACTCATGGCTGACGCCCTCGCAACCACCGCTGGTGCCTGCCTCGGCGTTTCCACCGTCACAACCTACGTAGAAAGCTCCACCGGCGTCAGCGTTGGCGGCCGCAGCGGCTACACCGCCGTCACCGTCGGCGTGCTCTTCCTCGCCGCCATGTTTTTCTCGCCGCTCTTCATCGCCATCCCAAGCTGCGCCACCGCACCAGCACTGATCTACGTCGGCTATCTCATGCTCAGCGCAGTTAAAGACATCGACTTCGCCAACATCACCGAAGGCCTGCCAGCGTTCGTCACCATCCTCGCCATGCCGCTCACTTACTCCATCGGCGACGGCCTCACCCTCGGCGTGCTCAGCTACGTTTTCGTCAACCTCATCTACAACCTCCTCGCACCAGCCGACAAACGCAAAAAAGTTTCGATCGTCATGATCGTCCTCGCCGTGCTGTTTATTTTGAAGCTGATCTTTATCTAAGAAAAAATGGTACGCATCACGCAGATTTTCTCTGTATGATGCGTACCATTTTCTCGTTTTGTCCTCACAGCTCCTTGATATAAAACCGATCCATCGTTGTGTGGATGGTCGGCACGGGCTGGGGGATGCTTTTGTAGCCGTGTTTTTCGTAGAGGGCGCAAGCGACGCGCAGGCTGGTGTGGGTTTCGAGATAGATTTTTTGTAGCCAGCTGCTTTTGCGCCACGCTCGACGGCTGCCATGAGCTCGTGGCTGTAGCCGCGGCCTTTCACTGGGTCATCAAGATAGAGCTTTTGCAGCTCAGCGCAATTTTCTACGCCGGGAAATTCTGCGTAGCCGACGCCGCCGATGACGGTGCCATTTTCATCGGCAGCGATATAATAGCGGCGACGCTGGGGCTCGGCGTTATAGAACGCGCTCAGATGATTGAGCTCTGGATCAAAATACGCGGTGCCGGGAATATCTAGGTGCGCGGCGCGCAGATTGTCACGGATGATGGCGGCGATCGCCGCGTCGTCGTCAGCGGTGATCGGGCGGATGATAAATTTTCTCTGATTGTCCATAGTGATCCTCTCCTTCTCGTTTGTCTTCTATTATAACGCACGCTGCCGAAAAAGCCGCAGCATTATTTATTCCGTTTTGTCCCATTGTAGAGAAAGGCGTTGGGATCCATTTTATAGAAGGTGCCTTTGTCGATGCCGATGGGGCGTTTGCAGTTTGGGCAGACGATCTTGTCGCCCTGCATCTCGACGGGCACGTACCATTTGCTGATGCGCGCTTTGTGGCAGCGCAGGACTTCGCCGTGGCCGATTTATCGTATTTCCAGAGTTTTGTTTTGCAGGTGGCGCAGCGGATGGTGAGCATGAGCAATTGTCTCCTTTCTGAGTATCCGGCAGCTGCGCGCGTATAAATTATAAACGCGTGGCTGCATATTTATAAAAAATTTGCCAAAAAATATTCGTTGGCGCTTTACAACTGTCAGGAAATGTGATATTCTTTAGAAAACTTTTACCACACAGGTGATGAAAAATG
>ENA-OQCL01000967-OQCL01000967.1-human-gut-metagenome-genome-assembly--contig:-NODE-967-length-11665-cov-3.440631_pt1 | contig 11665 bp, 11 predicted proteins | sample MGYA00242502_ERZ504586 | MGnify/ENA primary metagenome ERZ504586 (study PRJEB26092, sample SAMD00036316) | human gut metagenome | host: Homo sapiens | study: EMG produced TPA metagenomics assembly of... | reverse complement strand
ATGATCACCGTCATGCCCGGACCCGACGACGAGACCATATCCTCTATGCCGTACGCGCCTGCTGCAGTCATCGCATATATCATACCTACGATGCCAATGATACCTACTTTATGTTGTTTCAATCCATTATCGCTCATTTTTTAGCCTCTCCTATGTCTGTTCATAAACTCAACTCTACACTTCTGTTTGCATCATTATGATAAATCAATTTCCGGATATCTACCTCCTCCGCCCAATTGACCCCGGCGTTCGAATCCATTATACTATTATCTGTAACATAAATATATGTACATCAGCCCGAAAATCACCGCATTAAACTGTTACACATACCAATGAGAGGAGGAATATCAACAATGAAGATAGGAAAACGTACAGCCAGAGAGCTGATAAATGAAGTCAGCTCCATCATAGATTACGATATCAACATAATGGACGAGAGAGGGACTATCATGGCCAGCACGGACCCCAGCCGGGCCGGCCAGTTCCATGAAGGGGCCCATCTGGTAATAACCCGCAGTCTGCCCGAGCTTTCCGTATATTACGACGGTCAGTTCGCCGGGTGCAGGAAAGGCATAAATCTCCCTATCCTTTCCGATGGTGAAATCATCGGTGTTGTCGGCATCACCGGTGAAATATCCCAAGTGAGCCGTTATGCCCGCCTCATCAAAAAAATGTGACTGAGATATTGATAAAAGACTTCGATATACTTCAGAAGGAAGACAAACAGGAACACGCCCGCCAGCTTTTCATAAACAGCTGGCTCAACGGAGAATGGGAAGATCCGGCTCTTCTCGCGAAGGATATACAAAAATACGGTCTCGACCCGACGACCCCATGATAGCGTCGATCATCCGTCCTTTGCCTGGCCATGAGATCTCCGATATCCTCATCAAGGCGCTCACAAAATCTCAGTTCATGACATGCCAGATCAGCAAAGAAACAGTAGCGATAGGATGTTTCCCTCACCGGAAAGTGCGCGGAGCGTCTCTCTTCATGTAATGGCAAAAGCCGGGGTTGGCGGCTGCTGTATCTGCGCCATAGGCGCCGTATGCTCCGAAAGAGAAAACATTCCCGATTCTTTCAAGCAGGCGAAGACCATAATAGACATGAAAAAGAACAGCCGCCCCGGCATATATATGTATGACCATCTGCTTCTCGACGTCATAATATCCTCTGTGGATCCCGATCTGAAAGGACGATTCATAAAACATGTCTTCGGCGACTGCGATAAAAAGGAAATATCCGGCATTGCTGATTTCATAGACATATACTACAGAAGCAACGGTTCCATAAAAGCAGTTTCTCAGGCGCTGTTCATCCACAAGAACACCGTGCAGTACAAGATAAACAGGATCGCCGCTCAAACAGGTCTCGACCCCAGAGCTTCCGGCGACCTCATGGCCCTCTACCTGGCCTGCCGATGGTGCAGGGATCGCTGAGACACGAGAGCCTTTTACAAAAAAAATATAACCGACCGATGATCCGGTCGGTTGCATAAGACTCTGCAGTCATGATGCCGCTACAGTGCCGCTTCCTTCGCGCGCAGCGCTTTTTCCAGCTCCTCTCTCATCTGCTGGTTCATATATGGATACAGATATCCCGTCATATTTCTCCATACGGTGCGTATCGCATTGGTGGTGTCAAAGCCTTCCGACGACCTTATATCGCAGTGGGATATAAGTGAGATCATGAGAAGCAATCCGTTCTCGGCCGCATATTCCACCTTATCCTCCGAAAGACCGTCGATACCGCTCTTTTCCACCAGTTTCCTGAACATCTCGACAGCTGCTCCGGTCTGGTGGACGATATGCTCCGCAACAGTTTTCGTTCACAATGCTTTTGGGCTATCAGATGGCTGGTGGTCGTCAGTTTGTCAGCGCATCCTGCAGGCGTTTTTTGTGAAAAACTGCCGGGCTATCTTTTCCGGCGTGAAGCAGCCGTCGCGGAAGCAGCTGTCGGCTGGATGCAGCGTGCGCTGGCAGGAAAGAGCGCCACAGATCTCGGCGTGAGCGTCAGCGAGAGCGATGGCGACTGGCTCGTGGAAATGTCGGCAGCGCTCAGCGCGCCACAGCTGCAGCAGATTTTTGCTCGCGCTGGCTGCGCACATGCGGGAACTGCCGGAACAGGCAGAGGCACGGCTGATGACGCGGGCGCTGCGCCTGGCGGGCGCGCTGACGACGGATTCTGGCGAGTACGTTTGGCAGAATATCTGGGCCGCCCTCGCCTGGGCTGAAGTGATCGGACGCTTCGAGCCTGCTGTGGTCATGCTAGGCGACGAGCTTGTGCGTGAAGGATCGTTGAACGCGCTTTTCAGCCTGCCGTCTGGAACGCTGCAGCAGCGTCTGTGCGCAGCGCTGGTGCTTACGCCAGAGGAAGAGCGGCGCTGCATCGCGTTCGCCGCGAAGCTCTGGCAGCTTGTCGAGCCTGTCTGCATCGCCACCGTGATCCGCGAAGGGCGCGCGCTCGTGCTGCTCGTGGATGTGCCTGGCCTGGTCGAGGAACGCATCAACGCCCTCTCGCCGGAGCTCTTGGAGCAGATGGTCCGCGGCATCGCGCAGCCATATTTCACGCGCGTTGAGCGCATGGGCTGGCTAGGCGCCGTCGTCGCTATTCCGGCGACGCTCGCTTCGCGCGCCCTCGGTGGATTTTGAGTCAAGGAGGAATTATGAAATTATTTCATTTGGCCGACCTTCACATCGGCAAAAAGGTCAATGGCTATTCGATGATCGACGACCAGCGCTTCGTTCTCGATCAGGTCATCGCGCGTATTCGCGCGGAACAGCCGGATGCGCTGATCCTCGCCGGGGATATCTACGACCGCCGCAATCCGCCGGTGGAAGCGGTGGCGCTTTTTGATGCCTTCGTTTCGCAGGTTGTGCTCGAGCTGGATGTGCCGGTGCTTGCCATCGGCGGCAACCACGACGGCGGCGAGCGGCTGGGATTTGCCAACGCCATTCAGGCGAAAGCCGGGCTGCATCTTGCCGGCGCATTTTCCTGGCCGTTGCCGAAGGTGCGCCTCACCGACGCAGACGGACCGGTCGATGTGTATCTGATGGCCTACGCCGATCTGGCGGTGCTCCATCAGCTTGTGCCAGAGACAGAAGGTATGGATTACGCCCAGGCGATGGACCACGTCCTTTCGCAGACGGCGCTTGATCCTGCTGCGCGCAACGTGCTCGTGGCGCACGGCGTTGTCACCGGCGACGAGGCGCTGGCAACCTGCGATTCTGAGCGCACGCTCTCCATTGGCGGCACAGAATTCTGGCAGAGCGCATCGCTGGCGGCGTTCGATTATGTGGCGCTGGGCCATCTGCACCAGGCGCAGCGCGCCGGCAGTGATCGCATCCGCTACGCTGGCAGCTTGCTGCAGTATTCGTTCTCCGAAGAAAATCAGCAGAAGGTGATGCTCTCGGTGCAGCTTTCTGCCGACGGCGCGCTGCAGATCGAAGCGTTGCCGCTCAATCCGCTGCGCCGGCTTGTGACCGTGCGCGGCATGCTGGAAAATCTGCTCACAGTACCGCCGGAATTGTCCACCCATCGCGACGATTATCTGCGCGTCGTCCTCGAGGATGCAGGCAGCCTGCTCGAGCCGATGCAGCGGCTGAAAAGCTGCTATCCGTACATCATGCTCCTGGAGCGCGCGTCCGAGCTTTCCACTCTCACCGACCAGGCGCTGCCGCAGGCGCAGCAGATCGGAAAAAAACGCACGCCGCTGGAAATGTTCACCGCCTTTATGAGCAGGTGACAGATGCGCCGGCGGATGACGAACTGTGTGCGCTGATGCAGGAAATTTTGAGGAGGTGCAAAAGGAGACGTTATGAGACCGATCACATTAACCCTTTCCGCCTTTGGTCCTTACGCCGGCGAGACGACGCTGGATTTCAGCGAACTCGGCGCAGAGCGGCTGTTCGTCATCACCGGCCCGACAGGCTCGGGCAAAACGACTGATTTTTGAAGCGATCCTCTATGCCCTCTATGGGAAGCTGAGCAAAAAAGGCATGGATCCAGCCAGCCTGCGCTGCGATTTTCTAAAGCCTGACGATGACCGCATCACCTTTGTGGATTTCACCTTCGAGATCAGCGGCAAGCGTTTTCATATCCACCGCCAGCCAAAACAGAGCGTGGCGAAAAAGCGCGGCAGCGGCCGTCGCGAGCTGGGCCAGGAAGCGCTGCTCGAATGTGTCGGGCACGAGGAATTTTCTGCCGCTCACAAAGATCGGCGAGGTCGATCGCAAGATCGTCGATCTCGTCGGCCTCGACGAAGAGCAGTTCAAAAGATCGTCATGCTTCCGCAGGGCGCGTTTCAGGAATTCTCGTTTCCTCGACGAAGGACAAGATCGAGCTCCTGCGTCAGATTTTTGACACGAGCCTCTACGATCTCGCGCTACAGCGCATCAAGAGCCGCGTCAGCGATGTCACCGGAGCGTATGCAGAGCTCAAGGCCGATTATCGCTCTAAGACAGCGCTCCTGCGCTTTGAGGAATTCATCGCTTTGGCGAGCAGCCGTCGCAGGACGTGCTCGCTCAGATGGAGGCGCTGGCGAAAGCAGACGAAGCGCGACAAGAGAGCATGCAGCAGACTGTCGATGATGCAAATGCTGTCTACCTCGCGGCGCTGGAAACGCTCAATCGTGAAGCGCAGCACAACGCCGACGTGCGCAAATGGCAGCAGGCAGAGGCTGAGCTGACAGCGCTGCGCGCGCGCCAGCCGGAGATCGCTGCGCTCAGCGGGCAGGTGCGTGCGGCTGATCAGGCGCGCAGCCTTGCCGACAAGGAAACGCGCGCTGCTGAAGAACGGCGGTTGCTGCATCAGCAGGAAGAAACCCTCGCGCTCGCGCGTCAACAGGCGCAGAATGCGGCGCAGCAGTTTAACGCAGCGGCGCAGCATCTTGCTCAGGCAGAGCAGCAGAAGCAGCGCGCCGATCTCGCCCACGACACGCTGCCAGAACTGACGACCAAGCGCGACAAAATGAACGAGTACGTCACCGATCGCGCTGCGCTGCAGCAGGCCGCTCAGGCGCTCGCGTCGGCAGAGCGCGCGCTGGCTACCCTCGCACAAGACGAGCAGCGCGCAGAAGCAGCACTGCAGACAGCCGAAGCGGCGCAGGAAAAGAAACAGCGGCGGCTGCAGGATCAGGCGCAGCAGGAGACAGCGATCGTCAAGCTTGACGCCCTGCTCGCCGAGGAACGTCGTCAGTATCAGCTGCTCAAGCGTTTCATCGATCTCAGACAGGAGCGTCCGGAACTGGCAGCTGCACAGGAAAAAGCTGCCGCGCAGCTCGCGGCGGCTGAGAAGCGCTTAGCTGAAGCGCGCGCCGCAAACAGACAACAGCTGGCAGCAACGCTGGCGCAGGAGCTTGAGGACGGCGCACCTTGTCCTGTCTGCGGAGCAGTGCACCATCCTGCACCGGCGGTTGTGCCCGGCGCGCAGGACGACGAAGCAGCCTGCGCAAAAGTGCGCGATCAGGCGCAGGGCGTGGCGGCGAACGCTGACGCTGCACTGGCGCAGCAGGATAAGCGCATCGCCGAAGCCTGGACAGAATTGCAGGAGACCGTCCCGCAGCTGACCCAGCCAGAAGCAGTTCCGCATTATGCCAAGCAGCTGCAGGAGAGCGGCACTGCCCATAATCACCAGCGCAAAGAAGCGCAGGCCGCGCTGCAGCAGATCGCAAAGGAACTTGCTGGCCTGGCTGCGGTGGAAAAGGAACTGGAGGCGCAGAAAGCAGCGCTCAACACCCTGCGCGAACAGCGCACGCGTTTTGTTGCTGAGCAAAGCCGCTGGCAGACCACGCGCGACAGCAAAGCAGATGCCGTCGCCGCAAAAGAAAAGCAGTTCGGCTTCACAGCCGACGCCGATCCAGCGGCGTTGACGCGCGAGATCGACGCCATCAGCGCGCGTCACCAGGCCGCGAAGCAAGCGCTCGAAACCGCTCAGCGCGCCCACGAACAGGCGCAGCTCGCACAGGTTCGTGCCGCCAGCGCGCAAGCGCAGGCTGAAGCGCGTCTGGAAGAGCTCCGGCGCTCCGCCGACGATCACGCGCGCGCTTTTGCGCAGGCGCGTGACGCGATCTTCGCCACAGAAGCCGACTATCTTTCAGCGAAAGAGGACATTCCGCACGCTGCGCTTCTGCAGCAGGAGATTGATGCATTCTCAGAAGCGCTGACGAGAGCGACGACGCTGCACGAGGATCTTGCGCAACGGCTGCAGGACGATCGCACGCTGCACGATCTGGAAGCAGGCGAAGCCCGGCGGAAAGAAGCTGAGCAGCGGCTGAACGCCGCCAAGGATGTGCTGGCAGCGCACAAAACGCGCTGCGCATCGAATCGCGCGTTGATCGCGCAGATCGCCCAGCTGCTTGACGCGTTTAAAGAAATGGAAGCGCGCTACGCCCTTCTTGGCAAGCTGCGGGATGTGCTCGACGGCAAAAATCATTTCAACATGCGCCTGGAAACCTTCGCCCAGGCCTATTATTTCGAACAGATGCTCATCGGTGCCAATGTGCGTCTCGCGCGCATGACCCACGGACGCTATTCCTTCCGACGCAAGGAAATGGTCAGCGACGCGCGTCGCCAGGCCGGACTCGATCTCGATGTGATGGATCAGTACACTGGTCGCGCGCGCGATGTTTCCACGCTCTCCGGTGGCGAAAGTTTCAAAGCCTCGCTTTCGCTGGCGCTCGGCCTCGCCGATGTGGTGACGAGCGAAAGCGGCGGCGTGGAATTGTCGACGATCTTTATCGACGAAGGCTTCGGCACCCTCGACGAAGAATCCCTCGACGACACAGTGGAAACGCTGATCAGCCTGCAGGACAGCGGACGACTCGTCGGCGTCATTTCTCACGTTGCCGAGCTCAAGGAACGCATTCCGGCGCATCTTGTGGTTGAGAGCGGTTCCGGCGGCAGTCAGGCACATTTCGAGGTGCGCGAATGAAAAGGATCCATTATCTCGCGACAGCTGCAGACGACGGCCGCTTGCTCCGCGATGTCATCACTAGCCGCATGGATGTTTCCAAGCGGCTCATGAAACGCTGCAAGGCGCATCCCCAGGGCATTCTCGTCAACGGCGAGCGGCGCACAGTGCGCTACATTGTGCGCGCTGGCGACGATATTTCGCTGGCGATGGCGCCGTCGCTGGAGGAGAGCGACATCATTCATGAAACAAATCCCTTGACGGTTGTCTACGAAGACGATATGCTACTTGTTGTCGACAAGCCGCCGGGTGTGACAATGTTTCCGCGGCGGCGCGGCGAGCGCGGCTCGCTGGCTGGCGCTGTGCTCGCCCATCTGGAGGCGCAGGGAGAAGCTTGCACCTTTCATCCGGTGAGCCGTCTGGACATTGGCACCAGCGGGCTCGTGCTGCTCGCGAAAAACAGCTTCGCAGCCGGTGTGCTGAGCCGCCAGCGCGCGCAGAAATATTACCAATGCTTCGCGTTTGGTCGTCTCTCGTTGCCGCTTTCTCTGAACGGCGCGATCTGCGAAGCACCGGAAGCGCTGCGCCATTCCGTCGGGCCGCTCTTTTACGTCGGCAGCGACGGCAAAGCTTCGTGTACTCACGTCTGGCCTCTCGCCTATGTGGAAGCGCTGCGAGCGACAGCCTGCTGGGTGCGTATCGACACCGGCCGACGCCACCAGATCCGCATCCATCTGGCACATCAGGGACATCCGCTCATCGGCGATGTGACCTACGGCGGTCCGCCGATCGCTGCAGCGCGTCCGTTGCTTCATGCGGCAGCGCTGACCTACCAGCATCCCGACGACGGTCGGTTGATGCATCATTTCCTGCCGATGCACACCTACAGCAGCGAACCGGATGCGATCATGATAAAAGAATTTCTCGAGGACCATTCAGAAATGAGGTGAAAGGATGGAGATCCATATTCCAACTGGCGCGCGCAAGATCATCGCGCGTCTGGAGCAGCATGGCTACGAAGCCTATATCGTCGGCGGCTGCGTGCGCGATTCGCTGATGGGAAAAAGCCCCAGCGACTGGGACATCTGCACCTCCGCGCGTGCAGAAGAAATGATGGCGCTTTTTGAAGACAAGCGCGTCATCCCGACAGGCATCCAGCATGGCACCCTCACCATCCTTGCCGAGGATGGCGCCTACGAAGTCACGACCTTCCGCATCGACGGTGAATACCTTGATCACCGCCATCCGAAAAGCGTTGCGTTTACCCGCGAGCTGGCAGAAGATCTCAGCCGCCGCGATTTTACCATCAACGCCATGGCCTGGCATCCTGAGCGTGGACTCATCGATCTCTTCGGCGGCGTGGAGGATCTGCGCGATCGTCTCGTGCGCGCCGTCGGTGATCCCGTGCAGCGCTTCAACGAAGACGGCCTGCGCATGCTGCGCATGGTGCGCTTCGCCACCGTGCTTGATTTTGACTACGATCCGGCGACCTACGACGCCGTGCGAAAGCAGGGCCACTTGCTGCAATACATTTCCAAAGAGCGCATCCAGGTCGAGCTCAACAAGATCCTCTTGGCAGCGCATCCTGCCCGTGGGCTGGAAGATCTCTACACCCTGGGCATGTATCCCTACATTATCCCGTTGATGTGTCACACCGTCGGCTTTGCCCAGCGTGGTGGCCATCATTTTCTCGACGTTTTCGAGCATTCACTGCTCGCCGTCGGCGTCATCGCGCCGGAGCTCGTGCTGCGGCTGACCATGCTCCTGCACGACATCGGCAAGCCCTTCGTCTGGGACAGCTCAGAATCGCTGAGCTACGACCGCTTCGACGACCATGCAGCCGTGAGCGCAAAGCTCGCCGGAAAGATCCTGCGCGATCTCAAATACGACAACGCCACACGCAAAGACGTCGTCGAGCTGATCGCGCATCACAACGACATTCTCCTGCCGGATCCCGTCAACGTGCGGCGCGCGCTGGCGCGTCTCGGGGAAGTGCAGACGCGCCGTCTCGTGCAGGTGAAGGTGGCAGATCTCATCGCCCACGATCTTGCCGGCGAGCGGGAGAAGATCCTCGCGCTTTTCGCCGAGATCTCAGACGTCATCGACGAAGTCGTGGCGCGCGGCGACTGCACCTCTGTTAAAGCCCTCGCCATCGGCGGTCAGGATATGATGGCGCTCGGACTTTCCGGTCGCGCCATCGGTCAGATGCTCAACGCCGCCCTTGAGCTCGTGCTCGAAAAGCCAGAGATGAACACAAGAGAGACGCTCCTGAACTGGGTGCGTGGCAATTTAGAAAATTGCCAAAAATAGTTGCGGATTAAAAGATGTCGGATAATTACTACTTGCGATAAGATTTCGGCGTATAATTATATCGAGGAGGAGTATAATGGCACAGATTCGATTGCAGAAATATATGGCAGACTGTGGTGTTGCATCCAGACGCCAGAGCGAGACTCTGATCTCCCAGGGCCGTGTCACCGTCAATGGTGATGTCGTGCGTGAGCTGGGCGTGAAGGTTTTGCCAGGCGTGGACAAAGTCGCAGTCGATGGCAAAGAAATCGCCCTACAGGACGAGTATCTGTTCTACATGTTCAACAAGCCCGTCGGATATCTGACGACCACCAGCGATCCCCAGGGACGACCAACCATTTTTGATTGCTGCCCTGAGCTTCGCGGTCATGTGCTGCCTGTTGGACGACTGGATATGGATACGGAAGGACTCCTGATCCTGACCAATCACGGCGAGCTCGCCTATCGGCTCACCCATCCAAAGTACAACATCAGAAAAACCTATATCGCAACCGTAAAAGGTGTGATTACTCCAAAAGCTTTACAAACACTTTCTGAAGGCGTGAAACTCGACGACGGCAAAACAGCGCCTGCCCGGGCGCGGTTCCTCAAGAAGCAGGGGAAAAACTTCAGTCGTCGAGCTGATCATTCACGAAGGGAAAAAACGCCAGGTCCGGCGCATGCTGGAAGCGGTAGGATTTCCCTGCCTGAAGCTGCGACGTGTGGCGATCGATCAGATCACCCTCTCACACGTTGATCTCGGTCAGGTGCGTCCATTGACGGAAACCGAACTGGGACGACTTTTTGACCGCGTGCAGCTTTCCAGAAGTGATTACCTGAATAATCGTATCTAGGAGGAAGATTATGTTAGACAAAAAAGTAGTGGACACACTCAAATCCATCGTTGGTGACGAAAATGTCCTCACCGATGCAGGGGATCTGCTGACCTATTCCTACGACGGCACCCCAGACCAGCCACAGGTTCTGCCAGAAGTGGTCGTTATGCCTGAAAGCGAAGAAGAGATCGTTCAGATCGTTAAGCTCGCAAAAGAAGAAGGGCTCCACATCTACACCCGTGGCTCCGGCACCAACCTTTCCGGTGGCACCATTCCACTGCGCAAGGGCATCGTGCTCGTTACCACCCGCATGAACAAGATCGTTGAAGTAGACGCAGAAAACCTGACCGCTACCGTACAGCCAGGCGTCGTCATCAACACCCTCAACGACGCCGTCAGCCCTTACGGCCTCATGTATCCACCAGATCCAGGTACCGTTAAGACTGCAACCATGGGCGGTTCCGTCAGCGAATCCTCCGGCGGTCTGCGTGGCCTTAAATATGGTGTGACCAAGGACTATGTCATGGGCGTGCGCATGGTGCTCGCTAACGGCGAAGTCGTCACCTTCGGCGGCAAGAGCGTAAAGAACGTTGCCGGCTACGACCTCACCAAGCTCGTCTGCGGCGCAGAAGGCACCCTTGGCATCATCACCGAGATCCTCGTTAAGCTCATCGCTAAGCCACAGTATTCCAAGACCATGACCGCAACCTTCAACGCCCTCAAGGATGCTGGTTACGCCATCAGCGGCATCATCGCCGACAAGGTCGTTCCTGCTACCATGGAACTGCTCGACCAGGTGACCTTGCAGGTGGTTGAAGAATACATCCACATCGGTCTGCCAACCGACGCAAAGGTTATGCTCCTGATGCAGGTAGACGGCAACGTGGAAGCCGAAGTTGAACTGGAAGCACAGAAAGTGGTTGAACAGTGCAAGAAGAACGGCTGCCGCGAAATCAAGCTCGCTAAGGACGCCAAGGAAGCCGACGACCTCATGACCGCTCGTCGTGCAGCTCTGCCAGCCCTCGCTCGCGTAAAACCAACCACCGTTCTCGAAGACGCCACCGTTCCAAGAAGCCGTATCCCAGACATGCTCGTTCGCTTTGAAGAAATCGCTGAAAAGTACAATCTCCAGATCGGTACCTTCGGCCACGCTGGCGACGGCAACCTGCACCCAACCATCCTCACCGATGCCCGCGACGAAGAAGAAATGAAGCGCGTACGTCTGGCTGTCGATGACATCTTCGCTGCAGCCCTCGAAATGGGTGGCACCCTCTCCGGCGAACACGGCATCGGTATCGCTAAAGCACGTTTCATGGAAGATCAGTTCGGTGCCGCCGGCATGGAAGTTATCCGCCGTGTCAAGGAAGCATTCGACCCTAACTACATGTTCAATCCTGATCATTTCTTCTTTAAGGGGGAATAAGGAATGAGTGCACCTTTTGAAACAATGGACTTCGCCCGTGAAGAAGTCGTTAAATGTATGTCCTGCGGTAACTGCCAGGAAGTCTGCCCGATCTATCTGCAGACCCACAAGGAAGGCACTGTTGCCCGCGGCAAGATCAAACTCGTTGACGCCTTGCTCAAGGGCCTCATTGACCCAAGTACCCCAGGGCTGGAGCACAATCTCCATC
>ENA-OQCL01000966-OQCL01000966.1-human-gut-metagenome-genome-assembly--contig:-NODE-966-length-11666-cov-5.014646_pt1 | contig 11666 bp, 9 predicted proteins | sample MGYA00242502_ERZ504586 | MGnify/ENA primary metagenome ERZ504586 (study PRJEB26092, sample SAMD00036316) | human gut metagenome | host: Homo sapiens | study: EMG produced TPA metagenomics assembly of... | reverse complement strand
TCTTCGCCGTGATGACGCCGCCCGCGGTGTCAAGGACGAAGGCTATGAGGCCCATGCCGATGATGGCGAGCGTGCCGAGGTTGACGAACTTCTCGCCGGTCATCGCAGCGGAGATCGAGAAGCCGAGGAGTATCGTCACGATGTTGGCCATTTCGTTCTGCGCGGCCTGCGAGAGGCGCTCGGTGACGCCGCTGACGCGGAGCACGTTGCCGAACATGACGAAGCCGAGCAGCGCGACGGAGGCCGGCGCGATGAGGCCGCCGATTACCGTTATCGCTATCGGGAAGAGGAAGAGCTTGGTCTTGGAGACGGGACGCGGCGCGTAGGGCATACGCATCTTGCGCTCTTTCTCAGTCGTGAGGGCCTTGATGACCGGCGGCTGGATGAGCGGGACGAGCGCCATGTATGTGTAGGCCGCTACAGAAATCGGCCCCAGCAGGTTAGGCGCGAAGCGCGTCGAAACGTATATCGAGGTCGGGCCGTCGGCGGCTCCGATGATGCCTATCGAGGCCGCTTCATATATATTGTAGTCGAAGATGAAGTAGGCGATCCCCATGGTGAGGAAGATACCGGCCTGCGCCGTGAGGCCGAAGAGGAAGACCTTCGGGTTCGCGAGCAACGGCGTGAAGTCGCACATGGCTCCGACCGCGATGAGTATCAGCAGCGGGAATATCTCCGTCGCTATGCCGAGGTCGAAGAACATCTGCAGAGCGCCGTGCACGACGCTGCCGCCTTCGATTACCTGGTCGAGCGCCGAGGAAAGCGGAAGGTTGACGAGTATCGTGCCGAAGCCCATCGGCAGCAGCAGGTTAGGCTCGAAGTTCTTCTTGACGGCCATGTACATAAGGAAGCCGCCCACACATATCATTACCAAGCTCTGATAGGTTATAGCTTGAAAGGTCGCCACAAATGATTCCAATCTAGCGTCACCGCTCCTTTTAGGAAATTTAATACGCAGGTTACTATACCATAAAACGATGCGGAAAGCGCCCGGTAATTTATCCATATGCGAAAAAATCATGTAAAATATTTTTTGTGGGGAAGGTGGAAAAAATCTTGATACGATACATCTCAGTCAGCACAAATATATCTTTCCGCCGCGGCGGGCCGAAGCCCGCCGTCAGAGGGCGCGAGGTCTGAGATGCGTTTCCCGGAGGCGCTGCGCGCGCTGAACTCGCGCAACTACCGGCTTTTCTTCACGGCCCAGATGATTTCGATGACGGGGCTGTGGATGTATCGCGTCGCGATAGGCTGGCTCGTCTTCCGCCTCACGGATTCGAACAGCGCGCTCGGGCTGATGGACTTCGTCGCCTCGCTGCCGGTTTTCTTCCTTTCGCCGTTCGCGGGCGCGGTCATCGAGCGGCTCGACCTGCGCAAGCTCGTCTTCCGCACGCAGACGGGCTGTATGTGCATCGCCTTCGCCTTCGCTTTTCTGACTTTCACCGATTTGATTACCTATAAGATAATTCTTGCGCTCGTCCTGACGCGCGGGCTGCTCGACGCCTTCGAGATGCCGGCGCGCTACTCGCTCGTCTCGTACATGGTGGACAGGCGCGAGGACATCGGCAACGCCGTCGCGCTGAACTCGACGCTCTTCAACACCGCGCGCATGATAGGACCGACGGTCGGCGGCTTCGTCATTCACGCCTTCGGCGAAGCGTTCTGCTTCTTCTCCAACAGCTTCTGCTATCTCAGCACGCTGCTGGCGCTCAAGAAGATGCGCCTCTCGCGCCCGCCGATAGGCAAGACGGGCGGACGCAGCAGGCCGCTGCACGACATGATAGACGGCCTGCACATCGCGAGCGACTTCGCGCCTTACAGATACTTCCTTTTATTGATAACGGCGACGGGATTTTTCGCCTTCCCTAGCATCACGCTGATGCCGGCGATGGCGAAGAGCGTCCTCAACGGCACGTCGCAGACGCTCGGCTTCCTGCTGATGGGCGTCGCGATAGGCGCGCTCGCGGGCTCGCTGCTGATGGCGTCGCGCAAGAACGTCGCGCGCCATTCGTGGTGGTGTACGCGCACCTGCGTCGGCTTCGGCGCGGCGGTCATACTCTTCTCGCTCTCGCGGAACATCTGGCTCAGCGTAGCGCTCGCCGCTCCCGTCGGCTTCTGCCTCGTTACATGCACGATCGCCTGCAACACGCTGCTCCAGACCATGACGGCGCCGGAAAGCCGCAGCCGCATCATGGCGCTCTACACGCTAGCGAACATCGGCATCCCGCCCTTCGGCAGCATGCTCGCGGGCAAGTTCGGCGACCTTACGAACACCGGCTGGGCGCTCTTCGCCTGCGGAATTTTCTGCACGCTCTTCTCCGTCTACTTCCTTCGCAAAATCGACCGCATCAACGGCGAAGTGACGGCGGCGCTGAAACGTCAGGGCGCGATATGAAGGACGGCGCGCCGCGCATGAGCTCGGTGCTCGCGGCGGACCTTATGCTCGCCGTCGTCGCGCTGATATGGGGCGCGGGCATTCCGCTCTCGGCTGTGCTCGCGCGCGGGCTGACGCCGCTCTGGGCTATCGCGCTGCGCATGCTGCTCGCGGCCTTCTTCCTTATTATTATGTTCCGCCGCACGATAATGTCGTCGACGGCGCGCGACTGGAAAATTTCGTTTCTCCTCACCGCGGTGCTCGCCGCCGTTTTCACGTCGATGACCTTCGGCCTCGTCTACAGCACTGCGAGCAAGCAGGCCTTCATCGGCGGCCTCAACGTCATACTCGTGCCGGTCTTCGTCTGGATTATCTACAGGAAGCACCCGTCGGCGTGGCTCTTCGCGGGCGCGGGGCTGACGACGGCGGGGCTGCTCGTCATGGGCTTCACGCCGGGGATGGCCTTCAACTTCGGAGACTTCCTCTCGTTCCTCATGGCCGTCTTTTACGCGCTCCAGGTGATTTCAAGCGAATACTGCGCGCGGCGCGTCGATCCGGCGCGGCTCACGGCGCTGCATATAATCATGCTCTCAGCCGTGCTGACCGTGCTCGCGCTCATATTCGAGCCGCTGCCGGAGATTTCGGACTTCACGCCGAAGATATGCGGCTCGCTGCTCTGCGTCTCGCTCTGCAATACGATACTCTGCTTCAATTTACAGTTCCGAGCTCAGAAGAACACGAACGCGACGCACGCGGCGGTCATATTTTCGCTCGAAGGGCTTTTCGGCTACGTGCTCGCGGTGGCGAGCGGTCAGGACCCGTTCCACTTGCAGGGCGCGGCGGGCGGCCTGCTGGTAATCTGCGGAATGCTCGTGACGGAGCTCGAAGGCGCGATACGCGCGAAGTTCGCGCGCGGCTCATAAAAAAAACGGCGCTCCGCACGGAACGCCGCAGTTTCTGAATTTTGCGCAAGCCTACCAGAAGAGCGCCGACCAGTAGGCGAATGTGTCGGTCAGTATCGCTATGCCCGCGGCGGCGAGGATTGCGCCGGAGACTTTTTTTATCGCCTGCCCGTGGCGGCGCAGCCATTGGAAGATCCCCTTGATGCGTGTGAAGAAGAGCGCCGCGAGTATGTACGGCAGGCCGAGCCCCATCGAGAAGACGAAGAGATAGAAGACGCCCTCCGCTACGGTCTCGCGCGCGCCCGCTAGCATCAGCGCCGAGCCGAGGAACGGGCCGAGGCACGGCGTCCAGCCGAGCGAGAAGGCCGCGCCGAAGAGCAGCGCGCCGATGAAGCCGCGCCGCCTGACGCTCACCTCGAGCTTCTTTTCAACGTCGAGGAAGCCTATTCTGAAAACTCCGAGGAAGTGCAGCCCGAAGATCAGAATCACGAGGCCGCTCGCGCGCTGGAGCAGAAGCCTGTGCGCGTCGAGCGCCGCGCCTATCGCGGTCGCCGTCGCACCGAGCGCCATGAAGAGCAGTGTGAAGCCCGCGACGAAGCCGACGGTGTTCACGACGCTCGCGCGCCTGCCCTGCTCCGTCTCCGCCGCGAGGTACATCAGATATACCGGAAGCATCGGCAGCATACAGGGCGAGACGAATGCGAGCAGCCCTTCGAGGAAAAGGAGCGGCAGCTCTCCCGCCACTATTTATTCTCCCCGCGCACGAGCTTCAGCACGGCGTCCTTCGTCGTCGCGCCCTGAATCTGTCCTATGAGCTTTCCGTCCTTGTCGAGGACGAAGGTCGTCGGTATGTAGCGCACGCCGAAGAACGACGCCGCCTCCTGCTTCTCGTCGAGCAGCACGGTCATCGTGTAGCCCGTCTCCTTGAGGAACTTCGCGACGCGCTCCGGCGTTTCGCGCCGTCCGTCGGTCAGGTTCACGGCGAGCAGCACGGCCTCGCCGGTCTTTTTGAATTCTTTATCGAGCTCGTCGAACTCCGGCATCTCGCCGCGGCACGGCGGGCACCACGTCGCCCAGAAGTTCAGCACTACGGTCTTTCCCTTGAAGCTGTCGAGCGAGACCTGTTTGCCCGACATGTCCGTGAGCACGATGTCGCGCGCGAGCTCGCCGCTTCCTACCGCGAACGACGGGACCGCGAAGAGCGCCGCCGCGAGCAGCGTCATGACCAACGTAGCGAAAATTTTCCTGCGCACCGTAAAATCATCTCCTTGATGTTTTGTTTGCCCTGCGAGCGTATTATATCATGGACGCGGCGGTTTGAAGGACAATACCGTGCGTCATCTGAAAAGAGAAAAATTTAACTTCCTTCCGCAGCGCGGCGGCGCGCGTCACAGATACGCGCCGTCGGGGTAATTCCGCGCGCGCTCCTCGCTGCGCAGGACGCGCAGCGCGCCCAGCGCTAGCGCCTCGAGCTCGTTCTCGCCCGGCAGCGTTATGACGCGGCCGAGGAATTTTATCTTTTTCGTAACGCGCGCGGCGAGCTCCTGCGAGTGCGCCATGCCGCCAGTCAGTATGACGGCGTCGATATCTCCGTCGAGCGCCGCCGCGAGCTCGCCGATTCCCTTCGCGACCTGGTAGACGAATGCGTCGAGGACGAGCGCCGCGCGTTCATCGCGTTCCGCGAGCGCGAGTATCTCGCGCAGGTCGCGCGTGCCGAGGTACGATACGAAGCCCCAGCCCGAGAGCAGCTTGACGCGCAGCTCGGCCTCCGTCCAGCGCCCGCTGAAGCAGAGCTCGATGAGCGCGTCGGCTGGCAGCCCGCCCGCGCGCTCGGCGGAGAACGGCCCGTCGGCCTTCGCGCCAATCACGTCGACAATGCGCCCGCCTTCGTGCGCGCCTATCGTGACGCCGGTGCCGAGGTGCGCGACGACGAAGCGGCACTCCTCGTAGCGTTTGCCGAGCGACGCCGCGGCGCGGCGCGCCATCGCGCGCTGGTTCAGCGCGTGGACGAGGCTGCCGCGCTCTATCTCCGGCGCGCCCGAGACGCGCGCGACGGCGGAGAGCTCGTCCACCGACACGGGGTCTACGATATAGGCGGGCGCGTGCGATTCGCCGGCGAAGCGCCGCGCGATGAACGGCCCGAGGTTCGATGCGTGCTCGCCGCGCGGCGCGCGCGTCAGCCAGTCGGTCATAGCGTCGTTGACGATGTACGTCCCCGACGGGACGGGCGCGAGCAGCCCGCCGCGCCCGACTGCGGCGTCGAATTTGCGCGCGCCGAAGCCCGCTTCGGAAAGCGCCGACGCTATCGCCGCGCAGCGCGCGGGAAGCTGCGCGAGTATCGTTTCATACTTCGCGCGCTCCTCGTCGGGGAAAGGCAGATTTTCTCGAACTCCCGCCGCTCGTCCTCGTAGACGGCGATTTTGGTCGAGGTCGAGCCGGGGTCGGCGGCGAGTATCAGCAACGGTGCATCCCTCCCGCGACGAGGCAGGAGAGCGCGATGGCGTTGAACTTCGTCTCGTGGTCGTCGGTGCGCGAGACGAGGATTATCGGGGCCTTCGCGCCGAGGACGACGCCCGCGGACTTCGCGTGACAGTAGTGTATCAGCGTCTTGCAGTGTACGTTGCCGCACTCGATGCTCGGCACTATCGTGAGGTCGACCTTGCCCGCTATGACGCTCTTTATCCCCTTGCGCTCCGCCGCCTCCTTCGACGCGACGACGTCTATCGCCATCGGCCCCTCTATCGTGCAGGTGCAGGGCAGGCCGTCGAACTCGCCCGCGCGCCACGCCTCGACGAGCGCCGCGGCGTCCACCGTCGCTGGCATGTCGGGGTTGACGCGCTCGTTCGCTGCGAGAATCGCGACGTTGACGTGCTCGTAGCCGAGCGCGTGTATCGCGCGCAGAGAGTTTGCGATGATATATTTTTTCTCCTTGAGCGTCGGCGCGATGATGAAGCCGCTGTCGGCGCAGAACGAAAGATGATGCTCGCCCGGTATCTCGAGCACGGCGAGGTGGCTCAGTATGCGCCCGGTGCGCAGCCCGTTCTCCTTGTCGAGCACGGCGTGCAGGAAGTCCTCCGTGTTGACGAGCCCCTTCATCAGCGTGTACCCAGAGCCCTCGCGCACTATCGCGACTGCCCTGCGCACCGCCTCCGCCGGCGTGTCCGCGTGGACGAGCTGCGCGCGTTCCGCGACGCCGTATTCCTCCATAGCGGGGCGAAGCACCGCTTCGTCGCCGACGAGCACAGCGCGGCCGAGGCCGTGGCCGAAGGCGAGCTTCATCGCCTCGACGGTCTCCACGTCCGCGGAGGCCGCCACCACGCAGCTGCCGCCGAGACAGCCGCAGCAGTTTATCATTTCGTCGAAAGTTTTATACATGAACAGGCCTCCAGTCGTTTCAGCACGCGCGCGCGGCGCGGCTGTATATTTGCTGAGATTATTATATAATGTCCCGAGGCTCCGCCGTTTTACGGAGCGTGGAGGTAATGCGATGAGTTTTGTCGAGAAGGCGAAGAGCATACTGTTTCACCGAGGCCCGGTCGATTTGGGCGACGGGCACGTGCTTTCGTCGCTCGCGCGCCTCTCCGTGCCGTCGATAGGCATGGTGCTCTTCCAGACGCTCTTCAACCTCGTCGACACGATTTTCATCTCGTGGCTCGGCGAGAGCCACATGGTCGCGATTTCGTACACCTTCCCGGTGCAGATAGGCGTCTTCGCTCTGCTCGAGGGCGTCGGCAACGGCGTGACGGCGCTCGTCGGCCGCCGATTAGGAGAGAACGACGTCGAAGCGGCGCGGCGCACGGCGCGCTGCGGCCTCGTCTTCGCCTACGTGCTGAGCCTCGTGTGGCTTCCGTTTTTATTCCCCGGCCCGTCGAACGCTTTCTTCCGCATGCTCGGCGCGTCGGACCCCGAGACGCTGCGCCAGGCGTGGCTCTACAACATGTGGATACCGCCGATGACGGTCGTCATAGCCTTCACCTACATCGTGAACTCAATCTTCCGTTGCCAGGGCGACACGATGACGCCGCTGCGCTTCTTCCTCGTCGCGAACAGCTTGAACTTCGTGCTCGACCCGCTCTTCATCTTCGTCTTCGGCTGGGGCATGACGGGAGCCGCCGCGGCTACCTTCATCGGACGCGCGGCGGGCGCGGTCTACCTTATAAGAAAGATGCGGCGCGACAGCGCGATACAGATTCCTCTGTTCGCCGCGCCGCGCCGCGAGATGCTCCCGATATGGCGCGCCGTCGCCGCCATCGGCCTGCCAGTCACGCTCTCGACCGGAAGCGTCGCGCTCGGCATGGGCTCGGTCAACCGCGTGCTCACCGAGGCCTACGGCAACGTCGCGATAGCGGGCTGGATGATTTCGCTGCGCATCGAGGACATAGCCTTCGGCACCCTGATGGGCGTCAGCAACGCGCTCGTCCCCTTCATCGCCTTCAATTACGGGCGGCGCAGCTTCGTAAGAATAAAGGAAGGAATCCGCGCCGCGTTCGTAATCTGCTGCTGCGTCACGCTCTCGCTCTGCTTCCTGCTCGCGCTGTGGCCGTGGCCCGCGATTGGCCTCTTCCGCCCCGAGCCGGACGTGGCGCACGCGGCTGTGCGCTCGCTGCGCATCACGATGGCGGGCTACCCCTTCGCGATGTACGGCATGATTTACAACGCGCTCTTCATCGCGGTCGGCAGCTCCGTCTACGGCTTCCTCGTGCAGATAAGCCGCTGCATCGCGTTTCGTCTGCCGATGGCGTGGTTCCTCGCCGCGACGGTCTCGATGAGCTGGGTCTGGCTTTTTCAGCCGCTTTCGTTCGTCTGCGCCGCGGTTTTGACGTGGGGCTTCGCGATGCGGCTCATGAACAAGCTTAAAGACGAGCTCGACGGCGCGCCGCCGCGCCCGCGCGCTGAAACGGAGGCGCGGCGGTGAGAAGCGTTCCGAAGGAGGTCGACCTCGGCAAAGACCCCGTCGGCCGCCTGCTCTTCACGCTCGCCGCGCCCGCGATAACGTCGCAGGTCGTCAACGCGCTCTACAACGTCGTCGACCGCATGTACATCGGCCACATCCCCGGCGAAGGGGCCGCCGCGCTGACGGGGCTCGGCGTATGCTTCCCGCTCATCATGCTGATATCGGCCTTCGCGAACCTCATCGGCATGGGCGGCGCGCCGCGCGCGAGCATAATGATGGGCCACGGCGACGAAAAGGCGGCGGAGCGCATCCTCGGCAACTGCTTCGCTACGCTCGTCGCGCTCGCCGTCGCGCTCACGGCCTTCTCGTTCGCCTTCATGCGCCCGATGCTCATGCTCTTCGGCGCGAGCGAGGCGACGATAGGCTACGCCGTGGACTACATGGAAATTTACGCCGCGGGCACGATTTTCGTGCAGCTCACGCTCGGCATGAACGTCTTCATAACGGCGCAGGGCTTTTCAAAAATCAGCATGATGACGGTCGTCATAGGAGCGGCGATAAACATCATACTCGACCCGATATTTATCTTCATCTTCGACATGGGCGTGCGCGGAGCCGCGTGGGCGACGGTCATATCGCAGGCCGTCAGCGCGGTGTGGGCCGTGCGCTTTCTCTGCGGCGGCCGCACCGTTCTGAAACTGCGGCGCGCGAACATGAAGATATCCCGCGCCGTGCTGACGCCGTGCGTCGCGCTCGGCCTCGCGCCCTTCATAATGCAGTCGACGGAGAGCCTGCTCGTGCTCTCCTTCAACTCGTCGCTCCTGAAGTACGGCGGCGACCTCGCCGTCGGCGCGATGACGATAGCCTCTAGCGTCATGCAGTTCGCGATGCTGCCGGTGCAGGGGCTGACGCAGGGCTCGCAGCCGATCGTGAGCTACAATTACGGCGCGGGGAAACCCGGAGCGTATGAAGCAGGCGTTCGCCATGCTTTTGAAGTCGTGCCTCGCATGCACTGCGGCGCTGTGGGCGCTCTCGATGTTCTGTCCCGGCCTCTTCGTCCGTATTTTCACCGACGACCCCGAGCTCACGGCGACGGCGCGCTGGGCTCTGCGCATATACATGGCGGGCATGGGGGTCTTCGGCGCGCAGATCGCCTGCCAGCAGACCTTCATCGCGCTCGGGAATTCACGGACGTCTTCGTTTCTGGCGATGCTGCGCAAGATAATACTGCTCATCCCGCTCATTTACATACTGCCGCACCTCTTCGACGACAAGGTGTTCGCCGTATTCTTCGCGGAACCAGTCGCCGACATCATAGCGGTGGCGACGACGGTCACGCTCTTCAGCCGCGAGTTCCGCCGCCTGCTGCGCTCGATGCGCGCCGGAAGCGCCCCGCGAGCTTGACACTTCGGACGCGAGCGGTTATAAATAACCCGGGAAGAGAAGGGGGAGCCCTCCTCGCATGAGACTAGACGAGACAAGATGAGCTGCAAGAGAAGACGAGTGTGTTGACTGCTTAGACATTCAAGACTCTGTCGCATGCGGCGGAGTCTTTTTTTTATGACTTTATAGATATTCAAAGCTTGGGGGAATTTTCATGGTCCGTAAGGTCTGTATGGGAAACGAGGCGATAGCGCTCGGCGCGCTCGCAGCGGGGCTCAGGCTCGCCGCCGGATATCCCGGCACTCCTTCGACTGAAATTATCGAGACTCTCGTGCGCGAGCGCCGCGCGGGCGTGGACGTGCAGTGGTCCGTCAACGAGAAGGCCGCGCTCGAGGTCGCGGCTGGCGGCGCATACGCGGGCGCGCGCACTATGTGTACGATGAAGCAGGTCGGCCTCAACGTCGCCTCCGACCCGCTGATGAGCCTCGCCTACATCGGCGTCAAGGGCGGTATGGTCGTCGCCGTCGCGGACGACCCGGGGCCGTGGTCGTCGCAGACCGAGCAGGACACGCGGAACTTCGCGAAGCACGCAAACCTCCCCGTCTTCGACCCGTCGTCGCCCGAGGAAGCCTACGAAATGATACAGACGGCCTTCGACTTCTCCGAAAAATTTGAACTTCCCGTATTTCTGCGCCCGACGACGCGCGTCTGCCACGCGAGCGCCGAGGTCGAGCTGCGCGAGCCGTCGCCCGTCAGGGAGGCGGACGGCTTCGAGCGCCGCCCCGAGTGGTGCATCTTCCCCGCGCTTTCCTACCGCAAGCACGGCGAACTCGAGGTCAAGCAGCATGATATGGCGCGCGCATTCGACGAAATGCCCTACAACAGAATAGAAACCTACGGAGCGGGAAGCCGCCGCGCCGTCGCCGCATCCGGTATCTCGTACCTCTACGCTAAAGAAGCGCTGAACGAGCTCGGCGCGGACGCGACGCTCTACAAGGTCGGCACGCCCTACCCGATGCCCGAGAAGCTCACGCAAGACTTCCTCGCGGGCGCGGATTCCGTGCTCGTGCTCGAAGAGCTCGACCCCGTCGTCGAAGAGCAGCTTCTCATCGAAGCCGCGGGCCGCGTGCCGGTGCTCGGCAAGCGCAGCGGCGACATGCCGTGGAACGGCGAATATTCGTTCGAGCTGATAAAGGCGGCGCTTGCGAAATATCTCGGCCTCTCCGCCGAAGCCGAGGCCGCGCCCGAGCTTCCGCAGCTTCCCGTGCGCCCGCCGGTGCTCTGCGCGGGCTGCCCGCACCGCGCTTCGTTCTACGAGGCGAAGGTAGCGACGAAGGACTGCAAAAAAGGCGATCTACTGCGGCGACATCGGCTGCTACACGCTCGGCAACGCCGCGCCGCTCAACATGGTGGACACCTGCCTCTGCATGGGCGCGGGCATAACGCTCGCCCAGGGGCTCGCGCTGACCGAGCCGGGCGCGAAGTGCCTCGCCTTCATCGGCGACTCGACCTTCTTCCACACAGGAATCCCCGGCGTAATCAGCGCCGTCTACCAGGGGACGGACATCACGATAATAGTCCTCGACAACCGCACGACCGCGATGACGGGCCACCAGCCGCACCCCGGCACGGGAAAGCGCGCGCTCGGCGACGACAGCATAGCGCTCGACATAGAGACGTTGCTGCGCGCCTGCGGCGTGGAGCACGTTTCTCGCGTCACCCCGTTCGATTTTGAAAAATTCCGTCGCCGCGATGAAGGAGGCCGTCGCATACGAAGGCCCCCATCCGCGGTCATAGCCGAAGCGCCCTGCATAGCGAACGTCAAGAAAAAAGCTCCGGCGCACTTCGTCGACGACAAATGCATAAAATGCGGCAGATGCGTGCGCGAGATAGGCTGCCCCGCGATTACGCCCGACGCCGAAGGCCGCGCGCTCATAAACGCGTCGCTCTGCACCGGCTGCGGCCTCTGCGCGAACGTCTGCCCCGGTCCACGCGATAAAGGAGGGCGAAGCCCATGCTTAGCAGCATAGTGATAGCCGGAGTCGGCGGACAGGGCACGCTGCTCGCCTCGCGCATACTCGCCGAGGCGGCGCAGGCGAAGGGGCTCTTCGTC
>ENA-OQCL01000965-OQCL01000965.1-human-gut-metagenome-genome-assembly--contig:-NODE-965-length-11696-cov-3.198721_pt1 | contig 11696 bp, 16 predicted proteins | sample MGYA00242502_ERZ504586 | MGnify/ENA primary metagenome ERZ504586 (study PRJEB26092, sample SAMD00036316) | human gut metagenome | host: Homo sapiens | study: EMG produced TPA metagenomics assembly of... | reverse complement strand
GGTCTTTTTTCACGTTGCCGAAAAACCGCCTGCGTGCGCAGAGGCGGCAGCCCCGGCCGGCTTGCATGGGCTTTGGCGGCGCAAGGCGAGTTGCCCCAAAGGGGCGTGGGAAAGCCCCAAGGGGAGGGGATGCGCCGGATCCGAGCCTTAACCCCTCGGAAAGGCGGCGCCGCCCGTTTGCACACCAAAGAAAGCCCTTGGATACCAAGGGCTTTTTTTGCCGTTGTCCGAAGGCGGGGCGGCGCCTATTCGATGGCCAATAGCTTCACGCTGCTGGTGCCCTTGAGCGCAGAGAACCGCTGGGCCAGGTCATGGGGGGTCAACGACATGCTGGAGGTATCCAGGGTCAGCAGCACGCTGGCATTGCCGCTGATGGGCAGGCTCTGGGTGATGGTTAGGATATTGCCGCCCAACTCCGCAATGGTGTTGATCAGCTGGCTGAGCACCCCTGGTTCATGGGTGAGGATCAGGGAAAAGACCGCCTTGCGGCATTCGGTGGCTTCGTTGGGGGCATAGAGATAGTCCTTGTATTTATAATAGGTACTTCTGGATATGCCGGCCTGGCGGGCCGCCTCGCTGACTTCTTTGACAGCGCCGGTGCGAAGCATCTCCTGGGCTGCGAGTACTTTTTCATAATAGTCCGGTAGGATACGCTTATCTACGATCAGATAATTGTTCCGTTTGTTTTGGCTCATGGATCACCCTCCTTTTATCCATTAGGGAAGTTCCAGCACATAGTCTTCCATTTTGTCACGGGAGATCACGTCCCGGTGTAACACAGGCAGCTGGCGTAACCCCGCCAGGTTGGGGGGAATGGGGACGCCGGTGCGGGCCTGCAAATTGTTCCATCTGGGGCAAAAATCATCCTGATCCAGGGGCTCGCCCAAATGCCTCCAACACCGAGTGCGCAGAATTTATAAGGCGAAGCAGTGGACAAAATCACGGTTTTGTTGGATAGGGGCACCTGGTCGGCAACGTCCCAGGCCACTGCCGTATGGGTGTCCATCAGGTAACCATATTGATTATATACCCGCTGAATGGCCGCCTTGGTCTGCCCGTCGTCTGCGCAGCCGGCCAGGAAATCCTCTTGGATGATGTTCCGCGCCCGGTCCCGAAAAGGGTATACCGGCCCTCTTGGAAAGTTGGTCCATGTAACCTGCAACCTGGCTGCAATCCCCGTCGCAGGCTAAGTATACCAGCCGCTCTAAATTGCTGGAGATAAGGATATCCATGCTGGGGATATGGTTTTATGGAAAGGGCGGTTCCGGTCATAGGCGCCGGTGATGAGGAAATCCGTCAGCACCTTGTTGGAATTGGAGGCGCAAAGGAATTTGCCCACGGGCAACCCCACTTTTTTTGCCAGATACCCGGCCAGGATGTTGCCGAAATTACCGGTAGGCACCACAAAATCTACGGCTTCCCCCATCTGGATCGCACCGGCGCGCAACAGGTCCCCATAGGCCTTGAAGTAATACATCACCTGGGGCGCCAGGCGGCCGATGTTGATGGAATTGGCGCTGGAAAGCATGGCCTTCCCAGATAAGGCGTTGGCTGCCCGGGCGGAGGTAAAAATGGCTTTACCCAGATTGGGCGTCGTCAAAATTCCCTTCAATGGCACAGACCCGCACATTTTTGCCGGGCTGGGTAACCATTTGGGCCTGCTGGATGCGGCTCACGCCCCCATAGGGATAAAAGACCACGATGCGGGTGCCGGGCACGTCGTGGAAACCCTCCAATGCCGCCTTGCCCGTATCCCCGCTGGTGGCGGTGAGGATGAGGATATCCTCCTTGACCCCCAGCTTGGCCTTGGCTGCGCAGATCAGGTGGGGGAGCACGGAGAGGGCCACATCCTTAAAGGCGCTGGTAGGCCCCCCGGAACAATTCCAGGATATAGCGATCCCCAACCGGCACCAGAGGCGCCAAATCCTCGGTTTCAAATTTATGGGTATAAGCTGCGGTCACGATGGCATGCAGTTCTTCCCTTGTAAAGCCCGGCAGCAATAGGCCCAACACCCTTTCGGAAATTTCCATTGCGGACATATGAACCAACTCCGCCATGGGAAAAGACAGGGCACCAGGATCTGATAGCATATACAGGCCGCCATCGGGGGCGATGCCCTGTAAAATCGCTTGGGCTGCTGAGGCGGTATGCCGGCTATCCCGGGTGCTTTGGTATTGCATGGATTGCTTCCTCCAATCTGGTTTTGCTGGGAAAGGGAAGAGGGAGATAAAATATTGCAAATTGCCCCTTGCATTTCCGTTGTGAATATGATACATTGTTTCTCGGCGAAAAACAAGTGTTTTTTGAGAAAAGACAGGAGGAAGTATTATCGCTATGAAGATCGCACTGCTGGGCTTTGGAGTTGTAGGGAGCGGCGCATATGAAATCATCGCCAGCCAGCCGGAATGCGGCATCACGGTGAAACGGGCGCTGGTCCAGACTATGCGGCCCGGCCCAGTGGATGGCCTGCTGACAACGGATATGGCGGACATCTTAGACGATCCGGAAATCGAATTGGTTGCAGAGGCTATGGGCGGCTTGGAGCCTGCTTATCGCTATGTATTGGCGGCGCTGCGGGCTGGCAAGCATGTGGTGACCGCCAACAAGCTGCTGGTATGCCAGCGGTTTCGGGAGCTGAACCAGGCCGCGGCTGAAAGCGGGGTACAGTTCCGCTACACCGCCAGCGCGGGAGGCGGCATCCCCTGGCTGTTCAATCTATTGCGGGCGAAACGGCTGGATGAGATCCAGGAGATCTCCGGCTGCATCAACGGCACTTCCAACTTCATTCTGGGGAACATGCATAAATACCGGGCGTCCTTTGAGCGGGTATTGTCAGAGGCGCAAAGGATGGGTTATGCAGAAGCGGACCCTTCTGCGGATATCGATGGCCTGGACCTGCAGCGTAAATGCGCCATTTCCGCCTCCCTGGCCTTTTCTATGGTGGTGGAAGAGCAGGATGTATTGACTGCGGGCATCCGGCATATTACAAAAGAGGACATCGAGTGGGCGGAGGCCCATGGGATGATCTGCAAGCAGATGATGCACTGCAAAAAGGTCCCAGATGGGATCAGCGCCTATGTGGAGCCCACCTTTTTGCCCAATACCCTGCCGGAAGCCAATTTGCCTGTGCGTTCCAGCATCGCCAGCCTCTATGGGAAATACGTGGGCCGGCTCACCTTCTTTGGGGCCGGGGCGGGCACCCTGCCCACGGGTATGAACATGATGCAGGACGTAATGGACGTGATGGCGGGCGTAGGCAAGCTTCATGTATACACCCAGCCGGCCAGAATCTTCAACCAGGAAGAAAGCCATCCCTATTATGTACGTTGCCCAGGGCCGTTGCCCAAGGTACAGGAGCAAGGGGACGGTTGGGCGGTGATCGGCCCCATGCCTGTGGAGGAAATGCACCAGCTGGCAAAGGAAAAGGAAGCGGCAGGTATTCCGGTGTTTTTTGCGGGGCTTGCCCAGGAGGCATAGGAGGTAGAAAATGTTAAAGGTAACCAAGTTTGGCGGTAGCTCCCTGGCAGATGCCCGTCAGTTCCAAAAGGTGAAGGATATCGTACAGGCGGACGGCAGAAGGGTCGTGGTAGTGGTCTCCGCCCCCGGCAAGCGGTTCCCGGAGGATAACAAGATCACGGACCTATTGTATCTGTGCCATGCCCACTTGAAATATGGGGTCTCCTATGACGGCATCGTTTTCCATGATCGAGGACCGGTTCCTGGAGATCCAAAATGAATTGGGGCTGGATGTGGATCTAAAAGGGGAATTTGCCAAGATCCGGGCCAATATGCATAAAAACATGTCCATCGACTATCTGGTCTCCCGGGGGGAATACCTGACGGGAAAGCTGATGGCCGCCTATTTGGGCTATGATTTTGTGGACGCCACGGAATGGGTAGCCTTTGGCTATGACGGCAAGCTGGATATGGAAAAAAGCCAGGCCAATCTGGCGGCTATGTTTGGGGAAAAATCCAAGGTGGTATTGCCTGGCTTCTATGGGGCGCTGCCGGACGGTAAGGTACGGGTCATGAGCCGGGGAGGAAGCGACATCACCGGCGCCCTGGCCGCTGCTGCCATTGACGCAGGCGTTTATGAAAACTGGACGGATGTTTCCGGCATCCTGATGGCAGATCCCCGGATCGTAGACAATCCGCGGCCGATTGCCCATATTACGTACAGCGAATTGCGGGAATTATCCTATATGGGAGCCAACGTGCTTCATGAGGAGACCATTTTCCCAGTGCGTATCAAGGACATTCCCATCAACATCCGCAATACCAACGATCCCCAAGCCCCCGGCACCTGATCCAGGAGAGCTTTTCCAAGGAGACCCGGGAGGAACGCAAACGGTTCATTACGGGCATATCCGGCCGCAAGGATTTTTCTATCCTCACCCTGCGCAAGGGCCATTTGGCCGCGGATACCGGCACCATTCGTGGGGTATTGGCTATTTTTGAAAAATTACAACGTGCCCATCGAACATTTCCCCAGCGGCATTGATAGCTTTTCCCTGGTGGTCTCTACGGAAAAGATTAAATCTTGTATTTATGATATAATAGGGGAGATCAAGGACCTGTTCCAACCGGATTCCATCACCGTAACGGACAACATCGCCCTGATCGCCACGGTGGGCCGGAAAATGGCCTTTATCCCCGGCGTCAGCGGCAAGGTGTTCGGTACCCTAGGGGCCAACGATATCAACATCCGCATGATTGCCCAGGGCCCCGATGAGATCAACATCATCGTAGGGGTGGAAAACCAGGACTTTGAAAAGACTATTCGCGTTTTGTACGATAGCTTTATTGTAGGAGGGAAAGAGGAATGAAACTGTATAATGTAGCCGTTTTAGGCGCCACAGGCGCAGTAGGCCGGGAGATGCTGAAGATCCTGGAGGAGCACGACTTCCCCGTAGGCGAGCTGCGGCCCCTGGCCAGCAGCCGCAGCGCAGGCAGCGCCATTCCCTTTAAGGGCAAGGACGTGATTGTGCAGGAAGCCCGGGAGGACGCGTTTTTTCCGGCATCGATATCGTATTAGGCGCGGCGGAAAACGACATCGCCAAGCGGTTTGCCCCGGCTATCAAGGCAGCGGGCGCTGTGTTCGTAGATAATTCCAGCGCGTTTCGTTTGGACCCAGATGTGCCCCTGGTGATCCCAGAGATCAACCCCGAGGATGTGAAGTGGCACAAGGGCATCATCTCCAATCCCAACTGCACCACCATCGTGACCTTGGTGGCCATCAACGCCCTGGCAAAGCTTTCCCCCATTAAGACCATGATCGCCTCCTCCTACCAGGCGGTATCCGGCGCAGGCGCAGGAGGCCCCCTGGAATTGATGGAACAGGTGGAAGCCATTTCCCGGGGCGAAAAGCCGGAGCCTAAGGTATTCCAATACCAAATCGCCTATAACGTTATTCCCCAGATCGGCGGATTTGGCGAAAACGGCTATAGCAGCGAAGAGATGAAGATGCAAAACGAGGGCCGTAAGATCCTCCATTTGCCGGAGCTGCTGGTAAACTGCACCTGCGTGCGGGTACCGGTGGTGCGCAGCCACTCCGTATCCGTCACCCTGGTGACCGAGCGGCCCATCTCCGTGGAGGAGGCAAAGGCTGCCATCGCCGCCGCCCCCGGCTGCCGGCTGGTGGACGATCCCGCCAACAAGCGGTATCCCATGCCCCTGGAGACCAGCGACCAGGATATCGTGTTCGTGGGCCGTATCCGCCGGGATCTTACCAATCCCAACGGCTTGACCCTCTGGTGCTGCGGCGACCAGGTGCGCAAAGGCGCCGCCACCAATACCGTGCAGATCGCCGAGCTTCTCCTGGAAAAGTAACCTTTGGCAAACGACAACGTATTTGGGGTCGCCCAACAGGGCGGCCCCTCCGTTTGTCGAAAAGGTGGCTTATGCTACGTTCCCGAAATTTCCATAGCTCCCTTGCGGCTAAAGGGCGGCAGGATGGCTTCGTTTGCCCTTAAAGGCAATTTCACCTTATGTCATCCAGTTTGCTTCGCGTCGGAGCCCTCCTGTGGGACCCCTTTGGTTTGCTGAGGCGCGCCGCCCCTTTCGGGCGGCGCGCCGATGCTTTGGGCGTATCGCCAGCCTTTCGGGGGGGGTCGGCGGGGTTTGGCTGGCCGGGAGGGGCCTTGCGCCCCCCGGCCGCCAACAAGGCCGAAGGGGCCGGGCAAAGCCCGGCCCCTTCGGCCCAGGGCGCGCGCAGCGCGCCCGCCGCCGCCCCCCGGCGGGATCCGGCTAGGCGTCGGACGGCATGTGGCCCCGCAGGTAGCGCATGGGGGTAAAGCGTATACCGTCCGCTATCTGTTCCACATCCATATCCACAAATCCCAGCTTATGATAAACCGGCACAGCATACGGGGAGGAATGCACTGTAAATTCCCCATGGACGCTGTTGGCCAAAAGGAACTCCCATAATTTCCTGCCGATCCCCTGCCGGTGGAAACGGGCGTCCACGAAAAAGCAGCATATGTGCCGCCGATGGGCGTTGGTGGCAAGAACGCCTCTTAATTGGCCGTTTTCGTATGCGCCAAAGAATTCCAGTGACGCCACAATCTCACGGTTTTCAATAAAAGATCGAAAGGCCCGTACCCCTTCGTTGGAATAATCAGGTGCCTCAAACTGTAAAAAGGTGTCCCATATGAGCTGGATGGCCGGAGCAATCTCCCCGGCGCCGATCTGTCTGACGATCATATAATACCTCTCTGGTTTTCTCCTTCCGTCCATGGCCAAAATAGGCCGGTTGAAGTGGCGAACGCACCTCGTGGGGGAAAGAAGCGGAAAGGGTCCTTGGACTTGGGGGCCCTATTAAGCGCCGCCGGGGACATGTAGCCGGTTTAGGGGTGCGGCACGGGGAAACGCGGCCCCCCCACAAGGGCCTATCCGGTTTCGGAATAAAGGCCGGGGCTCCATTTTCGGGGCGGCAACACGGGGACGGCGCTAAACCGGCCGGATCAAACCATGGGCGTACAGCGTTTCGAAGGTGTTGACGGCGCCGCCGTGCTCCACAATCTTCCCCTGGGCCACCCGATCGATATTGATGCCGGTGAAGGAAAGCCGTTTGTGGGAAGGCTGTATCCCCAGGAATTCCCCCTCATGCAGGCCCTCCATGACAAAGACGGAGATCACATATTCGCCCTCCCCATACTGGCGAAGGATCTGCATGGAATAGGCGGGATAGGTGCTGCGCACCGCCAATAAATGCTGCCGCATTCCATCTACCCCCAGGGGAGAACAGTGCGCCCCGTCGATGGATAAGCAGTTCTGGGAAACATATTCCGGCAGGTGCTCCAGCAGGTTTTTTGAAACGATGTCTTCATAGAAGTGTTTGATCAAAGCTTTGGGATCCAAGTCGAAGCGCCTCCTTTTGTTGGTATTGCCTTGGACGTCAGGGCCGCAACGCCGTTTAATTTCCAACGACCTCCTCCGCCAGGGCGGCAAGGCGGGCCTGGGCCAGCTGAAGCAAAGGCTGGGATTCGGGGGTAGGGGCGTCCAATAGGGCCTGGGCCGCCTCCTGGACTTCCTGTAAAATGCCCACGTCGCCCGCCAGGCTGGCGGCGGTGAAGGCGGATAGGCCGTGCTGCCGGGTGCCCAGGAAATCCCCGGGGCCCCGTTGGGCCAGATCCGCTTCCGCTATGGCGAAGCCATCCTGGGTGGAGGTCAGCATGTGAAGCCGGGCGATGGCGGCATCTCCGGGATCCGGGCCGCACAGCAGGAAGCAATAGGCCGCATACTCCCCCCGGCCCACGCGGCCCCGCAGCTGATGAAGTTGGGCAAGGCCAAAGCGGTCGGCATGTTCGATGGCCATCACGGTGGCGTTGGGAACATCTACCCCCACTTCGATCACGGTGGTGGACACCAGGACCTGGATCTGGCCGGCGCGGAAGGCGGCGGCAGCGGCCTCTTTTTCCTTTGGGGGATTGTTGGCCGTGGAGCAGGCCAAAGGCAACGTCTGGGAAGGCTTTTTGCAGCCGTCTGTATAGCTGGACCGCCCCAGGCACCCCTGGCAAATCTTCATTTTCCTCCACCAGAGGGCATACGATATAGGCCTGCCTGCCTTGCTGGGCTTGGGCCTGAATAAAGGCGTACATGTCCTTGGCCTTGGAGGGCGGGACCAACTTGGTCTGGACAGGCTTACGTCCAGGGGGCAGCTGATCGATCCGGGAAACCTCCAGATCCCCGTACAGGAGCAGGGCCAGGGTGCGGGGGATGGGGGTGGCGCTCATGACCAGCACATGGACGCCGGTATCGCCCTTGTTTTGGATGGCTGCCCGTTGGCTGACTCCAAAGCGGTGCTGTTCGTCGGTGACGATAAGTTGGAGGTTGGAAAACATACCCTCCTGCCGCAATAAAGCGTGGGTCCCTACGGCAATGCCGGCCTGACCGGAGGATAGCTCCTCCCAAGCCTGGGTGCGTGCGCTGGCCTTCATGCCTCCCAATAGCAAGCGCACCCGTTCCGGCCCAAACAAGGCGACCAGCTTTTCATAATGCTGCCGGGCAAGGATTTCCGTAGGGGCCATGAGGGCTGCCTGGCCGCCGCCCTCCATCACCGCGTACATGGCATAAAAAGCCACGGCGGTCTTACCGCTGCCCACGTCCCCTTGGATGAGCCGGTTCATAGCCTTGCCTGCGCACAGGTCTTTGCTGATTTCTCCCATTGCGCGATATTGCGCCTGGGTAGGGGTAAAGGGCAGCAAGGTTAAGAAAGTAGCAAGCGCCTCATCGCCATGCAAAGGGGGAGCGGCGGCTTTGCGTTTGTTTCCCATAGACGCCAGCATCAGCCGGAACAGGAGTAGGTCTTCAAAGGCTAACCGGCGGCGGGCATGGCCCAGGCTGGCGAGATCCTTTGGGAAATGCAGGGAAGCCAGGGCCTGGGGCAGGGGCATAAGGTCATACCGTGCCAAAAGGCTGGGGGGAAGCAGCTCCGGCATGTCCTGGGAGGCCGCTTCCAACCCAGCCCGGACAGCATCCCGCAATAAGGATTGGGACAAGCCGCGGGTCATGGGATAGATGGGCAAGATGCCGGGCAAGGCGGGATAAAGGGTGGGGTTCACCAGCCTGGCGCCCCGGCTTCGATCCACCCGGCCACAGGCGATCACCTGCTGGCCTTCCTTGAGCTGGGTTTGGCGATAGGGCTGATTAAACCAGGTAAGCGTCAGCTTACCCGAGGCGTCCTGGCCAGAAATTGTCAGGATATTCAGCCGGCCCCGGCCGGGAATGCGGGCCAGGCGAGGCTGGCTGCATAGGGTGAGGGCAAAGGCCCCGTCTTGGCCATGGGGGGCCTCGCCCGCCAGGAGCACATGGCGATAGTCCCGATAATCCCGGGGGGCAAAACGCAAAAGATCCCCCACAGAAAAAAGGCCCAGCTTGCCCAGCGTTTCCGCTCGGCGCGGGCCTATGCCTTTCAGGCTAGTTAAGGGTGCATCGGGTCTCATTCCACCGCGATGTAGTAATAATACAGGGGCTGGCCGCCGCTCTGGCAGACAAACTCTGCATCTGGATACTTTTCTTCCATGAGTTCCAACAACGCCTGGGCATTTTCATCGTCCACACCCTCCCCATAGAACAGGGTGATGACGCTGTCTTCCGGAGCGTTTTCCATCATTTTATCCAGCAAAGCCAGGGAGGCTTCGTCCACGTTATTGCCAACGGAAACGATGTTGCCGCCCATCAGGCCGATGATGTTGCCTTTTTCGATCTTGGTGCCGTTAAAGGAGGTATCCCGCACCGCATAGGTCACGGAGCCAGAGATTACCCGCTCTGCCGCAGCCCGCATCCGGGCTTCATTATCCGCCACAGGCTCGCCATCCAAGTAAGCGGTGGCAGCGCTGATACCCTGGACAATGGTCTTGGTAGGCAGGACGATCACATTGCGATCGCTCAACTCCGCTGCCTGCTGGGCAGCCAGGATAATATTGGAGTTATTGGGCAGGATAAACACATTGCGGGCATTCACCCGGCGAATGGCCTTAGAGATGGTGTCAATGCTGGGATTCATGGTCTGGCCACCCTGGATCAGCCCTTCCACGCCCAACTCTGTGAACACCGCATCAATGCCAGCCCCGGTACTGACCGCTACCATGGCGCATTCCTTTTCCGTCTCCTTGAGTTTGGCTTGGATCTCCCGGTTTTGCTCCCGCATGTTTTCGATTTTGAGCTTATCCAGCTCGCCCAGCCTGAGGGCCAGTTGCAGGATCTTGCCGGGGGCATTGGAGTGGACATGTACCTTTACAAAGCCCGTATCATGGGCCACCACCACGCTGTCGCCGATCTTCATCAGCTTTTCCCGGAACTTGTCCAAGTCCGCCTCGGAGAAGTTTTCGGCCAGGTGGATGATGAAGAACTCCGTGCAGTAGCCATAGGTAATGTCGTTGACATCGTCCAGGGTGAGGTTATCTTCGCTGCTAGAGGACTCCAATTCCTCGGTGGGTAGGTCATCCACCTCTTCCCCATCTAGGGCCATCTTGAAGCCCCGGAATATGGTAAGCAAACCCTTGCCGCCGCTATCTACCACGCCGGCTTCCTTCAAAACGGGAAGTAGATCCGGGGTGATTTTTAGCGCGGCCTCTCCCTCTTCGATGATGATATCCACCAGTTTATATACGTTGGCGCCCTCGGCGCTGGCTTGCCCTACCCGCTCGCTGATCATGCGGGAAACGGTAAGCATGGTGCCTTCCTTGGGCTTCATCACCGCCTTATAGGCGGCTTCTGTGCCGGTTTTAAGGGCGACGGCCAGCATGGCGGCATCCATTTCATCCTTGCCGTCCAGTGCCCGGGCAAACCCCCCGGAAGATCTGGGAAAGGATAACGCCGCTGTTGCCCCGGGCGCCTTTCAGGGAACCTAGGGGGAAGCCGCTGCCGCCACCTCGCCCACCAGTGTCGCAGGCGCTGGATTTGATCTCCCGCACAGCGCTCTGCATGGTCATGGACATGTTGGTGCCAGTATCGCCGTCCGGGACGGGAAAAACGTTTAAGGAATCGATAAGCGCTTTATTTTTTTCTAATAACGCAGCACCGGTAAGGAACATTTCTTTGAGCAATGCTCCGTTTATCGTCATTTCTTTCAAATTATGAATCCTCCCAAAGGGCGCGCCAAATAGACGCGCAGTAATCGGCCAGCTTGGATCAAAGGGATCAAGCGGTGATGTTTTCCACGTGGATGTTCACGCTGTTGACCTTAATGCCGGTCATTTCCTCTACCCGATAGCGTACATTGTCGATGGTATTTTTTGCCACCACCTGTAAGGAAACGCCATAGACCATGGTGACAAACAGATCTACATCCGCCTCGCTACCGTCTCCCAGGAAGGTGATTTTAACGCCTCGTTTGCGGTTGGTATCGTTGCCTACAAGCTGCAAAAACGTATCGGTAGCCGTCCGGGGGCTTCATGCCCACAACGCCGTAGTTTTCCGTTGCGGCATAACCGGCGATATTCGCCAGAATATCCTCGTCTATGGTGATACGTCCAAGCTCGGTAATGATCGTGCCTGCCATATGCAAACCTCCTTTAAAAAAGTAATCGCCTATCATAAAGCATATTATTACGTTTGTATTTTACCCCAAAAAATGTATGACTGGCAAGGAATAACATGTGTCAGGACAGCCATTGCCTCCAATTTTTGCGAAAGAAACATAAAAAAAATTCAAAAAAAACGACCGCAATTTGCACACACATGTTTGCGTTTT
>ENA-OQCL01000964-OQCL01000964.1-human-gut-metagenome-genome-assembly--contig:-NODE-964-length-11715-cov-2.973248_pt1 | contig 11715 bp, 10 predicted proteins | sample MGYA00242502_ERZ504586 | MGnify/ENA primary metagenome ERZ504586 (study PRJEB26092, sample SAMD00036316) | human gut metagenome | host: Homo sapiens | study: EMG produced TPA metagenomics assembly of... | reverse complement strand
AGCCCGGGCATGCAGAGGCGGCGGCCACCGGCCGCCGCCTCCCAAGCGAACGAGGGGGAATATATTACAGCGCAGCAAGCGCTTCGAGCAGAGATTCGACCTGCGAGCTGGGCAGCGTGCAGATGTCGCCGCCCTCGAGCTGGGCATAGTAGTCGCCGTCTTCATTCTGTGACCCGATGAGCAGAGTGTTAATGACGCCCTCCTGATAGGTGACGGTCATGGTAAGGGCGGGCTCATCAAGGCCGCAGGAAGCCAGGTCTTCATCGTCGGGCTGATAAGCCACGAGGTCGGCAAAGGCCATGGCGCTCCACGCCGTGTGCAGAGCCTGGGCCTCTTCAGATTCATCCTCTGCCAGACCGGACAGCGTACGGGCTGTGCCGGCCAGTTCGCCTGACAGCGACACACTGTCGACCGTGCAGCCGGAATAGGGAATGGTGTAGGGCTTATACAGGTCGTTCAGATCCTTTAAAAGCTGGGCCAGCGAATTGGTGATGGTATAGACCGTGTCATCGCCGTCGCGCATGGCATAGTAGTCGCCGTTGCTGGCCTCGCTGCCGAGCAGAATGGTCAGCTCGCCGCCGTCAGCGTCAACCGCAGTGACAGTATTGGCCGGCTCTGCCAACCCATAAGAGGCCAGGTCTTCACCGGATTCAAGCTTGCGGGTTGCAGACAGCGACTGCAGTGTCGAAGCCAGAAGCTTGACATCGCTCTGCTCAAGTGGGAAGTCGGGGTCTGCGTCATAAACCCAGACTTCACTTTCCTTGGAGAAGGAGAGGGGGCCGTCCGAGCCCTGATAGGAGATGGATACGGCGTCGCCCAGGTCGCTGAGCGACATGGCTTCGGCCTGTGCGTCCTCTTCATTTTCAGCCTGCTGGGTGCTGCGGTCATTTAGCAGAAGCATCAGGCCGTACACGGCGCAGCACAGGACCAAAACACCGAGAAGAATGAGAAGCAGCCGGGAATTTTTTTTGCATTTACAGTTTCCTCCGCTTGAGCCAGAACACCAGACCGAGACCAGGCAGGCCAGGGGAATTACGGCAATGAACAGCACGCTCAGCATGGGGGCGGAAGCGATGGTATTGTAGACCGTCTCCAGACTCTTGGCAGGCACTGAAATGGTCGAAATATCTTCAAAGTTATCGGTGATGGCGTTCATGAAGATGTTCAGGTTGACCAGATTGGAAAAATTGGTGAGCAGATACTCGTCGATGAGCGTGGGGCAGGCAATCACAGTCAGGCGCCCGCCGCCGTTTTCGTCCGACTCGGTGCTCGTGGCGGCCAGCAGATACCGGCCTCAGTCATTTCACCTGTTTCCATCGTACTGCAAAGGCGTTTTGCGTATGTGTACATGAAATACTGGACATTGAGGCTGTCGCGGCGGTCGTCCCAGCTGTGGATAAAGGTAATGACGTCTTCGATGTCCGTAAACTTGCGGTATTCCGGATTGACTTGGAAATGGAACTGCGCCAAGTCCTGGAGCAATTCTTCTTGGCTCTTGATTTCAATGCCGCTGTTGCCTCCCAAGGCATAGGCAAAGAAGGCCAGTTTACGCTGGGCCGTAATGCGCGGGTCGAGCTGGCGCAGGGAGCCGGCAGCGGCGTTGCGGGGATTGGCAAAGGGTTCCAGTTCGTCGTCGCGGCGCTGCTGGTTCAAGGCTTCAAATGACGTGATGGGCATGTAGACTTCGCCGCGGATTTCGATGTGCGGCGAATCGCTGGCGATATGTAAGGGTATGGTGCGGATGGTGCGCACGTTATTGGTGATGTCTTCGCCGACGACGCCGTCGCCGCGGGTGACGCCGCGGATGAACTGGCCCTGTTCGTAAATGAGGTTGACTGCCAGGCCATCGATTTTCAGTTCGACGACGTATTCCAAGGATTCACCGCCTAAATCGCTGCGGACGCGCTGGTCGAATTCCCGTAATTCATCGTCGCTGAAAACGTCGCCCAAGCTGAGCATGGGCCGGTCGTGAGTGTATTTTTCAAAGCCGCCGGAAATCTTGGAGCCTACGCGCTGTGTCGGCGAATCGGGCGTGACCCAGTCGGGATGAGCTTTTTCGATGTTTTCCAGTTCCCGGTACATCATATCGTATTCATAATCAGTCACCGTCGGTTTGTCGAGGGTGTAATACTGATAACTCAATTCATCTATTTTTTTGCGCAGCTCCAAGAGACGCGCTTTTTCAGTATCCATAGGTTCCTCCTTTATTCCTGAAAATCGTTCCCACTTATCTACAAAGACATACTCACAACATCTGTGGCGGGACGCCCTTTGGCCGTCCCCTACGAAGGCCCCGATTGGGGGTATTTTTACGAGCCGAGAGCTTCCCGAGGCGGCCTGCAAAAGCACAAGCAACCTCTCCGGCCCGTTGGGCCACCTCCAGCTCGGCTCTCTGTTTTGGCAACCGTCCTGCGCTTCCCTATGGTCAGCACCTGACGGGCCAAAAAGGGCCTATGAGGGGAGGCTTAGGCTCCCTTTGTAGGGGAGCTGGCAGCTCTGCTGACTGAGAGGTTGCTTTTTACGAGCTGAGGGTTACTCGAGGCGTCGTTGTCAGTTTGAGTCTGTCGCGGCACAGCGGCATCTGATTCCGAGGCGGCCCCTACTGTATTTTCTCTAAGGGGGCGTATTTTACGACGACTTGGCGGACGCCTTTGGTCGGGAATTGGATTTTCATCTGCATGTTCGGCCCTTCGCCGATGACGTCGAGGACGGTACCGATGCCCCAGATTTTGTGGCGGACTTTGTCGCCTTTGGCGAAGGTGTCGCTCACGGCGTGTTTTTTCGGCAGGCTCGACGCGACGGGCTTAGTCAGGATGGAGACGCGCTGTTTTCCCGGTACGGCCGTCGTCCGGCTCTGGGGCATGGCGCTCTTACGATGGTAGTCTTCCATGAGCTGCGGCGGGATTTCCGCCAAGAAGCGGCTGGGCATATACGCCGAGATGCGGCCGTACATGGTCCGCGTAATGGCATTGGTCACGTAGAGCTGCCGTTCTGCCCGGGTAATGCCGACGTAGGCCAGACGCCGTTCTTCTTCGACTTGCGCCGGGTCCAGCAGGGTCCGGCTGTGCGGGAACAGGCCTTCGTCGAGGCCGGTCAGGAAGACGACAGGGAATTCCAACCCCTTGGCGGCGTGGAGAGTCATGAGGGTCACTTTGGAATCACTGCTTTCAAAATCATCGACATCGCTGACCAGGGCGACGTTTTCCAAAAAGTCCTGGAGGTTGCCGTCGGGATTGCTGTCCATGTAATCTTTGGCGACGGACAGGAATTCGCCGACATTTTCCTTGCGGCTTTCGCCTTGCGGGTCATGTTCCGCTTCTTTATCGAGCATATCACCGTAGCCAGTCTGTTTGATGACCGTTTCGATGAGGCTCAAGACATCTTTGCCTTCGATGTCATTGAGGAGGTCGAAAATCATGGCGGCGAAGTTTTCCAACGATGTCCGGGCTCGTTTGGTGACGGGAATCTCATCGGTCGACGACAGGGCTTCAAACAAGGATATGCCCTGTTCTTCCGCATAGGCTGCGACGTGTTCCATCGTCGTGGCGCCGATGTTCCGTTTCGGCACGTTGATGATACGCGTCAGGCTCAAGCTGTCTTCCGGGTTGTAGAGCAATCGCAAATAGGCCAGGACGTCTTTGATTTCCTTACGGTCGTAGAACTTGGTGCCGCCGACCATGGTATAGGGAATGGCATAGCGCATGAGTTTTTCTTCGAGGACACGGGACTGGGCGTTAGTCCTAAAGAGGATGGCCATATCGCCATACGGTTCATGGCTGATTTCGTGGCGGTTATAGATGACGCCGGCAATGTAGTCAGCTTCATCGTGTTCCGTCTGGGCCTGGTAATGGATAATCTTGTTCCCTGCCGGGTTTTCCGTCCACAATGTCTTCTTGGGCCGGCTTTCGTTATTGTCGATGACGGCATTGGCGGCGTGGAGGATGGTCTTTGTCGATCGGTAGTTCTGTTCCAATTTAATCGATGCCGCATCGGGATAGTCCCGGGTAAAGTCGATGATATTGCGGATATCGGCACCGCGCCAGGCGTAAATGCTCTGGTCCGCATCGCCGACGACGCAGATGTTGCGCCAGCGGGCAGCCAGGATTTTGGTCAAGGCGTATTGGGCATGGTTCGTATCCTGGTATTCGTCGACCAAGATATATTGGAAACGGGACTGGTACTTTTCCCGAACATCTTCCTTTTCCTGCAAAAGGCGCACGGCCAGGAACAAGAGGTCGTCGAAGTCGACAGCATTGTTTTCCCGCAGCTTTTCTTGGTACAAGGCGTAGACGTCGGCTACTTTCTGTTCGTAGAAATCGGAGGCTTTCGCCGCAAAGGCCTTGGCGTCCATGAGGACGTTCTTAGCCGACGAAATGGTCCCCAAGACGGACCGCGGCATGAACTGCTTATCATCGAGGTTAAGCTTTTTCAAGCAGTCCTTGACCAGGACCAACTGGTCTGACGAGTCGTAAATGGTGAAATTCCGCGTATAGCCGTGGAAGCCGTCGACTTCAAAGCGCAGCAGCTTGGCGCAGAACGAATGGAACGTGCTCAGCCAGATGCTGTCCGCCTGGGCACCGACGAGGTTGGTCACGCGTTCCTTCATTTCCTTGGCAGCCTTATTGGTAAAGGTAATGGCCAGGATGCGGTACGGCGCGACGCCCAGTTCCAGGAGATGGGCAATGCGGCAGGTCAGGACCTTGGTCTTGCCCGAACCGGCGCCAGCCGTAATCAGCAGCGGCCCTTCGGTATGCTTGACGGCTTCACACTGGCGGTCGTTGAGGGTATCAAAAATAGGATTCATGCATTATTCCCCTTTTACAGATAAAAAGGCCCACACCGTGTCGATGGGGCCTCTGAAAATCATCACTTATTTCATTGCCGAAAGGATAGGCGGAATGACCTGTTTCTTACGGCTCATGACCTTGGGCAGGTAGACTTCCTTGTCGAGAACGTCTTTGCCGAAGGCACTGCTGACGACGTCGTCCATATTGCCGGCGAAGATGAGGTTCGTCGATTCGTCGATGATGCTGGTGATCATCAAGAAAGAAGCGGCGTAATCGTGTTCAGCACGCAATTTTTCCAAAGCGTTGAGCAGGACCTGTTTCTGGTTGAGGAGGTCTGTCGTATCCATGACCTGGACCTGAGCCACTGTGAAGGTCGTATTACCGCTGGAGAATTCTTTCATGTCGTTGTGGACAATCTGGTCCGGCGTCAAATCGGAGACGTTAGCACCGGCTTTGAGCATTTCCATGCCGTATTTTTCCATGTCTACGCCAGCGATGTTAGCCAATTTTTCGGCAGCTTCGCGGTCAGCCGGCGTGCAGGTCGGCGAGCGGAAGAGGACCGTATCGGAAATGACAGCCGACAAGAGCAGGCCAGCGATGTCTTTCGGGATGTCGATCTTAGCCTGTTCATACAAGCCCGTGACGATGGTAGCCGTGCAGCCGACCGGCTTGAAGAGGATGGAAATGGGGCCGGCCGTTTCCAAGGTGCCGCCGATGCGGTGATGGTCGATGACGCCGACGATGGAAGCTTCGTCGATGCCGTCGATGATCTGTTTCTTTTCGTTGTGGTCGACGAGGATGACCGGCTGTTTTTCGGCAGCAGCGACGCAGTCTGCACAAATCATGCCGACGTATTTGCCGTTTTCGACGACAGCATATTTGCCATCAGCCGGGATGTCATGGCCGTTGTCGGTCGGTTTGAAGAACAATTCCGGGTCGTGGGCCAAGGCTTTGACGGTGCTCAATTCTTCGCCCATAACGGTCTTGATGAATTCATCAGCGAGCTGGCTCTTTTCGATGACGCCGACGAACTGACCGTTGTCGGCAACGGGAGCGACATCGCTTTCGTGGGATGCGAACCATTTGGCAGCATCTTTCAGGCTAGCGCTAACCGGAAGGGCTTCTACTTCCGTGTGGACAGCTTCGCTGACTTTGACGTAGAAATCCTTGACCAACGGCTGGGGAGCGACGTGGAAATAGTCAAGAGCAAAGGCCGTTTCCTTATTCGGTTCGCCTGCGCGGATCGGCGTAGCGTCGATGCCCTGTAACTGTTTCAATTTTGCATAAGCAATAGAAGAACAAATGGAGTCCGTGTCCGGGCTCTTATGACCGGTAACAAAAATCTGTTTTGCCACGATAATCACCTCATTGAAAATTTATCTGAATGTATTTATTTATCCTTTGTATTATACCATAGACAAGAATGAGTGGCTAGGGGGATGGCGTATCGTTCGTCGTAGGTCGTTCATCGTTCGTCGAGGGAAATGGCGCCTGGCGGCGCCGCAGGCCGGAAAAGCATGTGCTGTTCGTCATGGATACGGCTGTGCACAGGATTCGCGCGGGCGCCCGGCTTATGGGCGCCCCTACGGCACAAGCCTACGGCTGTGGATTTTTTTTATAATCGCCCAAAAGCAATCATTACATAATTACGCGGCATCGCCCGTATCGTAGGGGCGACCGCGTGGGGCGCCCGCTATGCGCCGCAGGGGTTACCCGAGGACGCATTATCAGTTTGAGTCGAAAGGCGCGCAGCGCCATCTGAGTCCGAGGCGATGAACGACGAACGAACTACGATCAACGATCATCTCGGTCCGCACGTGCTGTTTTCGCCCAAGTCCTGGTTACTGAGGCCCAGACGCTTTAGCATGGCCATGTCTTCGACGATGGTCGAGCCCGATGTGGTCAGCATGTTACCCGTAATGGAAGCCGACGCGCCGCTGAGGAGAGCCGTAGCGCCGTTTTCCGGCAGGAGTTTGCGGCCTGCTGCCAGGCGGATGTTGGCTTCGGGATTGATGAAGCGGAAGAAGGCGATTGTGCGAAGGATGTCGCGGCCGTCGAGTTGGGTCCGATGTTCCAAGGGCGTACCGGGAATAGGCATGAGGGCGTTGATGGGAATGGACTGGATGCCCAGTTCGGCCAGGCTGATGGCCATATCCAGGCGGTCTTCCCAGGTTTCACCCATGCCGATGATGCCGCCGGAGCAGACGCAGAGCCCTTCTTTCTGAGCGGCCTTGATGGTGCGGATGCGGTCGTCATAAGTGTGGGTCGTACAGATGTGTGGGAAGAAGCGCCGCGACGTTTCGATGTTGTGATGGTAACTGGTGACACCCGTTTCATGGAGGCGGTGCAATTGTTCCGGCGTGAGCAGGCCGTGAGAGGCACAGAGATCGATGTGCAAGGTCTGTTTCATCGTGCGGTATGCATCCAGGGCCTTTTCAAAATCAGCACCGGTCAGCGCCCGGCCGGACGTGACGATGGCAAAGCGGTTGGCGCCGGCATCCTGATTGGCCTTAGCGTTGGCGATGATTTCTTCTTTCGGCAAGAAACCGTATTCGTCACAGCCCGTATGATGGCAGGCCGCCTGGGCACAGTATTTGCAGTCTTCCCCACAACGGCCGCTGCGGCCATTGATGATGGTGCAGAAATCGACATGGTTGCCACAGAAATGGCGCTGTAAGGCACCGGCCCCCTTCTGCAGCTCCTCTAAAGGTGCTTCTAAGAAAATCGATAAATCATCACCGCGCTGGATGCGGTACCCCTGTATAATGCTATCTGCCAGTGCTGCTATCGTATTCATTGTTAACCCACTCCCTATTTTTATTGTGAACTATGGGATTATTATACTCGCTGTCGTGATTTTAGTCAACTCAATTTCATTTATATCATGGTTAACAATATGAGTGCATGATATCCTGAACCGCAGGATGGCCCATTTGTTTAAGACCAACCTCTCCGGCCCTTCGGGCCACCTCTAGCTCAGCTCTCCGTTTTGGCAACCGTCTTGCACTTCCCTGCGGTCAGCACCTGACGGGCCAAAAAGGGCCTATGAGGAGAGGCTTTGGCGCAGTGAAAACCGCCGACTTTACGGGAATTTGTGCTTCGGGCCACCTCCAGCTCGGCTCTCCGTTTTGGCAACCGTCCTGCGCTTCCCTATGGTCAGCACCTGACGGACCAAAAAGGGCCTATGAGGAGAGGCTTTGGCTCCCTTTGTAGGGGAGCTGTCAGCGCAGCTGACTGAGAGGTTGGGCACGGCGGGCCGCCCTTTGGGACGGCCCTACGATGGAGCCATGAAAAAAGAGGCTGGCCCGCAAAGCCATCTTCGCAGGTCAACCTCGTTTTTCAAGTGTTCTTGCCAATGAATTACCGACGTTCGCGGATACGGGCAGCTTTGCCTGTAAGACCACGGAGGTAGTGCAATTTTGCACGACGGACGATACCGTGGCGAACGACTTCGATTTTAGCGAGGCGCGGGGAATGTACCAAGAAAGTACGTTCAACACCAACACCGTAGGAAACGCGGCGGACAGTGAAAGTTTCGCGGACACCGCCGTTCTGACGGCCGATAACGACACCTTCAAAAACCTGTACACGTTCGCGATTGCCTTCGACAACCTTTACGTGAACTTTGACTGTATCACCAGGGCGGAATGCCGGGATATCGTCACGAAGCTGTTCCTGTTCAAGTACGCTGATAATGTTCATTTCTTTTTTCCTCCTATAAGACATTCGTGCCCCCGTTGCCGCCACCTTTCACGACAATCGTGTTACCGGACAGAGGACTGCCTAAATTAACAAGGAAATTATACCATAAAGACACGGTCCTGTAAAGGGGTTTTCCCCATATTATCCATTACATTTGTACGTTCGGCATGAAGCTGCGGGACATGTGGGCGATGATGGCCTGGTACTTATCTTTCTTGCTGGTCGGATAGGTGACGGAGAAGGCCGTGTAAGTCTTGTTCTTGTCATTGATGTAGAGTTCGTGGTAATAGGATTTCTTGCCGTCCGTCCAGCCGATGGCATAGCTATTCTTGGTCTTGATGTTGGTCGTCAAGGTCGGCGAACCGTTCATGCCCAAAGCCATGTTGTAGAGTTCGTCGATGGTAAAGCCCATGGTGTTCTTGGCAGCATAGGTCATGTAGACGGCATCGTCTTTGGGATCCTGGAAATAGCAGCCGTCGCCGTCAGCATTCATGTCGGCTGTCTTAGCAGCCCGGGGGATATCGACGGCATACTGATAGGCGCTGTTATAGTACTGATAGTAATTCTTGTCTTTTGTCGTCATGACCTGGACGACTTCATAGCTGTCTGCACTGGCACTCTTGATGCTCACTTTTTCTTCAGCCATGACCGTCGAGCCGGCAATGCAGGTAAGGGCAGCGGCCAACATGACGAGATTCTTGAATTTCATAATGATCACTCCTTTATAGTAGGTGCGGAAAAGGAGCTGTCGAGTGAAGACAGCTCCTGTAATACTCCCTATTATTATACCATATTTTTCATTCTTAGCCATGATGTTTTCGCGCAATCCACGGGATTCACGGCAGGCCACCCTTCGGGGCAATTGGATTCACAGGATTCGCGGCGGGCCGCCTTTACAGGACGGCCCCTACTACGATAATTTCTTGATGTCGCCTAAGGGCTGGATGAGGCTGTAGGTCAAGGCCAGGAGATGGAGGCGGTTTTCTTTGACGGCTTCATCTTTGTGCATGACCAGGACGTTGTCCAAGAAATCGTTGATAGCCGCAATGCCTTCGGAAAGGGACTTCGGCTACGCCTTCGTAGTCATAGACAGCGTATTTCTGCGGCAAGTTGACCTGCATAGCCTGGCAGGCGCTGTAGAGGGCTTTTTCTTCTTCTGTTTCGAAGAGGTCCGGGTTGACGTCGGTATTGTCGGCGCCTTTGATCATGTTGCTGACGCGGGTGAAGGCCTGCAAGAGGTCGGTCTTGCCCATGATATCGGCATCGATGAGGGCCTGGGCGCGGCGGGCTTCTTCGTAGGCGTTGAGCGTATCCGAAGCCAGGACGCAGTCGATGATGTGGTAATCCATGCCTTTATCCTGGAAGATGTTCTTCAGGCGCAGCGTGAAGTAATCGTCGAGCTGGCCCATGACTTTGGCTGCGTCTTCCCCTTCTACGCCGAGGAGGCTGAGGACGAAGGCAAAGACTTCATGGCAGTTGAGGTTCCAGCCGGCATCCATGAGGATGTTGAGGGTCCCGATGGTCTGGCGGCGCAGGGCGAAGGGGTCCTGGGAACCGGTCGGAATGAAGCCGCGGCTGAACATGCCCGTAATGGTATCAAATTTATCGGCAATGCCCAAGACCTTGCCCATGTCGGTCTGCGGCAGGACGTCGCCGGCAAAACGCGGCTGGTACTGTTCGTTAATGGCTTCGGCAACGCCTTTATCTTCGCCGTCGATGAGGGCATATTCCTTGCCCATGACGCCCTGGAGTTCCGTAAATTCCATGACCATCTGCGTAGCCAGGTCGGCTTTCGCCAGGAGCGAAGCGCGCTGTAATTTGGCATCGTCCAGGCCGAGGTCGAGTTTATGATTGAGGAAGACCGTAATCTTTTCCAGGCGCTGGGCTTTGTCGTAAAGCGTGCCCAAGCCATCCTGGAAGACGATTTTCTTCAGTTTTTCCGTGTAATCGACGAGGTGATGTTTCTTATCTTCTTCAAAGAAGAACTTGGCATCATCCAGGCGGGCGCGAAGGACGCGTTCGTTGCCGTGCTGGACCGTTTCCAGATGGTAATCGTTGCCGTTGCGGACGGTCAGGAAGAGGTTCATGAGTTTGCCGTCTTTATCGCGCATAGGGAAATAACGCTGGTGGTCCTTCATCGGCGTGATGATGGCCGCTTCCGGCAGTTTCAGGTAATCTTCATCAAATTCCCCACAAAGGGCTGTCGGATATTCGACGAGGTAGACGACTTCTTCCAAGAGGTCGTCGTCCATGATGATGGTACCGCCCTTTTCGTCAGCCAGCTTCTGCAAGCCGTCGAGGATCATCTGTTTGCGGACTTCCGGGTCGACGATGAGGAAGTGTTCCTTGCACGTTTCTTCGTAAGCTGCCGGGCTTTCGATTTCGAAATCACCCGTGCCCAGGAAGCGGTGGCCGCGGCTGATCTTGCCCGATTTGACCTTGGCCAGTTCAAAGGGAATGACGTCTTTATCGAAGAGGGCGACGAACCAGCGGATAGGACGGACGAAGTGGAAGTCCAGGCTGCCCCAGTGCATGCTCTTGGGGAAATTGAGGCCCGTGACGATACCCTTCATGAGGTCCGGCAGGAGGCCGGCCGTTTCCGCACCGACGCTGGTGACGTTGGCATAGACATAACCGTCTTCGACGACCAGGTCCTGAACGTCGATTTTCTGGCCCCGGGCAAAACCCATGGCGGCTTTCGTCGGATTGCCGTCGGCATCGTAAGCGATCTTGACCGACGGGCCTTTATGTTTAGCCGATACGTCGGCTTGTTTTTCAGCGACGCCCTTCATGATGAGGGCGATGCGGCGCGGCGTACCGAGGGTACGGATCGATTCGTAGGCGATATGGGCTTCGCCAAAGGATTTCCCGGCCAGGTCCTTGACCTGGGACAGGATACTCGGCATATAATGAGCCGGGATTTCTTCAGTACCGATTTCAAGTAACAAATCTTTGCTCATCTTATTTTTCCTCCTTGTTAAGCATCGGGAAGCCTAATTTTTCACGCTGTTCCAAGTACGCTTTGGCGCAGGCCCGGGCCATGTTGCGGACGCGCGATGAAGCAGCTCGTTCGCTGACGCTGATGGCGCCGCGGGCGTCGAGGAGGTTGAACGTGTGCGAGCATTTCAATACGTAGTCATAAGCCGGAAGGACGAAGCCGGCTTTGATGACCGCATCGCTTCTTTTCGTATTCATTCGAAGAGGTGGAACAAGAGGTCGGCATTGC
>ENA-OQCL01000963-OQCL01000963.1-human-gut-metagenome-genome-assembly--contig:-NODE-963-length-11723-cov-4.730855_pt1 | contig 11723 bp, 11 predicted proteins | sample MGYA00242502_ERZ504586 | MGnify/ENA primary metagenome ERZ504586 (study PRJEB26092, sample SAMD00036316) | human gut metagenome | host: Homo sapiens | study: EMG produced TPA metagenomics assembly of... | reverse complement strand
CATCGAGTTGTACCGTTCGTAGACCTTTTCCAGGACTTCGCGCCATTCGCCGTAGAAGCCGCGCTCGCGCAGGAGCTTCAGGCCGAGTTCGTTGACGCCGCCGGGGGTGGAATTTTCTACGAGGAACGATTCCACGTCTTCGCCGCAGTCGGTGCGCATGAAGGAAGAGAGCGTTTCGTTCATTATCGACGAATAGTCGAGCGCGGTGCGGAAGTCGAGCCCCTTGTCCATGCCCCAGCTGACGCTTTCGGCGAGCAGCGCGTAATAGGGCACCATCATGCCGGTGACTGGGCCGAGTATCTCAAGCTCGCGCTCGCTCTTCACGCGCACGAGCGTGCCTATCTGCGACATGAGCTCAGCGAGCGTTTCGTCCTCGCCGTAGAAGAGCAGAGGCCCGGTGCGCCGCGCAGCGAATGGCATCGGTATCGCGCGCGCCGCGCTTTTCGCCGGAGCGTAGAGCGCGAGCGAATCGGCGAGCTTCGCGCCGCCCGTTATGTGCATGACGCGCTGGTCCGCGCGGAAGCGCAGCGCGCGCACGACCTCCTCGTGCTGCTGCGGCAGCACGCATATAAAGACTACGTCCGAGCCGTCGACGACGGCCTGATTCGATTCGTGTATGAAAATTCTGCCGGGGAAGAGTTTTTTCAGCGCGTCGGCCTTTTCGCGGTTTTTTGTGAACCGTCAGGTTGATTTTACCGGAGAACTCAGGCGACGAGCAGAAGCCGCGGACCATGGCGGAGGCTATGCCGCCGGTACCGATGAAGCCTAATGTCAAATCTATCATAACAACACCGCCGTTTCATAAATTTACGGCGATTATACAACAAGCGGCGGGCACGCAGAATAGGCGCGGCAAAACCGGATGTTTCCCCGTTTACTGCCGGACGCGCATACGAAAAAGGCGCGCCGCCTGGGCGCGCCTCTGTGTAGGTGGAACGAAGGAAGGTAAATATCTTATTTTGCGAAGGCTTTCTTGATGCCTTCGACGGCTTTGTCGATCTGCTCGTAGGTGATGACGATCGGCGGCGCGAAGCGGATGGTGCGCTCGTGCGTCTCTTTCGCAAGGACGCCGTTCGCAATGAGCTTCTTGACGTAAGGCGCGGCGTTGACTGTGAATTCGACGCCGATGAGGAGCCCCGAACCGCGGACTTCGATTATCTCCGGGTTGTCTATCTCGCGCAGCTTCTGCATGAAGTAGTTGCCCTTCTCTTCGGCCTGCTTCGGATAGTTGTCGCGCACAAGGATTTCCATAGCCTTGATGGAGACGGCGCAGGCGAGCGGGTTGCCGCCGAATGTCGAGCCGTGCGTTCCGGGCGTGTAGACGCCGAGGACGTCCTTGTTCGCCGCGACCGCGGAAATGGGCATTACGCCGCCGCCGAGGGCCTTGCCGAGGATGTACATATCGGGGACGACTTCCTCGAACTCGCAGGCAAACATACGGCCCGTGCGCGCGAAGCCGGTCTGGACTTCGTCGGCGATGAAGAGGATGTTGTGCTTCGTGCATATCTCGCGGACTTCCTTGAGGTAGCCCTTCGGCGGAACGATTATTCCGGCTTCGCCCTGTATCGGCTCGGCGAGGAATGCGACGGTGTTCGGCGTGATGGCCTCTTCAAGCGCCTTCGCGTCGCCGTATTTAATAATTTTGAATCCGGGGCAGTACGGGCCGTAGTTGATGCGCGCGTCGGGGTCGGTCGAGAAGCTGATGATGGCGATCGTGCGTCCGTGGAAATTGTTCTCGCAGACTATTATCTCCTGCTTGCCGTTCTCTACGCCCTTCACCTCGACGCCCCAGCGGCGCGCGGTCTTGAGCGCCGTCTCGACGGCCTCGGCTCCGGTGTTCATCGGGAGGATCATTTCCTTGCCGGTCATCTTGCAGAGCTTCTCATAGAATTCGCAGAGCACAGAATTGTGGAAGGCGCGCGAAGTAAGCGTGACCTTGTCGAGCTGCTGCTTCGCCGCTTCGACTATCTCAGGATGACGGTGTCCGAAGTTCAGCGCCGAGTAGGCGGAGAGCATATCAAAATATTCGCGCCCCTCAGGGTCGCGGACCATTACGCCTTCGCCTTCAACGATGACGACGTCCTCGGATGATAGTTGTGTGCGCCGAGTTCGTTTGTCTTGTCGATGATCTGCTGAGTGCTGAGCATTATGTCGTCCTCCTCATATTTATGTTGTTTTGAACTTTGTAGCCATTGATGTTTATTTTTATTGCTGCTGGGATTACTCTATCATTAAATTGAGATTTTGAAAAGGGGGCAAAATCATCGGCACAAACGCCCAATCAAACGACGGTACGCACATTCTGACAAAAGGCAAACAAAGAAACAAAATTGTTATATAAGTTCATAAAATTATGCGCGGCGCGCACGAAAAAACGCGGAGGAGCGTCTTCTCCCCCGCGTCTTCCAGCGTAAATCCGCCGCTTTAATACAACTCTTCGTATATCTTCAGCACGCGCGCTTCGTCGAGCGGGACGAAGTTGTTGTTCATGAGGCGCTGCTGCGTCGTCATGACGGCCTCGGTGAAGCGCGGCAGGTCTTCGGGCTTCACGCCGTAGGCGCGCAGCGGCTTCTTCGGCAGTATTGTGTCGAGGAGTTTCTCAAGTTCGTCCCACGCGCGCGATTTTTCGCAGGAGAGCAGCGCGGCGATGAAGTCCATCATTTTCGAGATTTCGCCGTTCGTCTTGATTTCGAGATAATTTTTCATGACGCCTGTGAATACGGCGTAGTTGCTTTCGCCGTGCGGGACGTGGTACGCGCCGCCGAGCGGGTACGAGAGGGCGTGGACTGCGGCGCAGCCGGCGGTGCCGAAGGCTATGCCAGCGTAGTTCGAGGCGAGCAGGAAGTCGCCGAGCAGCGGGATGCGCGCTTCGCGGCCCTCGTGCGCTATCGTTTCGTAATGTCTTATTATCATCTCCGCGGCCTTGTAGGAGAGCAGCTTGGAAAATTCCGTCGCCTTCGGCGAGAGCGCGGACTCGACGGCGTGGACGAGCGCGTCTATCGAGCTGGCGGCGAACACCTCGAATGGCAGGCCGTGCAGCAGTTCCGGGATAAGCGCACATTGGTCGGCGAAGAGCGCGGGCGCGACGAGCCCCATCTTCGTGCCGAGGCGCGTTCGATTGATTATCGAGATGTTCGTCACCTCGCTGCCGGTGCCGCAGGTCGTCGGCGCTATGACGAGGCCGCAGCTCCGTTTGATCGCCGGCGCGGCGGCGTAGAGTTCGTCCGTCGTTCGTCCGCCGGAGACGGCGACGGCTTTCGCAATGTCTATTATAGAGCCGCCGCCCGCCGCGACGAGGCGTTTGTAGCCGAGCTTCGAGGCCGCGGCGATTATTTCGTCGGTCATGACGTCGGTCGGCTCGCCGCTGCCGAAGTCTTCCCAGAAGAGCGTTTTGACTGGCAGGCCGAGCGGCGCGAAGTGCGCCTCGTATATGGGCCTTATCGTGAAGAGCATGTCGTCCGCGCCGAGCGCGAACCCGCGCGCGAATTCCGCGCAGGTTTCAAATTTATGTATCTCCGTATTCAGCATTATCTCTCTCATAAAATCCGCACCTCCGTCGTGAGCTTACGACAATTATAATACGCGGCGGCGCGGACGGCGCGCAGCGGTCTTGACACGGGCGGCGCGCGCCGTGTAAAATTTCTTCGTGTTTTGCGGCGCTCGGCCGACATTCGGGGAACGGAGGAAACGTCATGGCTTTTATGAACTTTACGATGATAATGTGCATGATGATGCGCGGCTGTGGCGGCTCCTCTCCTGAATTGACCGGCGCTTAGAATTCGCGTCGTCGATTAGGGGACCGGATCCGCTGATGCGGGTCCGGTCTTTTTTTATTTTCACGCGCTTACGGAGGAGTGATGGGAAGGAAGGGAATTCTGCGCTTCGCGCGGCGTCTGCGGCAAATGGGCGGCCTTCGGGCCATTGGTAAAATTTTGACGGAGGTATGACGAATGAAAAAACTTGTTTCTGTTTTCTGCGCTTTGCTCTTTTTCGCTTCGGCGGCACAGGCCGCCGAGAAGATTGTCCTCGGCGTGACGCCGTTCCCGGCGCACGAGATCGCCGCCGTCGCGGCGGAGGTCCTTGAGAAACAGGGCTACGAAGTTGAAATCAAAGAATTCACCGACTTTATCCAGCCGAACCTCGCGCTCGAAGACGGCAGCCTCGACGCGAATTTCTTCCAGCATATCCCCTTCCTCGAAAATATGAGGAGCGAGAAGAATCTCGACATCGTAGCCCTCACGAAGGTGCATCTCCTGCCCATCGGAATCTATTCGCATAAGATCAAGTCGATAGCGGAGGTCGAAGACCGCGCCGTCGTCGCAGTGCCGAACGACCCGACGAACGGCTTCCGCGCCTACAAGCTGCTCGAACGCGAAGGGCTGCTGAAGATGAAGGACGGAGTGAACCTCACCGCGCGCGACATTCTTGAGAACCCGAAGAACCTCAAGATAATCGAGCTCGAAGCGCCGCAGCTTCCGCGCACGCTCAGCGACACTACGATCTCCGTCATAAACATGAACTTCGCGGTGGACGCGGGGCTCGACCCGTCGAAGGACGCGCTCGCCCTTGAGGACAAGGATTCTCCCTACGCCGTCGTGCTCGCCTGCCGCGGCGAGGACAAGGACGAGCCGCAGATAAAGGCTCTCGCCGCCGCTCTGAACTCGCCCGAGGTGAAGAAGTTCATCACCGAGGAGCTCGCGAGCAAGGGCGTGCTCCCCGCCTTCTAAACGAGCCGGGCGTGAATTTTCGCGGCCTTCCGCTGCTTTTTCCGAGCGCGGGAGGCCGCTCTTTTTTGCTATAATTTCACAGTACAGCTGAAATTTATGGAAGGAGCGCGCGCGATGTCTCTGAATTTTTCTTTTTTCGGCGAACCGCTGATTACCAAAGACGGCGAAGCCGTGTCGCTTCCTTTCAAAAAGGCGGAGGCGCTGCTCTTTTTCCTCGCCGTCGAGGGCGGCGCGCCGAAGGAAAAAATCGCCTTTCTGCTGTGGGGCGACAAGAACGAAAAACAGGCGGCGGGCAGCCTGCGCAACGCGCTCTGCCTGCTCCGCAGGAATTTCCCCGAAAATATTGCAGCGAATAAAAAGGAGATACGCCTCTCCGGCTTCACGCGCGACGCCGACGTTATAGATAAAATAGCTTCGCGCGCGGAGCCGCTGCCCGAGGCTATTTTCAGCGAGCCGCTGAGCGGCCTCGATATGCTGGACAGGCCGGAGTTCGCCGAGTGGCTCGGCGAAACGCGCGCGCGGCTACGTGAAAAGACCGTATCGGCGCTGCGCGACCGCATCACGGCCTGCTACGACGCGCGCGACATGGACGGCGCGGCGGAGTCGCTGTCGGCGCTGCTTTTCTTCGAGCCTTACGAGGAAGAGTCGGTGCTCGAACTTATGGAAATTTACCGCGACGAGGGCGCGCCGTCGAAGGCCGTAGCGGCCTACAACACCTACCGCGAAAAGCTGCGCGCCGACCTCGGCATAGAGCCGAGCGAGCGCGCGAAGGACTTTCTCTTCACCATCGGCAAGCCGTCCGAGGCGGCGAAGACGCCAGGAGAATTCTTCTTCGGACGCGAGGGCGAGATAAAGAAAATTCTGGAACTCGCGCAGAGCGGCGGCGGCCTCGACGTGATTTTCATACACGGCGAGGGCGGCGTCGGGAAAACCGCGCTGGTCGAGCAGGCGCTGCGTTCCGCCTTCGGCGGCGCTGGCGTCTTCCGCGCCTCGCCTCTCTCGGTCGGAGAAAAATTCCCATATTCGTCGTGGGACGGCATAGCGTCGGCTATGGGCGCGCTCTGCGCGGAACGAGGCACAGAGCCGTCGCCGGCGGAACGCGCGATGCTGTCGTCCGTATTCTACGGCTTCATGGGCGGGCAGAACCCGCTGAGCGCCGCCTTCTCGCCGGAGCGCTCGCCGCTGACCGTCGGGCGCGCGCTGGCCTCGCTCGCGCGCCAGCTCTGCGACCGCGGCAGGCCCGTATTCATCTTCGAAGACCTTCACTGGTTCGACGAGAAATCTTTCGACACGCTGCGCGTATTCCTCTCGGAGCTGAAAATACCGGCCGTGATATTCATGACCGCGCGCCCTGAGAGCGCCGCGGCTGCGGAAGGTATGCTGCGCAACATAAAACCGCAGCTGCGGCTGCGCACGCTTGAAATATCGCTCGCGCCGTTCCGCGGGCCGGAAATCATACAATACTGCCGCTCTTTCCTTTCAGACAAGGTGATCAACTGCCGCGGCGAGGAATATTTCATCCGTGAGAGCGAAGGAATGCCGCTGCTGCTCGCGGAGATGATGCGGATTCTGATGGAAAACGAAAACGCCGACTGCCGCGACGGCCTCAAGGGGCTCATAATGAGCCGGCTTGAAGGGATGTCGGAGAGCGAACGGGCGCTCATACTCACGCTGTCGGCCTTCGGCGGCGGCGCGCAGCCGGAGGAGCTGGCGGCTGTGCTGGGCGAAGAGGTCGAAGTTACGGAAAAGACGCTCGACGCGCTGCTCCAGAAAAAAATTGATACGCGAGACCGGCGACGGCGGACACGCGGCGATAGACTTCCTGCACGCCAACGTGCGCGAATGTCTGTACGACTCTATGCCGGCCTTCCGCAGGAAACAACTCCACGCAAAAATAGCGGCCGTACTGTCCAAAGGCTGGTCGCCGCACGTATGGAACCCGGCGCTCAGCGCGAAACTCTGCCACCATTACACGGCGGCGGGGCTGAATATGCAGGTGCTGCGGCAGAACGTCTCCGAAATGCTCTTCCACATCAACCTGAACCATATACTCTTCCCAATGATAGAGGACGGCGTGCTTCTCCGCTGCTCCGTACCGTACAGCAGCCGCGAGGAGACCGAGGAGAAATTCGAACGGATGCGCCGGACGATCGGCGGGCTGCGCGCCTCGGCGCCGGAGAGCGAAAAGGAGCTGACGGCGCTCGAAGCCGCATATTTCGAGCTGTACGGAGGCTATCTCATAAACTGGGGCGAATACGACAAGGGAATGACTCTTCTGTCCGGCGCGTTGAAAATTTCCGAAGAAAACTCCGTTGGCGAGACCTACATACACGCGCTTGAAGATATAGCGCACTTCTATCTCCAGACCGACGAAGGCGAAAAGCTGCGCGCGACCGGTGAAAAACTGCTTTCGCTCTCGCGCGAGCTGGGCAAGGAAAACCACGCGGGGCTCGCGCTGCGCTTCCTCGGTATGGCGAAGCAGATCGAAGGGGACTTCGACGGCGCGGAGGAGATATTCTTGCGCTCCGTCAAAGTCTTTGAAAATCTCGCGCTCACAGGACGCTACTATACGCTCAACATGCTGGCGCCGAAATGCTACATAGGCGAGATGCGCCAGCGGCGCGGCGAGGCCGCGGAGGCGCTGCGCCGCTTCGAGGAATGCGTGACGATATGCGAGAAACGCGGCCTTTTCTGGGGACGCAGCCACTTCCATGCGCACGCCGCGGACGCCGCGTTCGACATGGGCGACCGCGCGCTCTTCGAAGCGCACGTGCGCAAAGGCGCGGAACTCTTTGAAAGCTCCAAGGGCGGACACTGCACCTCGCTGCTGTACAGCCTGAAGGCGATATGCGACGCGGAGAAAGGCGACGCGGCCGCCGCGCTCGACTCGCTCAAAAAAGCCGACTTCCTTTCCGCGATAGGCAAGAAAAGCTGGCACGCCGCACAGTACATGGCTAAGGCGTGGACCGCCGCCGCAGTAGAAGAAGGCCGCCTCGACGGCGCGGTCTTCGACGGAACGCTCGACGGTCCGGCCGCGCGCTACGCCGAAGAGGCCGCCCGCGCCTACAGGGAAATCGGCGCGGAGGGGCGCGCGGAATTCATCGGAAAAAAATTCTTAAAAGGCTGAGAGACCGCGGCGCGCGCGAAAGCGAGGGCGCCGCGAAATTTTGCAAAACCGCCGGCAAAACGCTCCGCCCCATTAAATTATCTTTGCAATATCAGGTCATAAAGGCTACAATAATGATACGGACATTAAATTAAAAACATCAGGAGGAGATTCCAATGGATGTAAAGAGTAAAGCCTACCAGGAACTTCTGAAAAAGCGCCCGCTCAACGTGCAGGCGCGCTTTGCGAACGAAGAGATGGGGCTCGTCAGCGGACGCGACATCGCGGCTGCGGCTAAGAAGTGCGACTCCATCGTGCTCGCGGCCAACGCGCGCCATCCGCTCGTCGTGAAGGGCGTGCTCCGCGCGGCGAAAAAGAAAAACGCCGCCGTGCTCATCGAGCTCGCGAAGTCGGAGTCGACCTACTGCGGTTCGACCTACGACAACCTCGCCGACTACGCGCTGAAATACTCTGCGGAGCTCGGACACGGAGCCGTCTTCGGACTTCACGTAGACCACTACGCGATAAAGAGCGAAGCGGACGTTCTCAAGGGAGTAGGCCACCTCACGAAGATACTGAACAGCGGCTTCACCTCCGTCGCAATCGACGCCTCGCACCTCGAAGACTACGACAACTTCGCCGCGACGCGCGCGCTCGCGGGCTGGCTGCCGCCCGAACTCGGCCTTGAAGTCGAAGTCGGCGAGATAAAGGGCCCCGGCGAACTCTCGACCGTCGAAGAGGCGACCTACTACATCGGCGGCCTCAACGCGTGGCAGATCTTCCCCGACTACCTCGCCATCTCCAACGGAAGCCTCCACGGCACATACGACCCGGCGGTCGGCCAGATGGAAGGCATCGACCTCACACGCACGAAGGAAATAGCCGACGCGATAGCCCCCTACGGCGTAGCGATAGCGCAGCACGGCATCTCCGGCACGCCGCTCGACAAGGTCTCGACCTTCCGCAAGTACGGCATCCGCAAGGGCAACGTAGCGACGCTCTTCCAGAACGTCTACTTCGGAATCAAGATGGACCCAGACACCGGCAACGCGATAACCGAAGGCGGCACCTACACGAAGGAAGCCGACCGCGGAATCTCCGTCGAGCTCTGGGAGAAGATAGTAGCCGCCGCCGACGAAAAGGGCATGAGCCGCAAGAGCGGAGACTACAAGAAGCTCAATCTGCCATTCGCCGAGATGATCCTCGCCGAGCCGCAGCCTATCATCGACAGAATCGTCGACGAAATTGAATGGTGGGCCGGACGCTTCATCGACGCCTTCGGAGCCGAAGGCACGGCCGACGCGGTAGCCGAAATCATGGCGGCGCGCCCCGACCACAACGCCGCGCCGGACCGCAAAGTCCTCTGCGAGCGCAAAGACTTCAGAAAAGACAACGCCCCCGGCAAAGGCGGCAACGACGGCAAGAACTACGACGACTAAGTAAAAGAAACGCACCAAGAACGCAGCGAAGCCCCGAACCGAAAGGTCCGGGGCTCTTGCTTTTATATGACGCTCATATGACGATGGAAATATTTTAACGCCGCATAGTTCCCGCCGCTTAAATCGAACAGCGGCAAATCGCTTCAAGCCGCGCGCGCGATTCTTCAAGAGGAAACGACGGCTGCCCGGAAAGCCGCGACGACTCCGCTGCGGCGAGCTTGGCGCGGAGCCTCCGCATCTCTTCGCGAAGCGCCGCGTTCTCCTCGCTTGCGGCGGTCTGCCCTTCCATAATACGGCGCGCCATTACGCGATAAACCTCTTCGCCATCGGCACGACGAATTTGTTCGCGGCCTTCACCGTGAGGCCGACGCAGAGCGCAGCGGCGAGCGTGCCTTCGCGGACGCCCTCTATTTTTCCCGCGGCGGCGAACGATAGCGTCAGAGCCGAAACAACTAGGCAAACGTCGAAAATTATCTTCGTGCGCGGGAAGCTGACGTGCAGCACTCGGCAGACGGCGACGACCACGCCCTCGCCCGCGAGCGGCACGGCTCCCGAGGCGACGGCGCAGGCCACGCCTGTGCCTACGAGCACTATGCCCACGAGGACGAGCAGCCAGAGCTGCCAGTATGCCGAGCAGTCCACCCAGCCGAGAGCCCAGAGCCCCGCGTCTATCATGTAGCCGAACATTATGCCGATAGGCAGCTGCGCGAGCTGCACTGGGTCGAAGCGCCGCCGCAGCAGCGCTATCTGCATCGCGATGAAGACGCAGTGCATCGCTATAGTCGCCTGCCCTATCGTGAAGGGCGAAAATAGGCTGACGACGTAGGGCAGGCTCGAAATCGGCGACGTGCCGAGCTTCGCCTTGACCGAGAAGCCTATGCCGAGCGCCATCAGCGCGAGGCCGAAGCATAGAAATATATAGCGCTTCGCCAGCACGGCGTAATCGCGGCGCGTCATCTCGCGTCCCCCTCCGTCTCCGCCATCGCGCGTCGCACCGACGCGAGCATATTTTTTAACCGTTCTTCCTCGCCGTCCGAAAGCAGCGACGCGGCGCGGCGGTCGGCGCGCGCGAAGACCTCCGCCATGCCGCGCGCCGCCTCTTCGCCCTTCGGCGTCAGCGAGACGTAGAGCGAGCGGCGGTTGCCCTCCCTGTGCTTCCGCTCTATGAGTCCGGCCTGCTCCATGCGCAGCAGGATTCCGCCCGCGGTCGCCTGCTCTATCTCACATTCCGCGGCGAGCGTCTTCTGGTCGCTCTCGCCGTTGTTCGTAAGGAATTCCAAAATTTTCGGCTGCCCCGGCGTCAGCCCGAGCTTCGCGGCGCCGTCGAGTATCTCGCGGTTGACCGCGCCGTGCGCCCTCATCAACAGATAATGCAGCGGTTCCATAGTTGCCTCCCAAACGCTAAGCATACTTAATATAACGAGGCTTAATTATATACGCGCGCGGCGCGCCGTCAATATCCCGCCGCGGCGCAAAATCCTGAAAACCGCGCGCGTTTGCTATAATATCGTAAAACTTTTGAAACAACGCATGACGCGGCGCGCAAACGCCGCGCGAAGGGAGGAACGGCAGTTTGAGCCGCGCATTTGTAAAAGAGGACGACGGCGAACGCGGGAACGCCGTCGCAGATATTCAGTTCCGCGAGGCGAAGCTCGAGTGGCTGCGCATACAGGAGAAGAAGCTCGACACTCTGCTGAACGACCCGAAGTCGAAGAAGGTGAAGCCGGAGCTCCTCGCGCGCTGGATAAAGGATACCGAGGCCGACATCGCGAAAACGAAGCGCGAGCTCGGCTACGAGGGCTAGAGGCGCGGGCCGCGGCGCAAAACCGCGGCCTTTTCGTTTCCTTTACGTAAAAGTCTCCGTCAACTCCTTGCAATCCCACGCCAAAACCATTACACTAACGGCGTTTATGTCGTTACACGGAAGGGACGTGAGACGAAAATTGAAAAAAATCACTGGTGTCTGGTGTGACAGACACGAAACACAGCTTTCCAGCGCGCGCAGGCCGCGGCGTGTTTTCACGGCGGCTCTTCCGATTCCCGCGTATTCGGCGGCTCTTCCCGCCCATGCGATATGCGGCGAATATCTCCGAATATGACGGCCCTTTTGAAAAACTACCACAAAAACAAAATCTCAAGGGGGTACGGATATGAACACCATCAACAAGCCGCTTATAGTTATCGAACACCTCTCTAAGAGCTACGAGGACGGCGTCGTCCTCAAGGACATCAGCTTTACCATACGCGAAGGAGACCTCGCCACGATCATAGGCCCGTCGGGCTGCGGCAAGTCTACCTTCCTGCGCTGCATCAACTGCCTCGAGCTTATGGACTCCGGCTCCGTCACGGTCGCGGGCATTACCGTCTCGCGCAGCCCCGGCGAGAAGCCGACGGACGAAATGCTGGCCAAGGTCCACGCACTGCGCACCGAGGTCGGGATGGTCTTCCAGA
>ENA-OQCL01000962-OQCL01000962.1-human-gut-metagenome-genome-assembly--contig:-NODE-962-length-11729-cov-3.364334_pt1 | contig 11729 bp, 12 predicted proteins | sample MGYA00242502_ERZ504586 | MGnify/ENA primary metagenome ERZ504586 (study PRJEB26092, sample SAMD00036316) | human gut metagenome | host: Homo sapiens | study: EMG produced TPA metagenomics assembly of... | reverse complement strand
CTTACTGTACAGCAGCTCGCCGTCGGCCAAGTAGCAGTACTGGCCGTTCATCGTGACATAGCCGTCAAAGGGGGTGCCGTCCAGCGCGTGCAGGTACGGCAGATGTACCGGCGGGCGGCCGGTAGCAAATAAATGTTTTGACGCCGTTTTTGCGCAGCCGGGCCAGCGCGTCCACCGTTGAGGCGAGCAGGTGCTTGGCCTCAAAAGGCAGCAGTGTGCCGTCAATATCGAAAAAGGCAATCTTGATGTCAGCCATGCAGCACCTCTTACTCCCGTTTCAGGCTGCGGCCCATCAGGGACATCAGGGCGCTGCGGGCCTCAAGTTTGCCGTCAAGGATGGCCTCCACCGCCTGCACGATGGGCATTTCGACTTTGTACTTTTTGGCAAGGTGGCAGGCGGCGGGCAGTGCGTTGATGCCCTCGACCACCTGACCAACCTCGGTCTTGGCCTGCTCCACGGATTTGCCGCGGCCGATGAGCATACCGGCATGCAGGTTGCGGCTGTGCATGCTGGTGCAGGTAACGATCAGATCGCCCATGCCGGACAGGCCCGCAAAGGTCTCGGGCTTGCAGCCCATGGCGGCCCCGAGGCGGGCCAGCTCGGCGTTGCCGCGGGTGATAAGGGCGGCCTTGGCGTTGTCACCGTAGCCAAGGCCGAGGGCAATACCCACGGCCAGTGCGATGACATTCTTAATCGCGCCGCCCAGCTCGGTACCGCGGCGGTCATCGTTGGTATAGACGCGGAAGGTCGGCGTGTTGAAGATTTTCTGGACGGTCTTGGCGGCCTCCTCCTCTGCGCAGGCAGCCACGATGGCGGTGGGCATATCGCGGGCGACTTCCTCGGCGTGGGTGGGGCCGGACAGCGCCACGACCCGCGCCTTACGGCCGGCTTTGGCAAGCTCATCCTCAATGATCTCGCTCATCGTCATCAGGGTCTTGTCCTCAACGCCCTTGGCCACATCCACGATCAGCTGGTCATCGGGAATGTGCGGCGCAGCCTTTTTGGGCGGTGGCACGCACAAAGGGGGGACGGCACGGCAACAGCAGGACATCGCGGCCGGCGCAGGCCTCGGCAATGTCGGCGGTATAGTGCATCGTGGCAGGCAGCTCCATGCCGGGCAGGTTGGGGTGGCGGTGGGTGGTACTGAGGGCTTTCAGCTCGGCGGGGATGGCGCTCCATACTGTGACATCCTTGCCATGGACGGCCAGCAGACGCGCGAGCGCGATGCCCCAGGTGCCTGCACCGAATACTGCGATTTTTGTCATGGGAATAGTTCTCCTTGTTTGATGAAGTTGGCCGTGCCGCCTGATAGGAGCCGGACATGTCCGGCCCTCAGCGTGAAAGGCAGAAGTATGCCCACGGGAAGGCCGAGGGCGAGGCGTGCCTCGCCCCTACAGGGCACTCCGTCCCAGCAGCGAAGCAAACAGACGATGGCGGGGCTTGACGGCGGGCGGCTCGGCATCAAGATAGACGCGCTCATAGCAGTTCACGATGCGGGTCGTGCCGTACTGCTGCTCACGCGGGATGGAAGCGCCGTAGCTCAGGTGGATATGTCCATGCAGCATCAGCTGCGGGTGGTAGCGGTCCAGCAGGACCGAAAACGCCGTAAACCCGCGGTGCGGCAAATCGGTCAGATCTCCGTAGCCGTGCATCGGCGCATGGGTCACAAGAATATCAAGCCCGCCGTGGCGGTCGATCTTGCCGCGCAGGCGGTTGACCCGCCTTTTTCATCTCGGCCTCGGTAAACTGCCAGGCACCGGTGCGGTAGCGGCAGCCGCCGCCCAGCCCGGCGATGCGCAGCCCGTTGTGAACATAGACATCATCATCAATGCAGATGACGCCCTGCGGCGGGCGCAGGTCATAGCTTTCATCATGGTTGCCGTGGACATACAGCACCGGCATAGGGGGCCATCGTTGCCAGATATTCCAGATAATGGCGGTTCAGATCGCCGCAGGCGATGATCAGATCAACGCCCGCGAGCTTGTCCGGTGTGAAATAGTCCCACAGGGCTTTGCACTCCTCATCGGCGACGGCTAAGATCCTCACAGCTCTGCCTCCTTCTCAACGGGGAGAAGGTCGCGGTGAATGCCCTGCATCCGGTACATCGGCTTCGATACCTCGGCCAGCTCGTCATATTCGGGGGATGTGCCCGTCCACGGCATCGCAGAGATAGTCCATGTGGGCGATCTGCTCAAGGTCGAGGCCGTGGCGGCCGCTGTTCTTGACGCTGCCGTCCTGCGCTGTGATGCGGCAGTGGAACGGGTCGATCATGCCGGAGGTCACGCCGTTGCGCAGGATCTGCGCCAAATGGGTGACATCGGGCGGCAGCTCACGGCTGAGCAGCACATCCATGACGCCGCTGTTCATGCCCCACCAGTAGTTGACGGCGCGGCCATCGGTGCCGGACTTATCCCGCACCCAGCCGCCGTTGAGGACGGTGCGGATGACATTTTCATAGAACTGGCCCCAGTGCCAGAACGGGGTGGCCAGATCCTGCAGCACGCCGCCGGGCCCGACCAAAAAGGTGCCGAACTCCCGCTGGGGGCGGTTGGGTGTCGGCGCATCGCGGCCCGAGATGACGGAGATTCCCTTCTGGGTGAAGGTGTGCAGCGGGTCGGTCTGGTCGGGCAGGCAGGTCCACAGCAGCTCGATCCGGGCGCGGGGGTTTGCCATGCGTGCCCCCAGCGCAAAGGCATTGATGTTGGCGGGCACGCCGTAGCTGGGATAGTCCGCCACATAGCCGATGCGGTCCCCCGCTGCCATGGCACCGGCGATGGCGCCGGTGATGAACTTGGCCTCGTATACGCGGGTGTAGTAGGTGCGGATGCTCGCGTAGGGCATCTCCATCGAGCAGTTCAGAATCCGCACCTGCGGGTGCTTGACGGCGGCGCGTAAGGACGCGCCCACCAGCTTGGGGCTGGTGGTAAAGACAACATCGGCCCCATCGGTGATGGCCTGCTCGACCGAGTGCATCGGCATTCTCGCCGGGGACGGCGTTGAAGTAGGCAACCGTCTCAACCTGCCCCTCAAACACGGTGTCCAGCTGGGTGCGGCCGAACTCATGCTGGCTCGTCCAGGAGCTGGCCCCCGGGGGTACGCTCATGCACAAAGGCAACCTTCAGGTGGGTGGGGGCGGTGCGCTTGCCGGGTAGGATGCGGTCCAGCAGGCCGGCCTGCTTCGGCTCGGCGGGCTTGTCGCTGACCTGCACGGGGTCATTCTTCTGCAGGGCCAGCACATCGTCCCACAGGGCATCCAGTTTTTCGCTCAGCTCGCTCGGGCTGGAATCGGCCAGTTCCTTCATGGTGTAGACGCGCAGCAAAAGCAGCAGCACATCACCCGCCGTGACGCTGAGTTTGGCACCGCGGTGGGCCAGAAACGCCTTCTCGACCCAGTTGTAGAGCGACATGATCTCAACGCGGTCCTCATCGCTCCACTTTTCATCAGGCCCCTTGCCGAGGATCTTCTGCAGGCGGGCATAGCTGCCGAGTTTGGTAAAGGTCAGCAGATAGGTCTGGGTGATGGGATAATAGTGCATGAACTCGTAGTACATCTGGACGGCGGGGTCCTCGCTGTACTGCGGCACGATACGGATGACATTGCCCAGAATGCTGGTCGCGTCAAAGTATTTCAGCACACTGACGCGCTTGTTGCCCTCCTGCACATAGAAGCGGCCCATATACTCATAGCAGCGGATGGGGTCGCGGATGCCCTCTTCCAGATGAGACAGGCAGAGGTTGACCCACTTACTGGCAAACTCGGTCTTGAGGTCCAGCAGCGGCATAAAGTTGGATGCGAACGCTGCGGTGCGGCCAGTCGTTTTGGTGCCCACCAGCAGATTCAGCGGGATATCCACCTGGCCGAGGGGAATTTGATTTTCCACCGGGACATTTTGCAGGATATCGTCCAGTACAGGCAGAAACGGCGATTGCCCGGCAAGCATTTTCTCCCGGTAATCGCGCAGTGCCAGCTTTTGGGCTTTCAGGTACAGTTCATTTCCCTCGTTGCGGTTCACAGCCGGTCGCCTCCTCGATTCTTATACAACAGATACAAAATTATTATAACACATATGTGCGGAATATACAAAGATTTTTGCAATTACCCTGTATGCACTGCCTTCGGGTACACCTTATACATTCGGTCATTGTCGTAGTGCTCGTCTAAATAAGTTTCGATGCTGTTCGCGGCGGGAACGCCGTTCAGGCGGTCGTTGTAGCGCACCAGCGCAGCCGAGCTGACGAGCATATCCGCAGCCATGAACACGCAGAGCGCCCAGGTCAGCACCGTGCCGAAGCGGCGGGGCAGCTTTTCGATGGCGGCAGAAATCGGCGGGTACAGCACTTTGAACCACGCCACCGCCGCAAAGCCCCAGAAGAAGCAGTACAGCAGGTTGATACGCCCGCCCAGATTGAACGGTATCGCGCTGTAATCCCAGAACACCGCGCCGAAAACGACCTCGGTAAAGACGCTGCACAGATACTCATACGCACCGCCCAGCAGTGTGCCGGTCACGAAAAGCCAACTGGCGGGCTTGTCCTTGTAGCGGTAGAGCAGCTGGGTGACCAGTGCGATGGCAAGACCCCATACGATGGAGAACGGGCCCCACACAACGCTGGAACGGCTCATCCACTCGCCGCCCACAACGCGGCAGAAGATCGTCTCGGTGATGTCGCCGAGGAACGCGCCGATGAAGAACAGTAAAATAATTTTATACGGGCTGCACCCGGCGGCAAACGTGTCGGTCTGCTGCCGTTTGGGGCGCACAAAGGTCAGTGCGGGATGGGCCTTCGCCATACGGCGCTCGACGTGGTCGAGAATCCACATGCCGCCGCGGACGGTCAGGTTTGCCAGACGGTTTTCAACAGCCGCGGCGGCGGGCCAGCAGTAGCGCAGACCGGCCATGGCCAGCAGCGTGCCGACCAGATCGACGCAGAACACGACGAGCGCGGCCAGCAGCACAACAACCCAGATGCCGCGCGGCACAAGGCTGTACAGCGCCAGCAGCAGCGGGTTGCCCCATTTGAGCATGATGACGCCCAGCACGCCCCATGTGACGGATGCGCCCAAACAAATGTAACCGTCCAGATTGAAGGGCAGGGTGCTGTAGTCCCACCAGCGGGTGTGGGAGGTGTATTCAAGGATGTGGCCGCCGATCCACTCAATGACGGTGGCGTAGACGGCGCTGAACACAAAGAGGAAGAACCAGCCGTCCCGGATGTCGCGCAGCGCAAAGGTGATGACCAGCGCGCCGATGCCGTACAGAATGCAGAGCGGGCCGCTCAGCACGCCGCGGTCCTGATACTTGCGGCGGACGGCCGCCGTAAAGACGACCTCCCCCACCCAGCCGAGGAACGAGTAGGTGAAAAAGAGAAAAGCAACCTGATAAAATGTCATAACAATCTCCTGCGTAAGTCAGTGGGGGGATCTCGGGCATCGCCCCGGCAACCATGCGGCGGTTGATGCCTCTTACAATGTGTGTGCCTGCGCTTCCCGCTCCTGCTTGCTGAAAACACAGCCGCAGTAATCCTGACGGTAAAGGCCGTATTCGGCGCTCAGCTGCAGGCTTCGCTTGTAGCCGTCCTTTTTGCGGAATTCGCTCGGCAGATAGGCAACGCCGTACTGCTGCCCCAGCGCCGTGCCGAGGTCGTTGAGCCGTACGGGGTCCTTCATCGGGGAGATCGAGAGCGTTGTGCAGTACCAGTCAAAGCCGTGCGCGGCGGCATAGCGGGCGGCCTGCTCCAGCCGCAGCCGATAACAAACGGTGCAGCGTGCGCCCTTTTCCGGCTCATTTTCCAGCCCCTTGACGGCAGTGTAAAACTCCTGCGGGTCGTAGGGCAGCTCAATGACGGGATAGTGATACCCCGCCTGCTCGACAAAGCGCTCCAGCTCGGCCTCGCGGCGGTGATACTCCTGCGGCGGGTAGATGTTGGGGTTGTAGTACAGGACGGTGATGTCGAAATGGGCAGCCAGCCGTTCAAGCGTAGCGCTTGAGCAGGGCGCACAGCAGGCATGCAGCAGCAGCCGCGGCCGCGTGCCGTCCAGCGTGCGCAGGACCTTTTCCATCTCCAGCTGGTAATTGATGCGATTGGGCATAGGTAAAACCTCGTTTAAACGGTGGCGGCGGCGCGGCGCTTGCGGCGGGCAAGCACGGCATAGCCGATAAGCCCCAGCAGACTGGCGGCGGAGATCGCCTCAAAGCTGCGCCAGTAATCGGGCGCATGATACCAGACACGGATCGTGCCGGTGTAGCCCGCGGGAATCGTCAGCACAATGCGTTCATTCTCGCCGCTGGTGATGGAAAAGGACTGACCGTTTTCATCGGCGGCATAGTAGTTGCCGTAGTTAAAGATGGGCAGCGAGATGGCGGCCTCGGCTCCCTCGTTCTGTACAGTCAGGCAGGCAACGCCGCGCTGCTTTTCATAGCGGACAAGATGCAGCGCATCGCTGCCGGGCTTGGGCTGCGCCCAGATCGTTTCATAGGCGCTGGTACCATCGATTATGTACTCGCCAATGGCAACCGTTACGGAAGGATCGGCCACGGAATAGACATTGCGGGGAACCTCGCCCTGCTCAGTCAGTATCTGGGCCTGCATTACGCCGGTCATCAGCAGGGCAGAAGCTGCCAGCACAACGGCTGCAGCCCTGCCGAGGGCCTGATGCTGCCCCGCCAGCAGACGGATGGCAATGAGTGTTGCCAGACAGAGCAGTACCGTGGCCAGAGAAAGAAAGCGCCACGGATACTGGAACATCCCGGCCAGCTTGCCTGCCGTGCGTCCCAGCGCCGATTGCACATAATCCCAAGGGAAGATATGCAGCGACAGGAAAACCGTAAAGACAAAAAAGCCGGCTGCTGTGTACAGAATGCTGAAATAGCGGTCCTTTTCACTGTGCTGGGTAAGCAGGCAATAGCAGACCAGTGCAAGGCCCAAAATCAGCGGAAGGCCGAGGGAAAGCGTCATATCCGTGCTTGTGCCGCTGCTTGTGCCGCCAAACCCGGTGCCGAACGGGCTGAGCAGCTGCATTATATACAGCCCCTGCGACTGGATCTTTCCGATGAGAGATCCGTTGACCATGAATGGGATGCTTGCACCAGAGATAAAAAACGGTACAAGATACCATGCGCTCAGCCCTGCTGCGAGCAGCGCTGCCTTGATCCAGGCCAGCAGCCGTGTGGGGGATAGGGTGTCCCGCAGGTGCAGCAGGCAAAAGACGGCCAGCAGCAGTGCCGTCAGCTCGCAGGAGAGCAGATGGCTTTGCACCATGGCGGCCATGCCCAGCGACATAGGCAGCCAGTCCGCAAAGCGGGGCTTATCCTTCGTATAGATGCCGTACAGGCCGAGCAGCACCAGCGGGAAGAACGCCATGGCGGTGAACTCGCCCACAGCAGCGCGGGTGTAGACGCAGACAAGCCGATAGCAGGACAGTGTGTAGAGCATTGCCCCCAACAGCCCAAGACGGCGGCTCTCGGTAATGCGGCCAAAGCTGAAATAAGCGATCAGGCAGGTGGCCAGTGTGACTGCAAAGATGTATATCTGATAGCAGGTGCGCAGCGGCAGCCACAGATTGTACAGCAGTGCAGGCAGAAGCAGAAACAACTCACAATAGCAAAGAGGGTTTGCATAGCCGTAACCGTTCAGGGTGGTGGTAGTCAGGCGTACCGGAAACTGCCCGTAGGAAAGCTCGGCTGCCATAGCGGTGATGCGCTGCAGATGGTAGTCCAGATCGTGGCCGACATAAAGATAATTGCTGAACAGCGGCAGACAGGCTAAGACCGTGATGCCCAGCAGACACAGCGGCAGGCGGAGCGCCCGGCGGTGGGCAGCGCCTCTCTCCCCTGTCCGGGCAAACAGCAGCCAGAGCAGGGCATCGGCTGCCGCAAAGCAGAACAGCCAGCAAAACAGGCGGGTCAGCCGGTAGATGGGCTGTTCAGTCAGTGTGACGGCATAAAGGTAAAGCTGTCCCTGACGATAGGTCAGGGTGGCCGTCAGATCCTGCAGTGCAGCGCCACTGCTGACCCACAGACGGGAGGTCTGTGTGCGGTGGCAGTCGTCCAGCCGCAGCGTATCAAAGGAAACGGCAGCAGGTACCATTTCGCTGGAAAAATCCAGCGTGCCGGCAGAGTTGAGCAGATTGAAGGTGGGGGCATCCGGAGTCTGGCAGGAAAAATAGGAGACGGTGACTTCATACGCTCCGGCGCGCAGCGCCTGCCCCTGACTGGAAAAAGTGATGGGCTCCTCACTGCGGAAGTCGATCTGGTTCCAGACCTTCAGGCCGTCCGCATCCTCGGCAGCAATATCGGGGAAGCGGTTCTCGAACAGATCCGGTGTCAGAGTCAGCTTATACGGTGCGCCGAACAATCCGGCAATCAAGGTACAGAGCACAGCCAGTTCGGCTGCCAGCAGGACAGCGAACAGCTTATTGTGCTTTAAAAAATGAAAAAGCTTCATAACTCATTGCCCCGTTTCTCAGCCGTCCCAGATCATGAGCTTGGCGTTCAGGATGGAGGTGTCCTCCACGGTGGCAAGGTAGTCACCGTTGGCATCGCGGTCGGTGCGGGTGCAGTCGAGCAGGCAGATGGAACGGGCCTCCTCGGTGCCGTCGGGGAGGCGGACCTTGTATTTGATGACCGCATTGTCGGGCACCAGCGCACCCTGCACAAGGATCTGCACACCGTCCATCAGGTCACTGTCAGCACTCTGCAGACGGCCGCACCAGGCAAGGTCGTACCCGCCGTAGTTCCGGTAGGTCTGGTAGGCGTAGGTACTGCCTGCGGGCTGCTCGTCCCCGGCGGTCATGAACCGCGCACGAAGGGGGCGGCCGGTAAAGCGGCTGAAGAATAAGCTCTCTGCATCGGTGTTGCCGTCCCAGACATTCTCATTGCAGAGGATCAGATCATCCTCTGCCACGCCATCGGCCAGACCGGCCTCAATCGAGCGAACAAAAAACTGGTAGGCGGCCAGATTCTCCGCATGGTGGGTGCGCACCACGCCGCGCAGGTAGCTGCCATTCAGGCAGAGGGCTGCGGCAAAGGCGGCAGTCAGCGCCAGACGGGCTGTGAGCGAGACGAACTGCGGCAGATGCATACAGGCGTTGGCCAGCAGCGCCAGCAGCGCGGCCGCCAGCAGGGCAAACCCGATGGAGGATGCCGCCGCCGGAATGTAGCCCCACTGCCAGGTGATGGCCTCAGGCTGCTGGTAGCGGGAAGAAAGCGCCAGCAGCAGGGCCGGCAGTGCCCAGAATGCAAAGCCGAGCCCGGCCAGAGCGCCGAGCGTTTTGGCGCGCAGCTTGTCCCGCGGAACGGCAAAGAAGAGCAGCAGCCCGGCGGCCAGGCCCAGCACCAGCGGCCACAGGCGGTCGCCGTTTGAAATCACGCCGCAGTCCTCCTGCAGCAGGCGGGAGTTCAGCCCCGGGATGGAGGCAGCCATCTGCTGCACTGTCACCCGCAGAACAACGGGCAGATCGAGCGATACCGGATTGCCGCTGCCGCCGTTGCGGCCGCTTAAAACATGAAAGACGAGCGCAGCGCCCATGCCGCCCAGCACGGGCGCGGAATGGCAGAAACCGGCCTTAAAGCTGCGGCTGCGCAGGCACCAGACGATGAGTGCGAGCGCGGCAAAGACATAGCCGATCTCATAGGTGCCGCAGGCCAGAAAGGACAGCGCAGCACCCAGCACAGCCCAGCGGCGGTGGCGGGTCGTTTCCCACGGGAAAAGGCAGAGCCATGCCGCCATGGCCCAGAACAACGCCCGCTGCGGCACGGCGTAGTAGCTGTACATGCCCTCGTTCCAGATGGGGGCTGCCGCCAGCGCCAGCGTAAAGCCGGCCAGCGCCAGTGCATCACCGCTGCCGAACCGCCGTACCACGCGGCTGACCAGAAAGGCCGCCGCACCGGTAAAGGCGATGATGTACAGCCGGTAGCTGCTCAGACTGCCATAGAACAGCAGCGCCACGGCGTTGGGGTAGTGAAAGGGGAAAAACCGCGGCTCCTGCAGGGTAAAATATCGCAGACGGTCCTGCAGATCCTGCAGAAGAAACTGCGCGTAGGGCATACGGTGCAGATCAAACAGCCATTTGTTCAGCGTCAGCTTGTCATCGCCCTCGGGCGGGATGCTGATTGTAACGCGCAGATACAGCACACCCACGGCAAAAATCAAAAGATAGGCTGCCGCCATAAGCAAGCGGCGGTAGCGCCGGCAGAAAGTTCTGACCTGTTCCATAAGGGCAGGGTCCTCCTCGCTCGTAAAAAAAGTCACATATATATTTTAAGTATAGCATAAAGCCCCGCCATGCGCAACGCACAACGGGGCTTTTGTCGAATACATTATTATTGTTTGAGCGGCTTTTTCAGCAGGCCGAGCAGCAGTGCCGCCAGCAGGCTGCCGCCGAGCAGCGCACCCAGAAAGCCGAGCGAATTTCCCATTGACGGGCAGCAAGAAACAATCCGCCATGGGGGGCGGGGCAGCCGCAGCCGAGGAAGATGGCCAAAAAGCCTGCCAGCGCACTGCCGGCAATACAGGAGGGGCCGACACGCAGCGGGTCGCGCAGGGAGAAGGGCAGAGCGCCTTCCGTCACGAAGGAAAGTCCCATGATCGCAGTCTGAGGCACGCTGCGGCGCTCCGAGGCGGTGAATCTTGTCGGGAACAGCATACAGGCCAGCGCCAGCCCCAGCGGCGGGACCATGCCGCCCGCCATGACGGCAGCCATAAGATCATACTGCAGGTCGACCAGTGCCAGTGTACCGCTGACATAGGCGGCTTTATTGATCGGTCCGCCGTAGTCGGTGGCCATCATGCCGCCCAGAAGCGCGCCCAGCAGCAGGCGGCTGCCGCCCTGCATCTCGGACAGGCAGAGCGACATCCACCGGTTGAAGCGGCCCAGCGGCGGATTGACAATCATAAGCATCAGCCAGCCGATGAACAAAAGACTGCATGCGGGGACGAGCAGCCCGGTCTTTATGTGGCTCAGCTCCTGCGGTATCCGGTCGAGCAGACGGTTCAGCAGCAGCACGATCAAACCGGCGGCAAAGCCGCCGATCAGTGCCCCCCAGAAGCCGCTTGAGATCCAGCTGAGGTTGGTGAGCGTGGTCGTGCCCATCTGTGCCAGATAGCCGCCCAGCAGGCCGGGCATAAAGGCGGGGCGGTCCCCGATGCTGGACGCGATGAAGGCAGCCAGCACGGGGTACATCATAACAAAGGCCGCAGAGCCGACATTTTTCATCATCATCGTCCAGCTGGCAGGCAGGCCGAGCTGCTGCGACAGCAGTGACAGTGCTGTGATGACGCCGCCCGCCACCACAACGGGGATCATGTGAGAAACGCCGTTCATCAGGTGGCCGTAGCCTTCGCGGCCCAGCTCCCGCAGATCACTGGTCCGGAAGGCGTGTCCGCCGTGGTAGATGGGCGCCTTGCCGGAGACGGCCTTTTCCAAAAGGGCATCCGCGTCCCGCACGGCGTCCCCGGCCGAGGCGTAGACGAGCCGTTTGCCCACGAACCGTGCCATCGACACGGCCCGGTCCGCCGCTACGATGATGCAGTCGGCGGCACGGATATCCTCCTCGGTCAGCGCATCCCCTACCCCGTCCGCGCCGTTCGTCTCGACCTTGATCGAGAAGCCGCGGGTCTGGGCGGCCCGCTGCAGGGCCTCGGCGGCCAAATAGGTGTGGGCAATGCCGGTGGGGCATGCCGTTACAGCCAGCACGCGGGGGGCAAGCCGCGGTTCGGTCAGCGCAG
>ENA-OQCL01000961-OQCL01000961.1-human-gut-metagenome-genome-assembly--contig:-NODE-961-length-11730-cov-3.039214_pt1 | contig 11730 bp, 9 predicted proteins | sample MGYA00242502_ERZ504586 | MGnify/ENA primary metagenome ERZ504586 (study PRJEB26092, sample SAMD00036316) | human gut metagenome | host: Homo sapiens | study: EMG produced TPA metagenomics assembly of... | reverse complement strand
GGGCATACGATAAGGAGATCCCTTACCCGGGCCCTGGAGCAGGCCCGGCAGGGCAGGCTATTCATCCTCAACAAGATGCTGGAGACCATCCCCGAGCCTCGGGTGGAGCTCAGCCCCCTATGCCCCCCGCATCCTCCAGTTCAACATCATCCCGATAAGATCCGGGAGGTGATCGGCAGCGGCGGCAAGACCATCAACGGCATCATCGCAGAGACCGGCGTCAAGATCGACATCGAGGACGACGGCCGGGTGTTCATCGCCTCCCCGGATATGGCGGCGGCGGAAAAGGCCAAGAAGATCATCGACAGCATCTGCCACGACATCGAGGTGGGGGAGGTGTTCTTGGGCAAGGTGGTGAATATCCTGCCCATTGGCGCCCAGGTGGAGCTCAAGCCCGGCAAGAAGGGCCTGGTACACATCAGCCGCCTGGCTAACCACCGGGTAGAGCGGGTGGAGGACGAAGTCAGCGTAGGCGACGAGCTGCTGGTGCGGGTCATCGCCGTCAAGCCCGATGGCAAGATCGACCTGACCCGGAAGGATCTTTTGCCGGACGCCAAGAAATGATCCCAAGGCCCGCCCTGGGCGCGCCTTGAAACATACGGGCCTGGGTGGGTTTGCGGCCCTGGCCCCGCATCATTTTATCTATACGAATCCGTTAAAAGTGGCCAAGGCCACTTTTTAACGCAATAAGGCCATAAAAATCTTTTCGTCCCCAGGAATGCCCCGTGACAAAGAAGTAGATGGACGTATTTTTGGCCCCCAGGGATGGAGCTGGCGGCGGGGGCAAGGGGAAAGGAATTTTTACCCAAGGGGCCTAAGGGCCGGCCCCATTGGTCGCATACCCATATATATAGAACAAACAAGGGGGATGCGCCATGGGAAGGTCGAAGGCCGGACACGCGGTTACCAATCTGCTTTTGCTGCTGCTGATTGCGGGATTATATCTGGGGACGACCCAACCCCAGACGATCAGCGTCAGCGCCCCGGTATACCGGGGCCAGCGGAGGGGAAAATAGCCTTACAATTCGCCGTCAGTTGGGATGCGGGGGCGCTGGAGGATATTTTGGATACCCTGGAAGAAAACCATGCCCGCGTCACCTTTGCCTTGAGCGGAGAATGGGCGGCTCGCAATCCCGCCTTAGCCCGGCGCATGGCCCAAGATGGCCATGAGCTGGCTACCATGGGCTATGCGGCTGGCCAGGATGGACGGCTTAGCTGGGTACAGGAGGATATAGAGCGATCCCTGGAGGCCATAGAAGCAGCGGCTGGGGTAAAACCAACGTTGTATTATTCCGGGGGGCGGTCGGTCACCGTGTCGGGCCGGGTAGCCCATAAGCTGGGGCTGACCCAGGTTTTGTGCACGGCGGATCTATTGTGCGCCCGGGGCGTTGCTGCGGATATTCTTGCCAGGCTGCCCCAGGAGCCTATACCGGGCAGCATCCTGCTGCTACAGCCCACCCAGGCCGCTGGGGAGGCCCTTAGCGGGATTCTTACAGCATTACGGGAGAAAGGATTGGAGCCTGTCCCTGTGGGGGAGGTGCTCCAATAGGGATCGGATTTCATGATCATAACAGACCGGTTGTCAAACGGCATGCGGGTGGTGGCGGAGCCCATGGAAGGGGTCCGCTCCGTTGCCATCGGGATATGGATCCCCGCGGGACCTGTATACGAGGGGCCCGATGAGGGCGGGATCTCCCATATGATCGAGCATATGCTCTTCAAGGGCACGGACAACCGTACCGCCAAAGAGATCGCAGGGGAAATGGACGGGCTGGGGGGCAACCTAAACGCCTTTACGGCCAAGGAATGCACCTGCTACTATGCCAAGGTGTTGGACGAGCATCTGGGCCAGGCGGTGGATATTTTACAGGATCTGGTACAATACCCTCGCTTAGCGCCGGAGGATTTAAGCCGGGAGCAGGGGGTGGTATGCGAGGAGATCCTCATGGTGGAGGATAGCCCAGAGGAACTGGTTCACGAGCTGCTGGGCAGCGCCATCTATGGGGAAAGCCCATTGGCCCGGCCGATCCTGGGTTCTCAGGAAAGCGTGCGGGCATTTACGCCGGATCGCCTACGGGCATATATGGCCCGCCGGTATCAGCTGGGGCAAATGGTGGTGGCTTGCGCAGGCAGGGTGGATATGCAGACCCTGCTGCCTTTGCTGGAGGCGGCGTTCTGCAAAGGGGAAAAGGGCCCTACCGGCACCGGGAGAGGACATGCCTGCCTCCCAGCTGCTTCAGGGACAGCGCTTTGTGGCCGCCCAAAAGGATGTGGAGCAGACCCATATTTGCCTTGGCTTCCCCGGCTTTCCAACGGACACCAAAGAACAGTTCGCCCTGTATGTGCTCAACAATGCCCTGGGCGGCTCCATGAGCAGCCGGCTGTTCCAGCACATCCGGGAGGAGCGAGGCATGGCCTATTCGGTTTATTCCTATCCCAGCGGCTACAGCGGCACAGGGTATTTCGCCCTGTACGCAGGCACCGAGGGGAAGCAGGGGGCCAAAGTGGCGGAGCTGATGCTGCAGGAAGCCAGGCGCATGAGGGAGCAGGGCCTTACGGCGGATGAATTCCACCGGGCAAAGGAACAGCTAAAGGGCAGCTATATGCTGGGCCAGGAAAGCACCTCTGCCAGGAGCAGCGCCATTGGCCGCAGCATGCTGATGCGGGGGTATGCCCTGGAGGAAGGGGAAATGCTCAGCCGTATCGCCGGCGTGCGTATGGAGGATGTAGAGGGCATCTTGCCCTATGTATTGGATGAGACCCGCATGGTTGCGGCCGTGGTGGGGCGGCAGGCGGTGCATGAGCCGATCCGCCAGGCCCTTAACATGTGATTGTGGCCTTGCGGCAGCAGAAAGGAGGCGATCCCCATCGTTCGAACCCGCAAACGCGTTAAGATCAACCCGCGCTTTTACCTGATCCTGTTTTTGGTGGTCGGGTTAGGGGCGCTGGCTATATTTCTGTTTAAGCCGGGAAGGAAAAGCGGCACGTTGCATACCGGCACCCAAGCCTTGACCCTGGAGGCATCGGCCATTGTGATCCGGGAGGAGAGCTGCGTATCCGTGGAGCGGTACGACCGGGCTACTTACCAAGTGCAGGAAGGGGCGCAGGTGACCTCCGAGATGCCGGTGGCCACGGTTTATAAATGGGGCTATACCGACGACATGACCCAGTCCCTTTTAAGCATCCAGGAGGAGATCTACCAAAAGCAACTGGAATTGTTGGGCAGCGTCGAGAGCGCGGAATTGAGCAACATCAACAACCAGCTCCGGGAAAAGCAGCAGGCCATCCGTCAATGCCTGCAACGGGGGATCCAGGGCCTAACCGGGGACACAGGGCAAACAGCCCCCGCTGCAACGGCTCAGCCCGCGGCGGCCCAAACCAGCGCCCAGGCAACGCCCCAGCCAGGGGAACAACCTGCCCGAGACCCAGCAATTGCCTATCCAACAGCCGGCCGGGGAGGATCTGCTGGCCCTGGAAAACGATATCAAGGATCTTTTGGCCCAACGCAGCGCCCTGCTCAAACAACTGGTGCAGGCGGACGAAGCTTTAAATGCCCTCTATGGGGAAGAGGAGACGAAAAAAGCCCAGCTGGCCGAATATGCCAGCGACGTGGTGGCAAAGGGCAGCGGGGTGGTGAGCTTTTACTTTGACGGGTTTGAGCAGGTGCTCAGCGGGGATAAGCTGGACGTGATCAATGCGGACGTGATCAACAAGGTATTGGATAGCGCCGCAGGGGGCATGGTAGCCAGCTCCGAAAGCCTGCTGTTCCGCCTGGTGAATCCTTCCCACTGGTATATTGCTTTCGTTACCCCCCGGAGCCAGGCGCTGCGGGTGAGCGCAGGGCAGACCTATCGCGTGCAGGTGGAGGGCTATGCGGACCGCCTGTTCATCGGCACGGCCCTGGAGCCGGTGGTGAATGAAAACGGCGTGGTAAACATCCTGGAATTCAACGAGACCTTGGGGGAGCTGATCGGCGTGCGGACCGTGAAGGTTACCCTATCCGGGGAAATGACGGGGCTGGAAGTGCCCCTGGAGGCCATCTTGGAGGAAAACGGCGTGCCGGTCTTGCCGGTGGACGGCCGGAAGATCCCCCTGGAGGTCTATAGCGCGGACGAGGATACGGCCATCATCGCCGCCAAGGACGGGGCTTCCCTCTCGGCGGGGATGCGCTATGGAGACTGATCAGCCAGGAGAAAAAAGCGAGGCGAAGGATTGTGAGCATTGCTGAAAATTACCGGAAGGTGGAGGAAAACATCCAACAGGCCTGCCGGGAGGCGGGACGTAGCCGGGACGAGGTGCGCTTGATCGCGGTGACCAAGTTCGTAGATACGGACCGGATCGGGGAAGCGGCGGATGCCGGCGCAAAGGAAGTGGGGGAAAACCGGCCCCAGGAGCTGGTATCCAAGTTGGATTTTTTCCAAAAGAGGGGACTTTGTCCACATATGATTGGACAATTGCAAACAAATAAGGTAAAATATGTGATAGGCAAGGTGGCGCTGATCCAGTCGGTAGACCGGCCGGAGCTGGCCAAGGAGATCAGCCGCCTGGCCCAGAAGCATGGATGCAGCCAGGATGTCCTCCTGGAGGTGAACATTGGCGCCGAAGAACAAAAGGGCGGCGTCATGCCGGCTGCATTGCCTGGGTTTCTCGATATGGTCTCCCAGCTGCCCGGCATCCGGGTCAAGGGCTTGATGTGCATTCCTCCCAACGTGGGACAGGAGGAGGCGCGCCGGTACTTTGCCCAGATGCGGACCCTGTTCGACAGACTGGTTTCTGCCGGATGGAAAGAAATGGATACATTGTCCATGGGCATGAGCGGAGATTATATAGCGGCCATTCTGGAAGGCGCGACCATGGTCCGGGTGGGAACGGCCATATTTGGTCCGCGGCAAACAGCGTAGCCGCGAAAACGGAGCGTATAAATAGAGCAGTTCCGTTTTGAAACAAGGTCTTTTTTTCTCCAAGCGCCAAGGCACATACCATTAATATTTGAATGGGGAAAAAGCATGGCAGGTCTTTTAAACAAATTCATGGACTTCATCGGCATCGAGGAAACCGAGATGGACGATGATATGTACGGGGATGAGTATTACGAGGGCGAAAGCCAAGCCCAAACGGATAATGTCCTCAACATGGCCAATCGCAGCAAACGGCAGCGTACGGCGGCCAGCGCCGCCAGCGGCTCCAACGTGGTAAGCCTTCCCACAGCAGCTTCCATGAAGATGATTGTGTATCATCCCATCAGCTATGAGGATACGCAGAATATCATCGACAATCTCAAGAGCCGCAAACCGGTCATCGTGAATATGGAGGAATTGGAGATCGATTGCGCCCAGCGTATTTTGGATTTCATGGCGGGCGCATCTATGCCCTAAACGGCAGCATCTACAAGATCTCCCGGGGTATTTTCGTGGTTGCGCCCACCAACTACGACATCATCGGCAACGATGAATCCTCCGATTATACGGACGTGATGTAACCGGCGGCAAAGACGGGAGGCTGCAAAAGGGCAGCCTCCCATTTTTATTGACAAAAGGAGCGAACCCGTGCAGATTCAAGAGATCGTCAATCGAAAATTCAGCCGTGCCTTCCAGGGCTATGACATCGGGGAGGTGGACGCGTTCCTGGATGAGATCATCCGGGACATGGAGCGGATGGAGCAGGAGCTGCAGCTTTTAGAGCTGCGCAACAAAATGCTCCTGGAGGAATTGGCCCGGGCCAACGTCCAGAGCGGCTTTCTGGACCCCTTGCCGGAGCCGGAAAAGCAGGAAGAATCCGGCGAAGGGCCCAGCTGCTAGCGGGCCCCTATGCAGGCCCATCGGGCCCAATTGCGCGGCCGGGATTTCGAAACAGGCAATGGCAACCCAATGGCTATGGGTATAAGCGGCGTTTGGCCGCTTTTTTTATATCCTTTCTTGCGCGCTCCCCCAATATGGCTTCCATCCAAAGGATGGAGGCGCGGGGAAAGGGAAAAGGCCGGGGCAAATTTTAGCCCAGGGCTTTTTTCTTTTGGGTGAAAAAGCGCCTTCTGGTAAATACTAACGGGGACTATGCAACGACCGTTAGGGGGAGAGAATGATGGCGCAAAATAGAACCTATCTTGGGCTACAGGATGTAACGCTGGAAGGGGAAGAGCTTTGCCGGGAGGCGGCCCAAAGGGCAGCCTGGGCAACCAGCCGGCGGCGCTTGCGATTGGGAAACAAAAGCGTCCTAAGCGTGGGCGAGGATAGGCGAATCATCCTGGCAGCCTACAAACAGGCCCGGGAACGGGCAGCCCAGGGGCTGGAGCTGCCCCAGGCCATGGAATGCCTGCTGGACGACCTATATGTGGCGGAAAAAGCCTTGACCTGCCTGCGGGATGAAGATCCCGGAGCATGGCGGGGCCTGCCCTGTATGGCCCAGGGAGAGCGGCTGGGATTGCCCCGGGTATACGATATGGCGGTATGCCTCATCGGCCACCGGGCGGGCCGGCTGGAAGAGAGCATGTTGGCCCGGTTTTTAGAAGCCTTTCAGGGGGTATCCCCTTTGAAGCTGGCGGAGCTATGCGCCTTGCCGGCCATGCTGCGCATCGCCTTGGTGAAGCTCATCGCCTTGGAATGCGTGGGCGCCTTGGACGCCATGGGCCAGTACGCCCAAGCGGAGGCGTTGGCCGCCCAGGCGGGGAAGGGGAACCCGCAACGGGAGCGGGAGGCGTACCTACATAAGCCCTATCTGGCCGCAAGGCTGTTTGGCCTGCTGTCGGAGTCGGGGGAACAGGGAGCGTGCTCCAGGATGCTGCGGCGGCTGGAGCAGGCGGATCTGGATCTGGAAGCCCTGTGCGCCAATTTGCAGCGGGAGGACAGCATCCGGGGGGATCGACTGCGCCACGCCATAAAAAGCCTTAGGACCCTGGAGGCCATGGATTGGGAAAAGTGTTGCGAGGGCTTTTCCCTGGTGGACCGGGTCCTGCGGGAGGATAACGCCTATCCTGGCATGGACGCCCGCAGCCGGGCCTGGTATCGCCGGCGGGTGGAGTGCCTGGCAGCCAAATTAGGGGTGGCGGAGACGGTGGTGGCCCGGCAGGCGGTGGCCCTGGGAAAAGCCCGGCAAGAGCAGGGGGGAAGGACAGCCCAGGCAGGCTATTATCTGTTGGAGGAAGGACAGCGGGATCTGTATGCCATCCTGCGGCCGGACAAACGATGCAGGCTTCAAAGGGAAGAACGGAAGTTGTGGCGGTTTTGGGATCTTGCAGGGGGCCGCTGTTGGCAGGATTGCTATATTTGTGCGGCGCAACGGCCTGGTATCAGGGCTTGCTGGCCCTGCTGCCCGCCTGGAGCCTTGCGGCCGGCCTGTCCGTCCGGCTGTTCCTGGCCCGGTCCCAGCCATCCATGCTGCCCCGGATGGAATATAAGGACGCCCTGCCGCCAGAGCAGACCACCTGGTGGTGGTGCCGGCCCTCATCACCGATGCGGAAAGCCTGCGGGGGGTGATCCGGCAGCTGGAAGTGCATATGTTGGCTACCCGCATGGAGCATTGTTACTATGGGGTGCTGGGGGATTTCCCGGATGGGAAGCAGGCCCAGCGGCCGGGGGAGGGGGAGCTTCTCCGGCTGGCGAAAAGCCTGGTGGAGGAACTGAACCAAAAGTATCCCAGCCCCACCCCGCTGTTTTACTATCTGCATAGGCGGCGCACCTACCAAAAGGCGGATGGGCTGTATATGGGCTGGGAAAGGAAGCGGGGGGCCCTGTGCCAGCTGGTGACCCTGTTGACCCAGGGGGACGCTACGCCCTTTGCCTTGCTGACCCATCCCCTGCCCCAGGGGATCCGCTATTGCCTGACCTTGGATGCGGATACGGTGCTGCCTCCCGGGGCCCTGGCCAAGCTGGTGGGAGCCATGGCCCATCCTCTCCATGCGCCGGAATGGGACGACCAAGGGTGGTGCGAAAGCTATGGCATCCTGGCCCCCCGATGGCCGCCCCTGCCCTCAGGGGGGCGGCCAAAAAAGCGGCTTTGCCTGGGTGGCCTCGGGGGACAGCGGGCTGGATAGCTATTTTCCCCTGTGCGGCGAATTTTACCAGGATGTGTTTGGGGCGGGGATCTTTCGGGGGGAAGGGCATCTTCCATGTGGAAGCCTTCGCCCGGGCTCTGCCCCGGTGGATCCCGGAAAACCAGGTGCTCAGTCACGACCTGCTGGAAGGCTGCCTTTTTGCGGGCGGGGCTGGTGGAGGATGTGACCCTCTACGATTGCGAGCCTGCGGGGTTTATCGCCTGGTGGAAGCGGCAGCATCGATGGCAGCCCGGGGGGATTGGCAGCTGCTGCCCTATTTGGCAGAGGGGGGTGCGGGACGGGGCCGGAGTCCTTCGGGACAACCCCCTTTCCAGCTTGTCCCGGTATAAGATCTTCGATAACCTGCGCCGCAGCCTCACTCCCCTGGGAGCCCTGGCCTGCCTGGCGGCTCTGCCCTATCTGGGGTGGGGCTGGTATGGGGCGCTAGCCTTGCTATGCATTCTGGAAGGGCCGGTGCTGGAGGCTGTCTGCCTGCCGGTGCAGCTGCTGCGTTCCCGCCGGCCGGTGCGCTTCGGGGGCGCGTTGCTGGACCGTATGCCCGGGGCGGCTCGGGCGGCGTTGGACCTGATGGTCCTTCCCTATGGGACCGCCCGGCTGGCGGACGCCCAGGCGCGCACTCTGTATCGGGTGGGCCATTCCCATAAGCACATGCTGCAATGGCAGACCGCCGCCCAAACCAGAGGCAAGCCCGGCAGCCTGGGCGCCTATTACAGCGCCATGTGGCCCCAGACGGCTGTAGGCCTTCTGATGCTGGCGGGGATGGCCCTTGGCCATGCCCCTTGGATAAGCGGGCTGTTAGGCGTCCTTTGGCTGGCGGCGCCCTGGGGGATAGAACGGCTGGACCGGGGGAAAGCCCCCCAACCCCTATCTCCCAGGGCCAGGGAATTGTTGCTGGATATCGCCCGGCGGACGTGGGCCTTTTTCGATGGGTTTGCCGGGCCGGAGACCGGCTGGCTGCCGCCGGACAATTATCAGCAAGCGCCGGCCCGCCCTGTGGTGGCCAATACCTCCCCTACGAACATCGGCATGGGGATGATAGCCTGCGTATGCGCCATGGATCTGGGGTTCCTGACGGGGGAACAGCTGTGCCGGCGGATCGGGAATATGCTGGATACCCTGGAGGGCTTGGAGACCTGGCGGGGGCATTTCTATAATTGGTACAGCCTGTGGGACCGGCGGGTGCTATCGCCCCGGTATGTATCCACGGTGGATAGCGGCAACCTGGCCGCCTGCCTGCTGACGACGGCGGCGGCCCTGGAGGCGTTGCCGGGGGAGACGGGGCGAGCCCAGGGGAAGCGCTGCCGGGCCATGGCCAAGGCCATGGATTTTTGCGCCCTGTACGACCAGGAACGGGGTCTGTTCCACATCGGGTTTGACGAGGGGGCGGGCAGGCTTTCCAGGGCCTGGTATGATCTGATGGCCAGCGAATCCCGCCTTACCAGCCTGGTGGCGGTGGCCCTGGGCCAGGTGGAAGCTGAACATTGGTTTCACTTGGGCCGGCTGTTGGTGCCGGCCGGCGGGGGCAGGGCGTTGCTCTCCTGGAGCGGCACCATGTTCGAATACCTGATGCCGGTGCTCTTTACCGGCTTGGTACCCGGCACCCTGCTCCACGAAAGCTGCGTCAACGCCCTGCAGGCCCAGATCCGCTACGGCCAGGCCCAGGGCTTTCCCTGGGGGGTCTCGGAATCCGGCTACTATGCCTTTGACCGGGCCATGTATTATCAATACCGGGCCTTTGGGGTGCCTCGGTTGGGCTTGATGGCCCAGCGGGAACCCAGCCGGGTGGTATCCCCCTATTCCACCCTATTGGCCCTGGGGGTACCGGGCTGGGAGGAAAAGGTCCTGGCCAATCTGGAACGCCTTGTAGACGAGGGGGCCCTGGGGGAATATGGGATGCTGGAGGCGCTGGATTATACCGGCAGCCGGGTGGCCGCCGGAAAGGAACGGGAGATGGTGCAAAGCTATATGGCCCATCACCAGGGTATGGGCTTGTGCGCCCTGACCAACTGTTTGTGCGGGGACAGCATACGGCGGCGGTTCATGGCCCTGCCGGAGATCCGGGCGGTGGAGATTTTATTGGAGGAAAAGCCGCCTGCCCACGGTATTGTAATTCGGGAATTTGAAAGCGCGGCGCTTCAGGGAAAGGCCCCGGAAAAAAAATCCTCACCGGCCCCGCCGGGTGACCGGGCCCAAAGCAGTGCCGGAAACACAGCTGCTTTCCAATGGGGACTATACCCTTTTTCTCACGGATAGCGGGTTGGGGTTTTCCAAATGGAGGGACGTGCTGTTGACCCGCTGGCGGCCGGACCCTTTGCGGGGGGACGGGGGCATCCATTTGATGGCCCGGTTGGGAGAGGAAACCTGGGAGCTGACCTGGGGCGCGGAGACCATCCTCCATCCCCATAAGGTGGAGTTTCACGGGCGGCGCGGGCCGCTTTCCACCCACGTGGAGACCTACGTGTGCCCACAATTGGATGGGGAGATCCGGGAGATCACGTTGGGGAACCATGGGGAGGAAAAGCTGGAGGTGGAGCTTGGGGTATTCGGGGAAGTGTGCCTGGCCACCGCCGAGGAGGATATGGCCCATCCGGCCTTTGTGCGGCTGACGGTGGAGGCTGCCCAACGGGAGGGGATGCTGCTCTTTTGGCGCAGGCAGGGGGGCGGGGCAAAGCCCAAAGGGGTACTCTATGCCCAGCTATACGCCCAGGGGTTGCATCCCCGGTATTGTACCGACCGGCTTTCCGCCAGGGGCCGGGGGGCGACCCTGGGGGGAATCCATGCGACGGCCCCTGGGAGGCGGGCCGGCGGAAGCTCCTGTGGACCCCTGTATCGCAGCCCGGGCTACGGTATCCTTGGAGGCGGGCCAAAGCCAAACCCTGTGGTTTTTGATGGGCTATGCCCCCAATGGGGAGAAGGCCTTGGCCCAGGCAAAAGACCTACGGGCAGGGCTGGGGGAATGGGAGGAATTGGCCTGGGCCCATGCCTTGAGCGATCTAAGGATGGCCGGCCTGTCGGAAGGCAAGGCGGAACTGTTCCAGCGGATGGCTGCCCGGTTGCTTTTGCAGATCCCCCCTAAAAACCCCAAAGGCCAAAAGACGCCCCCTTGGGGCCTGGATTGGAAGGCCTTTGGCAGCTGGGCATCTCCGGGGATCTACCCATGCTGCTCATGGAGGTGGAAAGCCTACAGGGGCTGCGCATGGCCCGTACCCTGTTGGAATTTTCCAGCTACATGGCTGCTCAGAATTGTCCCGTGGACCTGGTGCTGGTGGGGTGTTATCCCCATGCATACCGGGGGGAATTGCAGCTGCGGCTGGGGGAATTATGCAGCCGGCATCCCCAGGCCAAGCTCCTGCACGGCTATGCCTTGACCCAGGAGCAACGGCAGCTGCTGCGGGACATGGCCCTGGTGGTGGCGGACGGCAGGCCCGGCCGGAGCCTGGATAAGCAATTCGCCCAGGACGGAAGCCCCAGCTCGGCGCCCAGGTATTGACGCCGGGGTTGGAGCCCATGGGGAAGCGGCTCTGCCGCCCTTGCCACCCCTGGCCTTTGCCAACGGATACTCGCTGCGGGCGGCGGCCAGCTGGGTGTTGACCTCGTTGATTTCGCCGCTCAGCTCCGTCAGCTTGGCATGGCTGTACAGCACACTGATAACCAGCCCCAGCACAATGGCCAGCGCAAGCACG
>ENA-OQCL01000960-OQCL01000960.1-human-gut-metagenome-genome-assembly--contig:-NODE-960-length-11735-cov-12.597777_pt1 | contig 11735 bp, 10 predicted proteins | sample MGYA00242502_ERZ504586 | MGnify/ENA primary metagenome ERZ504586 (study PRJEB26092, sample SAMD00036316) | human gut metagenome | host: Homo sapiens | study: EMG produced TPA metagenomics assembly of... | reverse complement strand
ATGTGCCGTCCCTTCCGCTGTCCGAAGTCAAGAAAGAAGAACTGCCGGACAATTCGCAAAGGCGCATATTCGTGTTCGAGAGAGCGAGTCAGTTTGAACTGCTCTCGCGCAACCCTGATACTTTCATGTGGGTCTCCCCCATTCCGCAGGAGCTGCTCGACAGATATGGGCTCATCCAGCGCGTCTGCCCGGAGAACACACGCAAATATAAAGACGTGTTGGTTCACCGCAAGGATTATGAGCTGACCGAGCTTGACAATACGTTTATAGAGCAGCTTGTCAAAGCGAAGCGAAAGACTTTCGGATAAAGGAGAAACTATAAAATGAAATGGTTTATAGCATCCGACATTCATGGCAGCGCGTACTACTGCCGAAAGATGCTTGAAAGATACAAAGCCGAGAACGCCGACCGTATGCTTCTGCTCGGCGATATACTCTATCACGGCCCGCGAAACGACCTGCCGGAGGGCTACGCTCCCAAAGAGGTCATCGAAATGCTCAACGCGATGAAAGATGAGATTCTCTGCGTGCGCGGAAACTGCGAAGCTGAAGTCGATCAGATGGTGCTGAAATTCCCGGTTCTCGCCGACTACGCGATAATAGACCTAGGAAACAGCATTATTTACGCGACGCACGGACATATATACAATGAAAATAATCTTCCGCCTATGAAAAAATGTGACATTCTTCTGCATGGACACACGCATGTTCCGAAGTGCGTTGAGCATGAAGATTATACATATATGAATCCCGGTTCGGTTTCGATACCGAAAGAGAACAGCCATCACGGCTACATGGCGCTCGAAAACAAAAAATTTGTCTGGAAAGATCTCGACGGAAACGTCAAAAAAGAGTTCGTTTCAGGTTAATAACACCATAAAAAAACTGAATATCCCCCACTATCTGTAAACTATACCGAATAAAGGTAAAGGTATATCGATATCAATAATATCGATATATAAAAGTCGTAATTCCCTTTTGCCCCGTTATGCGATAGAATAGTATTGGTCAGAAGTCAGACTACTACTTTTCGGGAGGTGCAGCATGAAAACTACGGACGTGTCCAGAGCTGCTCTGGGGCGCATCCCTGTTTATCTCAAATTTATTGAGAGTCTGCCGCAGGACACAGAAACCGTTTCGGCAACCGTAATAGCAAAGGAGCTGGGCTTCGGCGAGGTTCAGGTTCGCAAGGATCTCGGAGTGATATGCGGCTCCGGCAAGCCGAGGATAGGTTACACCGTATCCGACCTCAAAGCGAGCCTTGAATGTCTTATCGACAGCCGCAACGGAAAAACGGTGATAGTCGGCGCGGGAAAGCTCGGAAGGGCGCTGCTCGACTACGGCGGATTTTCCGACTACGGGCTTGACATTCTCGCGGCGTTTGACACGGAGGTTTCGCAGAATAACGCAAGCGGAAAACCTATACTGCCGATTGACGGACTGCACGATTTCTGCAAAGAAAACGATGTCAGCATCGGAGTAATTACAGTGCCGGCAAAGGCGGCGCAGGAAGTATGCGACAAACTCTGTCAAAGCGGCATAAAAGCCATAATGAGCTTTGCACCGTGCAAACTCACAGCACCTGAGGGCGTAGCGATCCAATACGAAAACATGGCTCTCTCGCTCGCACACCTGAAAACACAGATAGAACAGTAAACCGTTTAGGGGGATAAAAATCATGAACAACGAAAGAAAAATCATCGACAGCGTTGAAACACTCGAATCAGCTCTCGCTTCGCTCAAAGAGGCAGAGAAGAAGTTTTCGACTTACACCCAGGAGCAGGTAGACAAAATCTTCCTCGCTGCCGCTTCCGCCGCAAACAAGGCGAGAATACCGCTTGCAAAGATGGCGGTCGAAGAGACAGGCATGGGCGTTGTTGAAGATAAGGTCATAAAGAACAACTACGCGGCAGAATATATTTACAATGCCTACAAAAACACAAAAACCTGTGGTATAATTGAAGAGGACAAGGCATACGGCATAAAGAAGATTGCCGAGCCCGTCGGCGTTATCGCGGCGGTCATACCCACGACGAACCCAACCTCCACCGCTATATTCAAGTGCCTGCTTGCCCTCAAGACCAGAAACGCTATTATCATCAGCCCCCATCCCCGCGCCAAGAAATCAACCGCGGCGGCCGCAAAGGTAGTTCTCGACGCGGCAGTCAAGGCAGGTGCGCCCGAGGGCATCATTGAGTGGATCGACACTCCGAGTCTTGAGATGACGAACCTCGTTATGAAAGAGTCAGATATAATTCTCGCCACCGGCGGCCCCGGAATGGTCAAGGCGGCATATTCCTCCGGCAAGCCCGCAGTCGGCGTCGGCGCAGGCAACACGCCCGCTATAATCGACGACACCGCAGATATCGTCCTCGCGGTCAACTCGATAATCCACTCCAAGACATTCGACAACGGCATGATCTGCGCATCCGAGCAGTCCGTTATAGTTCATCAGAATGTCTATGACGCAGTCAAGACAGAGTTTGCGGCTCGCGGATGCTACTTCCTTGACCCCGAGGAGACCGAGAAGGTCAGAAAGACCATTCTTATAAACGGCGCACTCAACGCCAAGATAGTCGGTCAGTCGGCTTTCAGAATCGCAGAGCTTGCGGGAGTAACCGTTCCCGAGGGCACAAAGATACTTATCGGCGAAGTCGAGAGCGTTGACCTCTCCGAGGAGTTCGCCCACGAGAAGCTCTCCCCCGTGCTTGCAATGTACAAGGCGGAAGACATTCACGACGCATTCAGCAAGGCTGAACAGCTTATTGCAGACGGCGGCTACGGTCATACGTCTTCAATATATCTCAATGAAATAACCGAGCATGAGAAGCTCGACGAGTTCGCGGCGCGCATGAAGACCTGCCGTATTCTCGTCAACACCCCCTCCTCCCACGGCGGCATCGGCGATCTTTATAACTTCAAGCTCGCTCCCTCGCTCACCCTCGGCTGCGGCTCATGGGGCGGCAACAGCGTCAGCGAGAACGTCGGCGTCAAGCATCTTATCAACATCAAGACTGTGGCTGAGAGGAGAGAGAACATGCTTTGGTTCAGAGCACCTGAGAAGGTCTATATCAAGAAGGGCTGCCTGCCCGTCGCGCTCGACGAGCTCAAGAATATCATGGGCAAGAAGAGAGCGTTCATCGTCACCGATAACTTCCTTTACAAAAACGGCTACACCAAGCCGATAACCGATAAGCTCGACGAGATGGGCATTGTCCATGCGACATTCGGCGACGTTGCTCCCGACCCGACTCTCCAGTGCGCCGAAAAGGGCGTTGAGCAGATGAGAGCTTTCGAGCCCGACACGATAATCGCTCTCGGCGGCGGCTCCGCGATGGACGCGGCAAAAATCATGTGGGTTCTCTATGAGCACCCCGAAGCGGACTTCATGGACATGGCTATGCGCTTTATTGATATCCGCAAGCGTGTCTACACCTTCCCGAAGATGGGCGAAAAGGCATATTTCATTGCCATCCCGACCTCGGCAGGTACCGGCAGTGAGGTAACTCCGTTCGCCGTTATCACCGAAGAGACCACCGGCATCAAGTATCCCCTTGCCGACTATCAGCTCATGCCCAACATGGCAATAGTTGACACAGATTTCCATATGAGCGCACCCAGAGGACTGACCGCCGCTTCCGGTATAGACGCAGTCACCCACGCGCTCGAAGCTTACGCTTCCGTCATGGCTACCGACTACACCGACGGACTCGCAAAGCAGGCGCTCAAGGTCATATTCGACTATCTGCCCCGCGCATACGAGAACGGTCAGACGGATGTCGAAGCCCGCGAGAAGATGGCGAACGCCGCAACAATGGCAGGTATGGCTTTTGCGAACGCTTTCCTCGGCGTCTGCCACTCCATGGCGCATAAGCTCGGCGCTTATCACCACCTCCCCCACGGCGTTGCAAACGCGCTGATGATTGAAGAGGTTCTCCGCTTCAACGCGGCGGAAGCTCCCGCCAAGATGGGCACTTTCCCGCAGTACGACCATCCGCACACCCTTGCCCGCTACGCAGAGGTTGCCGACAGCCTCGGACTCGGCGGCAAGAACGCCAAGGAGAAGCTTGAGAATCTTATAAAAGCTATCAACGAGCTCAAGGAGCGCGTCGGAATAAAGAAGACAATCAAAGACTACGGCATTGACGAGAAATACTTCCTCGACACTCTCGACGAGATGACCGAGAACGCATTCGACGACCAGTGCACCGGCGCAAACCCGAGATACCCGCTCATGAGCGAGATAAAGCAGATGTATCTCAACGCATACTACGGCAAGAAGCACTTTGAAGAGAAGCCCATGCCGACCGAGGCCGATATCGCCGAGGACGACAGCGTCCACAACTTCAAGCAGGCTTACCGCAGAGCGGAGAACGGCAAGAACAAGGCATAAGGAGGGTTCACAATGAATCTTGACAGAATCATAGCAGTAAGGAACAACAAGACAGTCTACCGCGACGGCGACCGCTGCCTCAAGGTTTTCAACGAAGGCTATTCCAAAGCCGACGTGCTCAACGAGGCGCTCAACCAGGCGCGTATCGAAGAGACCGGACTCAATATTCCGAGAGTTCTCGAGGTTACGGTCATCGACGGCAAATGGACAATAGTGTCCGACTATATCAAGGGCAAGACGCTTGCGCAGCTGATGCAGGCAGAATCCCGAGAAGAAGGACGAATATCTCAATCTTTTCGTCGACCTCCAGCTCGAGATGCACTCAAAGACCTGCCCCCTGCTCAACAAGCTCAAGGACAAGATGAACAGAAAGATCTGCCAGACCGATCTTTCCGCAACGGTCAGATATGACCTGCACACCCGCCTTGAGTCGATGCCCAAGCACAACAAGGTCTGCCACGGCGATTTCAACCCCTCGAACGTTATAATCACCGACGACGGCACGCCTTATATCATCGACTGGTCGCACGCCACCCAGGGCAATGCCTCAGCCGACGCCGCGCGCACATATCTCCTCTTCTGGCTCAACGGAGATATCGACGCCGCGAAGAAGTATCTGAATCTTTTCTGCGAGAAGAGCGACACCGCGATACAGTATGTCCAGAAATGGATGCCCATCGTTGCCGCATCACAGACGGTAAAGGGCAACGCTGCGGAGCGCGAATTCCTCCACTCGTGGATCGATGTTGTTGATTACTCGTGAAAGAGGTGAAATGAATGAAAATAACCGTTTGCATCGGTTCCTCCTGCCACATCAAGGGATCGCGCCAGGTAGTTGAGCAGCTCCAGTACCTTATAAGAGAAAACAATCTTGACGACAAGGTTGAGCTCTCCGGCACCTTCTGCATGGGCAAATGCCAGCAGGGCGTGTGCGTCACGGTGGACGACAAGTTCTTCTCCGTGAAGCCCGATACAGTCAAAGACTTCTTCAGCGAAAACGTTCTTGCAAAGGTCTGAAACATATGATAATCCAGATTTGCGTAGGCTCTGCCTGCCACCTCAAGGGTTCGGAAAAGATCGTCGGGCTGTTTGAGGACGCTCTGAAAAAATATGACCTCGAAAACGATGTTACACTTGCCGGCAGCTTCTGCACCGGCAGGTGCAACCGCGAGGGCGTGACTATATCGGTCGACGACGATGTCTACACCGGAATAACGCCGGAGGGGTTCAACAACTTCTTTGAGGAGAAGGTACTAAAACGGATAAGGGAAGAGAGGGTGTAACGGCATGGATTGCCTGACTCTTAAAAAATCCAACTGTAAAAACTGCTATAAATGTATCCGCCATTGCCCGGTGAAGTCTATACGCTTCTCGGGCAATCAGGCATATATTATCGGCAACGAATGTATCCTCTGCGGCCAGTGTTTTGTCGTATGTCCGCAGGATGCAAAGCAGATAGTTGACGAGACCGAAAAAGTAAAAGTCCTGCTCCAGAGCAGCGACCCGGTCATCGTCAGCCTCGCTCCGTCTTTCATAGCAAACTATGAGGGCGTGGGCATAAACGCGATGCGCGAAGCGCTCAAGAAGCTCGGCTTTTTCGACGCCGAGGAGACCGCTGTCGGCGCAACAATAGTCAAGACAGAATATGAGCATATGGTTGACAGCGACACGAGAGATATCATTATCTCCTCCTGCTGCCACTCGATCAACCTGCTCATTCAAAAATATTTTCCTGCGGAGCTGCCGTTTCTTGCAAACGTGCTCTCCCCCATGCAGGCTCACTGCAAGGATATAAAGCGCAGATATCCGAACGCAAAGACTGTTTTCATCGGTCCCTGCGTTGCGAAAAAAGACGAGGCGCAGTACTACGAAGGCATAGTTGACGCCGTTTTGACATTCGACGAGCTGACAAGCTGGTTCAAGTCGGCGGGCATTGAGCTTGCCCGTGAGACGGACTCGGACGAGCACAGCCGCGCGCGCTTCTTCCCGACGACCGGCGGCATACTCAAGACCATGGCGCAGGACAACCCGAAATACACATACATGGCGATTGACGGCGTTGAAAACTGCATGGCGGCACTCAAGGACATTGAAAACGGCAAGATACATAACTGCTTTATCGAGATGTCCGCCTGCTCCGGCAGCTGCATCGGCGGTCCGGTAATGGAAAAATTCCACCGCGCGCCCGTAAAAGACTACATGGCTGTGGCGCAGTTCGCCGGCGACAAGGATTTTGAAGTCGAGCAGCCGGACAGCTACGAGCTTCAGAAGAACTTCACCGTCATCGAGCGCAGACTCCAGCCCCCGTCGGAGGCAGAGATAACCGAGATTCTTCACCGCATGGGCAAGACCAAGCCCTCGGATGAGCTCAACTGCGGCTCCTGCGGATACAACACCTGCCGCGAAAAGGCTATCGCCATATATCATGGCAAGGCGGAGATATCGATGTGCCTGCCATATCTTAAAGACAAGGCGGAGAGCTTCTCGGACAACATCGTGCGCAACACTCCGAACGGACTTATCCTGCTCAACGAAAAGCTCGAGGTTCAGCAGATAAACAAAGCCGCGCTCAAGATAATGAATCTTCGCTCCCCCTCCGACATTCTCGGAGACGGCGTTGTGCGCGTGCTCGATCCCAAGGATTTCTTAAACGTTCTTCAAACAGGCAGAAATATGCACGACAAGCGCATGTATCTCGCCGAATACGACAAGTATGTTGAGGAGACTATAATATACGATAAGGAATACCGCCTGCTCATATGCATCATGCGTGATGTTACGCAGGAGGAGACTGTGCGTGAGCAGAAAGAAAACATCAGCCGCCAGACGGTTGAAATAGCCGACAAAGTCGTTGACAAGCAGATGCGCATAGTTCAGGAGATTGCATCGCTGCTCGGCGAGACGGCGGCAGAAACAAAGATAGCGCTATCCAAGCTCAAGGAGTCGATCAGCAATGAATAACCTCTGCGCCGAGATAGGCTGGAAGAGTATAAACCACGAGGGCGAACAGCTCTGCGGCGATCACATTGACATAATTGAACAGGACGAAAACTCAACCGTCATCGTGCTCGCGGACGGACTCGGAAGCGGCGTCAAAGCCAGCATTCTCTCCACCCTCACCTCAAAAATAATATCAACGATGATGGCTGAAGGTCTGCCGCTCGAAGAGTGCGTGGCGACCATAGCCGCCACCCTGCCGATATGCTCGGTGCGCGGGGTCGCGTATTCGACCTTCACCATCATACACCTCATAAACAACGAGACCGCCGAGATAATTCAATACGACAACCCGCATGTTATAATGATACGCGACTGCGAACCGTTTAAATATACGGAGACAGAGTTGAACATCGGCGGAAAGAACATTTTCAAGTCGCAGATAAAGCTTCAGGAGGGCGATGTTTTCGTCGCGATGAGCGACGGCTGCCCGCACGCGGGAATCGGAACGGCTTTCAACTTCGGCTGGAAGCGCGACGATATCGCGGATTTCATGTCCGGGCTTGTGCCTGTCGGATACACGGCGAAAACGCTTTCGACGATGCTCGTTGACGAGTGCGACAAGCTCTACGGCGGTCATCCCGGAGATGATGCGACTGCTTGCGTTGTCAAGATACGCAAGCGCGAACCGATGAACCTTCTCTTCGGCCCGCCGCGCAATCCCGACGACTGCGACCGAATGATGTCGCTCTTCTTCTCGAAAGAGGGCAAACACATCATCTGCGGCGGCACAACTTCGTCCATCGCCGCCAAATATCTGGGTAAGCCGCTCAAGGCGAGCCTCAATTTTGAACAGAGCGATGTTCCGCCGATTGCTGAGATCGAGGGCGTTGATCTGGTGACCGAGGGAGTCATAACGATAAACAAGGTCATTGAGTATGCCAAAGATGCGTTAGGCAAGAATGAACTGTATGAGGAATGGGGCTTCAAGCGCGACGGCGCTTCGCTCATATGCCGCATGCTGTTCGAGGAGGCTACCGACATCAACTTCTATGTCGGCAGAGCCGTCAACCCGGCTCATCAGAATCCCGATCTGCCTATCAATTTCAATATAAAGATGAACCTTGTCAAGGAGCTCTGCGCCTGCCTCAAAGAGATGGGTAAGAGAGTCAAGGTCAGCTATTTCTAAGGGGGATATCAATGAGAAAATTCGACACTAAGGTACAGTATCTTAAATATAAAGTCCTGCGCGAAGTCGCGCGGCTTGCTTGGAACGGTACGCTGCTTGAAAATCTTTTCGAAATACCGAAAACTATTGTTCCCGGCAACACGCCGACAATGCGCTGCTGTGTCTACAAAGAAAGAGCGATACTCAGCGAGCGAGTCAAGATAGCTATCGGCAGCAACCCGAACATTATAGAGGTTATCGACATCGCCTGCGACGAGTGTCCCATGGGCGGATACGAAGTCACCAACGCCTGCCGCGGATGCCTCGCCCACCGCTGTGAGGATGTCTGCCGCTTCGGCGCACTCTCTTTTGACCGCGAGCACGTTGCGCATATCGACAAGACGAAATGCAAGGAGTGCGGCGCGTGCTCCAGAGTCTGCCCCTACACCGCGATTATAAACCGCAAGCGTCCCTGCGAGATGGCGTGCAAGATAAAGGCTATCAGCATGAACGAGAACAAGGCGGCGGCGATAAACTACGACAAGTGCATATCCTGCGGCGCGTGCGTCTACCAGTGCCCGTTCGGTGCGATAACGGACAAGTCATATATGCTCGACGTTATTGATATTATAAAGAAGAGCGAGAACAACACGAAATACAAAGTGTTCGCCGTTGTTGCGCCCTCGATTTCGAGCCAGTTTACATACGCGAAGCTCGGTCAGGTCATAAAGGGACTCAAGGAGCTTGGCTTCCACACGGTTATCGAAGCCGCTCTCGGCGCGGACATGGTCGCATATGCGGAATCCGAAGAGCTGGCGGAGAAAGGCTTCTTAACAAGCTCATGCTGCCCCGCGTTTGTCAACTACATCGAAAAATCCTTCCCGGATCTCAAGCCGTTCATTTCCCACAATCTTTCCCCCATGGCGACTATATCCAAATATATCAAAGAACATGAGGCGCCCTGCAAGGTTGTATTCATCGGTCCCTGCACGGCAAAGAAAGCGGAGGTTCAGAAGGACGAGGTCAAGCCCTATGTTGACGCGGCGATGACTTTCGAAGAGCTTCAGGCTCTGTTCGACAGCAGAGATATTGATATAATGACCCTCTCCGAAGATGTTCTCGACAACGCATCGTATTTCGGCAGAATATTCGCCCGCTGCGGCGGTCTTGCCGATGCGGTGGCGCAGGGTCTCAAGGAACACGGCATCGAGGACTTCGATCTCAAAGCCTGCTCCTGCGACGGAATCGAAGCCTGCCGCGCAGCTCTGCTCAGAAAGAGCAAGGGTATGCTCGACGCGAACTTCATCGAGGGCATGGCGTGCATCGGCGGATGCATCGGCGGCGCAGGATGCCTGACCCACGGCGAGAAGAACAAGAAAGAGGTCGACAAGTACGGTATGCAGGCTCACGAAAAGACCATAACCGACGCCATATCGATACTCAACAAATAACCACACCGCCCCGTTCGTCAGAGCGGGGCGTCTTATATGAATGATATGTAAAATACGGCGCGGATTTGTTGACACCGCCGCCGTAACGGGATAAAATATAATAAAACAATCTGAAAACAGGTGAAAAAACATGGACGAAGTAAGAATTCTCGAAATCAAACAAAGCGTGTTTAAAAATAACGACGAGCAAGCGGACAAGCTGCGCCGCGAGCTCAAAGAGAAGGGCGTATTCCTACTCAACCTCATGTCCTCGCCCGGAGCCGGCAAGACGACTACCCTCAAGGCAACTATCGCCGCGCTGAAAGACAAAGTCAAGATAGGCGTTATGGAGGCGGATATCGACAGTGATGTTGACGCGAAGAAAATTGCCGAGACGGGAGTCAAGGCAATTCAGCTGCACACCGGCGGAATGTGCCACCTCGACGCGGAGATGACAAGACAGGGTCTTGACGGACTCGAGATCGGCGATGTTGAACTCGCAATACTCGAGAATGTCGGCAACCTCGTCTGCCCCGCAGAGTTCGACACGGGAGCCGTTAAAAATGCGATGATTCTCTCCGTGCCCGAGGGCGACGACAAGCCGCTCAAATATCCCCTGATGTTCTCCATATGCGATGTTGTTATCATCAACAAGATTGATGTTCTCCCCTATTTCGACTTTGATGTTGAAAAGTGCAAGGAATATATAAAGCGCCGCAACCCGAACGCAAAAGTATTCATGATCTGCGCCAAGACCGGCGAAGGCGTTGACGAATGGGCGAACTGGCTTCTCAGCGAAGTCAAGAACTGGAGAGACGAGAAGTAAAAGATATAAAAATAAAGGCAACCGAGCAGTAAGATTTAAGTCTTACTGCTCGGTTTATTAAACATGATAACTATTTCAATCTATAAAGTAGAGCACACAGTTTGAGTATGGTGACGCCCTGCATGAAGCGTTTTGTCAAGTGCTTTTTTGAGCTATTGACGCAAATTTTTATCAGCGCGGCGGGGAACGGGCAGGAAAAGGGGCGTAAAACGTGCCTGTGGACGGTTAGAAGCCGTTTTCAGGGGTAGGTAAAACCCCTTACCCTGTCTGTTTTCGCGTCTGCAACGCCTTGAAAATCAAGGTTTTTCGCCCCCTATTGCGTAACATTCCATTCTGTTCTTTGGGAGAGGTCGGGGGCGCGGGGGCAGAGCCTCCGCAAAGCCTAACGATACCCGCCGCAGTAGTGAAGCCGATTTTGCCGTACAATGAAGCAAACGGAAGCGGGGCAGGATTTTTGAAATCCTGTTCCCCGTTTTCGGCGGCGAAATGCCACGGCAAAAATCCAAACTGTCAAGGGTTTAAGGGTGGAGATTTTCGCAAGAAAATACTACCCGCCCCTTGGCGGTTTGGATAGGCGGAACGGACAGGTAAATGCTCATTGTTTTTATCGGATAAATGTGGTATAATCTTTTCAATACAAAACTACAAATCGGGTGGAATAGAGAATGACGAAGCAAAAACCAAATTTGAGAGAAACCATTTTACGAACGGTTTTTTTCTTTATAGCGTGGTTTTTTCATTGCTGTCAATTATCATGTTACTTTACTTTTGCCGGATGGAATCCTGCGTTCGTCAAATGAAGCAAAAGATGTTTCTGAACAGTCGTCGTTTTTAGCTTTTGTTTTTTCCATAGTGATAAGGAATCTGATTCCTGCTATTGGCTTATGTACTAGGGTGCCTTGCGGCAATAAGAATTAGAAACTGCAATTATCCGTTCGCCTATCTCGGACTATTCACTATGTTCACAATAAACGGTGTTAC
>ENA-OQCL01000959-OQCL01000959.1-human-gut-metagenome-genome-assembly--contig:-NODE-959-length-11767-cov-4.495017_pt1 | contig 11767 bp, 10 predicted proteins | sample MGYA00242502_ERZ504586 | MGnify/ENA primary metagenome ERZ504586 (study PRJEB26092, sample SAMD00036316) | human gut metagenome | host: Homo sapiens | study: EMG produced TPA metagenomics assembly of... | reverse complement strand
TTGACGGCCTGGGCTATTGGGGCATTCTGCGCCGCATCATTGTGCCGCTTTCCACCGCTGCCATTGCAACGGTCGGCCTGTATTATGCGGTGTTCTTCTGGAACGACTGGTTCAATTCTTTGATCTACCTCAATAAGGAGCAGTACCCCGTTATGCTGTTCCTGCGCAACATTGTCAACGGCACTGCCATGGTTGGCGATGGTGCAGGCTCTGCGGATAAATCCTCCCTGGGTATTGCCATCAAGTCTGCCGTTATCATTGTTTCCACCCTGCCCATCATCATCCTGTATCCCTTCCTGCAAAAATACTTCGTCAAAGGCCTTACTGTCGGCGGCGTCAAGGGTTAATGCCCGCCGCACAGCAGGCAGGGCTCTACACCTGCCAAATGCGAGGAATTGTTTATGGTAAAACTGGATCATATTTCAACCGAGCAGCGGAACCCGGCAACCAGCCATATTGATGAGGTTTCAACGCTTGAGATCGTCCGCCTGATGAACCAGGAGGACAAAAAAGTAGCCGAAGCGGTGGAAGTGGTTCTGCCGCAGATCGCTGCAGCTGTGGATGTGATTTACGCCGCGCTGCAAAAAGGCGGACGGCTGATTTATTGCGGATGTGGTACTTCCGGCCGTCTTGGCGTGCTGGATGCAGCCGAATGCCTGCCTACATTCAGCGCCGGGCGCGATATGGTGGATGCCGTTATTGCGGGCGGCCAGCGCGCCATGCTGATCCCGGTGGAGGGCGCCGAGGACAACCGCGACCTTGGCAAAGAGGACTTGGAAAAGCTGAATTTCAGCCAGAAGGATGTTCTGTGCGGTATTGCCGCCAGCGGCCGCACCCCCTATGTGCTGGGTGCGATGGAGTATGCCCACAGCCTTGGCGCAGCGGTCATCAGTGTAACCTGCTGCCCCGGCAGTGAGGTAGACACCCGGGCTGACATTGGCATTTCCCCCATGCCGGGGCCGGAAGTTATCACCGGTTCCACCCGCCTGAAAAGCGGCACTGCCCAAAAAATGGTGCTGAACATGCTTTCCACCGCCACCATGATCAAGCTGGGCAAAGTGTATGGCAACCTGATGGTTGATGTGCGCGCCAGCAACGAAAAGCTGGTGGAGCGCTGTGTACGCATTGTGCGCACCGCCACCGGTGCCGACAGTGTTGCCGCCCGCAACGCCCTGGAGCAGTGCGGTTACAGCGCCAAAACCGCTATCCTGATGATTCTCTGTAAAATTGACGCCCCCACCGCGGAAGCAAGACTGGAAAAAACACACGGGAGAATTGCGGAAGCGCTGAACAACCTATAATTCAGAATTAACAATTAGGAATGAATAATTAAAAAAGAATAAAGAATAATGTTGGTGGACCGCGGCGCACTTGCGCCGCTCAGGAAATATTAGGTTTGCTGCTATTTGAAGCTGAGTGATGAACCATATAACATCCTGTAGGGCGCGATGCCCTCATCGCGCCGGCGTTCACGGTACGACAATCAAAAATTGTAATACACCTATACTCCACCACAAATTCCTAATTTCTCATTGCTCATTTCTAATTCATATGAACTCCTACCTCCTAATTCCTAACTAACACTGGTGCTTACCATGAAAATTTTTGCTCAAAAACTTCTGGTGGGCCGTACATTCCTAGCCAATCAGACCGTGACGGTCGAAGACGGCCAGATCACTGCCATTGGTGGCGGGGGTCCGGCCGATTTTTCTGTCTGGGCCTTAACACCCGGACTGGTTGACCTGCACTGCCACGGCGGCCAGGGCTTTGATCCGGAGCTGAATGAACGCCCCCTGCCCGAGTTCCTGACCATCCTGCTGTGCCACGGCGTAACGGATGTGCTGCTCACCCTTGGGGCGGAGCCGCTGCCCACCATGCGCCGGGCGCTGGCGGTGGTACAAACCGCCATGCAGCAGCAGGCCGCAGGCAAACTGCCCGGCGCGCATATTTTGGGTGTTCATCTGGAAGGACCCTTTTTGAGTCCCGAACGTCCCGGTGCCATGCCACCCGCCGCGCTGCTGCCGCCAACCCTCGCCGCGTACCAAACGCTGGTACAGGGGTATGAATCCGTCATCCGGCAGGTGACCCTTGCCCCGGAGCTTCCCGGTGCGCTGGAACTTGGCGCAGCTCTGGCGGCGCGAGGTATCCGGGTGCAGGCCGGGCACACCGATGCTGATTACGAGACCGCCCAGCGTGCTTTTTCTGCTGGATTACAGGTCTGTGCCATACCTTCAACGCCTGCCGCCCCCTGCGCCACCGCGACCCCGGTGTGGTGGCCGCCGCTCTGCTGGATCCTAACGTGACCACCGAGTGCATCTGCGATCTGGTTCACCTGCACCCCGCCGCTTTGCAGCTTGTCTACCATATGAAAGGCCCTGAAGCGATGATTGCCGTATCCGACAGTGTGGCTACCCATGGTCTGCCCGATGGACGCTACACCGTGGCCGGGCAAGATTATATTGTGCAAAACGGTGTGAGCCGCTGCGCAAACGGTACCCTGAACGGTGGCGGTGTTTATCTGGACGGTGCAGTGCGCAATTTGCAGAGCATTGGGATCCCCGCACAGGACGCCTGCCTGATGGCATCTACCACCCCGCCGCCCTGCTCGGCCTGCCCCGCACCATCCACCCTGGCCACCCCGCCGTGCTGGTGGGATGGAGCGAAGGATGGCAGGTGGAGAGAGTATGGCGAGATAGTTAGGCGGGAGGAGTTAGGAGTTGGCGGCGCGGCAAGGTCCGGTATGAAATCATTAGAAATTAGCAATGAGTAATTAGGAATTGCTTGTGAGGATGAGATTCGTCATCGGCTAACGGGGACGCTATACCGCAATTTGCAGAATGGTGCAAGGCTTTGTCTTACGGTAGGGCGGGGGTACCCGACCCCACCGAGACAGTGCCCTATTCCACGTTATAAAGATGTTGTGACATCTATCCTGCGAATTCAGAACGTTTGTGGGCCAAGGTACGTTTAATAAACAACGAACCTGATATCTCCTGAGCGGCGCAGCGCGCCGCGGTCCACCAACATTATTCTTATTATTATTCTTTTTCTCTTCGCTCCGCTCACCCTCAAAATTTCTCATTACTAAATTTCTAATTCTCCACAACGCTCCATCGAGGTTCAACCATGTTTCTTTCCGGTATTGATATTGGCGGTACAAGCATTAAGTTCGGTATTTTGATGAACAGCTGAACCTTTTGCAGCAGTGGAGCCGCCCCACACCCAAAGAACCTGCCGAAGCCGCCGCGCTGATTGCGGCGCAGTTGGAACCGTATCACGTTGCGGCTATTGGGGCCGGTGCGCCCGGCACGCTGAACGCTGCGCGCGAAACCATTACGGCGGATAATCTGGCATGGGTAGATGTGCCCCTTGCTGCGTTGCTGCGCCGGGCGTCCAGTCTACCCGCGGTGGTCATTAACGATGGCCACGCGGCAATGTTGGCCGAAATGCGTTCCGGTGCACTGCAAAATGTACAGACAGGTATTCTGCTCACCCTGGGTACCGGCATTGGCGGGGGCATTGTCATCAATGGGCAGTGCTGGCGCAGCCCCACCGGGCTGGCCCCGGAACTGGGGCATATCATCACCCACAGCGACGGTCTGCCCTGCCCCTGCGGCCAGTGCGGCTGCTTTGAACAGTACGCTTCGGCCACCGCGTTGATCCGCATGGCCGGCGGCGAGTCCCCGCCGCACCTGATTGCCCGCGCCCGCAGCGGCAATGCTGCGGCACAGGCCGTGTTTGCCCAGTATGTGCACGAGCTTTGCACCGGCATTGTTTCCCTCAACTCCATTTTTGCGCCGGAGGTCGTAGCCCTGGGCGGCGGCATCAGCGAGGCAGGCGATTTTCTGCTGGATGCCTGCCACACCACTTTGGCCCGCCTGCACGCCAACCCCAGCCCACCCTCCGCCTTGCCGCCCACCGCAACACCGCAGGAATCATTGGCGGGGCGATTGCAAGTTTGAAGTTAGGAGTTACGATGCATGAAGGCCTGATACAAAATAATTAGGAATGAGTAATGAGAAATTAGGAATTTGTGGTGGAGTATAGGCGTATTACAATTTTTGATTGTCGTACCGTGAACGCCGGCGCGATGAGGTCATCGCGCCCTACAAAACATTTAATAGCCAATCACACTTTTTAACAACCGGCAAACCTAATATCTCCTGAGCGGCGCTTTGCGCCGCGGTCCACCACAATTATTCATTATTCTTTTCAGATTTAGACTTTTTCCTACCGCCAATTTCTAATCTCTCATTGCTAATTTCTAATTCACATCAACTCCGAACTCCTCCCTCCTAACTCCTACCTGTTTTCGAGGTGCCCTATGCCTACCACGATTGATAATCTCCTTTCCCGCATGACATTGGAAGAAAAGATCGGCCAGATGATCCTGGCCAGTATCGAGGTATCCCGCATGGATGCGGGCACGCGGGAATTTTTACGCAAAAATCATATCGGCAACGTTATTTTGTTTGGCAAAAACTGTGCCGGGCGGGCCGCGCTGGCGCAGTTGAACGCTGAGATCCAGCACACCGTCATGGCGGAAAACGGTCTGCCTGCTCTTATCGCCATCGACCAGGAGGGCGGCTGTGTTACCCGCCTGCGCAGCGAAGCCACGGTTTTTCCCAGCGCCATGGTCATTGCCCGCACGGGCGATCCCGCCAACGCCTACAAAGTTGGGCGTATGATGGGCGGTGAGCTGCGGGCACTGGGTATTAACCTGGACTGTGCGCCGGTGCTGGATACTCTTTCCGGCCCTGCGGAACGCCGTTATTATGGGCAAACTGTGCAATCCATCGCGGATTATGGCTGCGCCATGGCCCGCGGCCTGCGGGATGCCGGGGTGCTGGCCTGCGGCAAACATTTCCCCGGCCATGAGCAGACCGGTGCCGATACACACTTCGGCTTTGTGGTGGACAATACCCCGCGTGACACATTGATGAATAGCTGCTTAACGCCCTTCTGCCGCGCGATGTCAGAGGACCTTGCCAGCGTGATGGTATCGCATGTCTGCTTCCCCGCGCTGGATGACACCGATACGCCCTGCTCCATGTCCGCGCCCGTCATCCAGGGCGTGCTGCGTGGGCAACTGGGGTACCAGGGGCTTGTCATCAGTGACGGCTTGCAGATGCACGCCATTCTGGACCAGTACGGCGCACCACAGGGCTGTGTGCAGGCGGCACTGGCCGGGTGCGACCTGCTGATTATTGGCAACGGCGGCGATAACGCCGACCCCACCGGTAAAGATGTGCAGACCCCCTGCATCCGTGCCCTGTGCGATGCTGTGGCCGATGGAACCCTGCCGATGGCGCGGGTGGATGAATCGGTGCGGCGGATCTTGGCATGCAAGCTGGCGCTGGGCTGGACTATGCCCGCCCGCGATGCCGCCAGCCAGGATTGGAGCAATCATGCTGCCCTTGCGGATGCGTTGGCCGAAACCGGCGTGACGGTACAAGACCCCCACGGCCTGCTGCCGCTGCCCGCAGGGACGTTATTTATTGCGCGGGCGTCCGGTACCGGTACTGGCGTGACGGAGGGCGATCGCATTACGGAAAGCTTTGCTCCACTGGCTGCACGGCGTTTGGGCGGCCAGTGCGCTGTCTACCACACGGTGGAAGAACTGCCGGAGCTGGCGGATGCCTGCGCCGCGGCGCCCGCGGTGGTATTCGCCTTTGGCACCCGTGAGGAAGCCGCCGCTGCCGCCCAGGCCGCAGAAGCGCTGGCTGCGCACAACCCGCGCTTCTGTGCTGTCTGCTTGGCCGAGCCGGACGCTTTGCAGCACTATCCCTTTGCTGCCAGTACCGTGAGCGCCTGGGACCGCACCGGGCCCGCCATGCGTGCCGTCTGCCGCGCGCTGGCAAACCCACAAATTTGAAGGAGGGGCAAACCATGGCATTTTTCCGCTGTGACGTCATGTCGGAATCTCTCGGCATGGCAACATCGGTGCTTGTTACCATGCCGGATACCGGAGATTTGGCCGCCGCGCCAGTGGTGTACCTGCTGCATGGCCTGACTGACAACTGCACCGGCTGGCTGCGCTATACCCAGGCCGAACACCTGGCCCGCACCCACGGGGCTATTCTGATCGTTCCCGAAGTGCAGCGCAGCTTTTATACCGATATGGCCTGCGGCCCCAAGTATTTCACCTACATTAATCAGGAATTGCCAACGCTCTGCCGCCGGTTTTTCGGCATTCAGCCCGTACCGGAGCGCACTTATATTATGGGGCTTTCGATGGGCGGATACGGTGCTATGAAATGCGCTTTTACTGCGCCGCAGCAGTACGCCGGGTGCGCCGGTTTTTCCTCGGTGGCGGAAATCCAGGCCGAACTGCCCCAGCTCTGCCGCTGGCATGAAGATCAGGCAATTTTCCCGCACGGCATTGTGCCGCCACAGGATGATCTGTTTGACTTGGTGGAGAAATTCCGCGACGGAACGTGCCCCATGCCCCGCCTGTTTTTGGCCTGCGGCCAGCAGGACAGTCTGTACCCCGCCAACCTACGCCTGCGCGATACCTTGCAGGCGATGAATTGGCCCCTGACTTGGTACGAAGCCCCCGGCGACCACAACTGGTTTTTCTGGAACGATGCGCTGGGAAGAGCGATGAAAGAACTTTTGGAAAATTAGGGCAATACCGCATAATTCTAAGTGCCGATACGGCAAGCGAGGTGCGGCAGATGCTAAGCCAAAAGCGCAGATAATACTGGATGCTGCAAAGGTGAGCGCCGCCAGTGGCGGAAACAGCGAACCGAAGCAGGGGCAGCGGTCGCAGAGTGCGAGGGGCTTTTGCCCCCGAAGCACGATGCGGGTACCGCAACCCGACATTATCGAGCATTTTGGCAACGCAGATGCCGTGCCGCAGCCGCCGAAGCGGTGCTTAAGCCGCAAGGCGGGAATTGTGCGGTGTTGCCTTAAATTCAGCGGAATAAACCATTCCCCTGTCGTGCGTTTGGCTTTCTAGCCACACACTTTCATTGGCCGCCCGTCAACCTAATGCAATCCCCCCTACATTGCGAAATTTGCCGCTCACACAGCATCTGAACCATCCACCAACAACATCCGAACTTTTATACGTCTGTACAAAACATTTTGTACAGCTGTCTGATTTTAAAATTTTATTGCTCATATTCCCCAAGCCGCACGCTGATGTGCGGCTGTTTTTTACCTTTTCGTAAATATTTGCTCAAATATTTGACATTTTTTTTCATTGTGTTAGAATTATGTGTATTCACGATTGCTTACCACTCAACCATGTTGCATCCCAGCGCTATTTTTTGTCCGCCGGGCGCTGCCGCACAGAAAGAGGATTTTTCCGACATTCGATTTCGTATTTCTGACTGATTCCGCTTCCGATCTGACCGCGACCGACAGTGCCCGTCCCGGCGTGTACACTGTGCCCCTGTCCGTTACCTTTGCCGATGGCACCGGCGGGCTGGACGGTGTGGAGCTGACGGCTGATGAATTTTATGCACATCTGAAAGTGGACAAGGTTCCCCCCGCACCAGCCAGCCCAGCCCCCAATCCTTTATGACAATTTTGAGGATGCCAAGGAGAACGGCGATCAGGTAATTGCCATTTTGATCAGTTCTAACCTGTCCGGCACCTATCAGTGCGCGCGGCTGGCAGCGGAAAGCTGCGATTTTGAGGATGTCATTTTTTGTGGATTCCCGCACGGCATCCCAGGGCGAGGGCATCCTGATTCGCGAAGCGCTGCGCCTGCGCGACGAGGAGCACCTGCCCGCGCACGCGATTGTCGCTGAGCTGGAACAGCTCAAGCAGCGCATCCGCATTCTGGCCGTAGTGGACAGCCTGAAGCACCTGCACAAGGGCGGGCGTTTGCCCGCCGCGGTGGCGCTGGTTGGCGGTGCCCTGGGTGTCAAGCCGGTGCTTTCGGTCGTGGATGGGCAGATCAAGCTGGCGGACACGGCCCGCGGCCGCCCCGGCGCGTTTGTGGCAATGTTTAAGAACATTGAAAAGATGGGCGGGGTGGACCCTCGGTACGGGTACGCTCTGCTGTATTCGGACGAAAAAGGTGTACTGGCCCCCCTCCACCATTACATGCACGAAAACCTGCACATGACCGGCGGGCGCGTTGCCCGCCTTGGCCCCGTCATTGCTTCTCACGCCGGCCCCGGCTGCGCAGGCCTGGTGTTTGTGACAAAAGAGTAAGATTTATACGGGGGATTTTGTTCCTTCTTTGAAAAGAAGGGAACCGAAGAAACTTTAATACAATATTTAGACAGCTGCCCAAGAGTTTTATGAGCAGCTGTCTTTTTATTGTTTGCCGCTCTTTTTGTTCTGCTCATTACATAACATTTTATAACGGGATGTTTTCTTTAAAACGTTCTCGTGCCTATACCTTAACCGCCCTCTTTTTTCCCCACCAACACCAAAAGCCCCACCAAACAGCCACATCAATGGCCGCCCGGCGGGGCTTTCAACTTTAATATTTACTCTGTCAACGTCAATGCAATGGACAGGTCCTTCAGCTGCTGCGGGTCAACAATATCCGGTGCGCCGGACATCGGCTCGCCTGCGTTCTGCACCTTCGGGAAGGCGATCACATCGCGGATGGAATCCTTCTTGAGCATCAGCATGACCATGCGGTCCAGACCGTAGGCCATACCGCCGTGCGGGGGTGCGCCGAACTTGTAGGCATCCATCAGGAAGCCAAAGCTCTCGCGAGCCTTTTCCTCGGTAAAGCCCAGGGCCTTGAACATGCGGTCCTGCAAAGCGGGGTCATTGATACGCATAGAACCGCCGCCCATCTCAACGCCGTTCAGTACAATATCGTATGCCACGGCATGGCAGGCACCGGGGTCGGTTTCCACCTTGTCAATATCCTCTGCCTTGGGCAGGGTGAACGGATGATGCATGGCCATCCAGCGGCCCTCCTGCTCGCTGTACTCAAACAGCGGGAAGTCCACCACCCACAGGAAGTTGAACTTGTCGGGGTCGATCAGGCCGTACTTGCGGCCGATTTCCAAACGAACCTGGCCCAGCGCGGTGCAGGCCTTGACCCAGTCAGCATCGCTGACGATCAGCAGCACGTCGCCGGTTTCCAGCTCCATCGCCTTGTACAGGGCTGCCTTTTCCTCTTCGGTCAGGAACTTTTCAAAGCTGGAAGAAGTGCCTTCCTCGGTCAGGCGGCTGAATGCCAGGCCCTTAGCGCCATAAGTCTTGGCAACCTCGCCCAGTTTGTCAATGTGCTTGCGGGTCAGCTTGCCAGCCAGGCCCTTGGCATTGATGGCGCGGATGCTGCCGCCCTGCTCCAACACTGCGGCAAAGGGCTTAAACTCGGTGCCATCAAAAATGTCGGTCACATCCACAATTTCCAGGCCAAAGCGGGTATCCGGTTTATCGGAGCCAAAACGGCCCATAGCCTCGTCCCACGGCATACGCACGAACGGGGTCTGCACATCCACGCCCAGCATTTCTTTCCACAGGCGCTTGATCAGACCTTCGTTGATGGTCATGATATCGTCCTCATTGACAAAGGACATTTCCTCGTCCACCTGGGTGAACTCCGGCTGGCGGTCGGCGCGCAGGTCCTCATCGCGGAAGCAGCGGGCGATCTGGAAGTAGCGGTCAAAGCCGGACAGCATCAAAATCTGCTTGTACAGCTGCGGGCTCTGCGGCAGGGCGTAGAAATGGCCGGGCTGCACACGGCTGGGCACCAGATAGTCACGGGCACCTTCCGGCGTGGACTTGATCAGGGTCGGGGTTTCAATCTCGGTAAAGTGGTTATCGCAGAAATAGCTGCGGATGATCTGCATGATCTTGCTGCGCAGCACAATGGGCTCGTGCATCGAAGGACGGCGCAGATCCAGGTAGCGGTAACGCAGGCGCAGGTCATCGTTGACGTTGATATCATCGCGGATTTCGAACGGCGGGGTCTGGGCTTCACTCAGAATGCGCAGTTCGCTGACATACAGCTCCACATCGCCAGTGGCGATCTTGGTGGTCTTGGCGGCGCGCTCACGCAGCAGGCCGCGGCAGATCACAACATACTCGCTTTTCAGGCTTTCTGCTTTAGCAAAAACGTCTTTCGGCGTATCCTCATCAAAAACAAGCTGCAAAATACCGGTTGTATCGCGCAGGTCGGCAAAAATAATACCGCCTTTGTCGCGTGCACGGGCGATGGAACCGCAAACGGTCATCTCCTGGCCAACGTTTGACATACTCACTTCGCCGCAATAGTTGGTACGGCGCAGGCTGCCCATCGTTTCCATAGGTAACTCCCCTTTTCTGTTAAGTGACAATTTATTATACAGCGGTTTGCACTGTTTTGCAAGGAACCCCCGCATTTTTCCCCTAAAATACGCATTTTGCCTTGTTCTGCGCCTTTCCTGCCCCGCTGCAGCTTCCAACTCCTAACTCTGTTCTCCCAGTTCCAGCCGTTTGAACCCTTCGCCTTCCACCTCGTTCGCCTGCAGCATCACGATAAAACTGCCGGGGTCAATGCGCTTGGTTTCGCGGTTGATGATATACAGCTGCTTGGAGCTGCAGGCACACAGCACCACATCGCGCCCATCCTGGGAATAGCCGCCGTAACCTTTCAATATCGTGGAACCGCGGTCCACTTTTTCGCCGATCATCCTGCACACGGCGGGGCCGTCGCTCGTCACAATCAAAGCCATCATACAGGCGTTGAAACCGAACATCATCCGGTTGATGATGTAAGAGCTCAAAAAATTGAAGATCAGGCCGTAAATGATGGAATCCACATCATGGAACACCAGCCCGTTTGCAAGGATGACCGCCAGCGCTGCCGCAAAGGTCAGGTTGCCGAACGGCATGTGCGGGTGGCGGGATTTGATGGCCATGGTGATAAAATCCAGGCCGCCGGTGCTGGAGTTCTGCATATAAATCAGCGCATCCCCCACGCCGCTGATCACACCGCCGCAGATGGTGGCCAGCATGCGGTCCCCCTGGTACACCGGCAGCGCAGCCAGCACATAGTCCGTAAAAATGGCAAACAGCACCATGCACCGCACGCTGCGGAAAAAGAAATCCTTGCCCAGGTACTTGAAGCAGATCAGCACAATGGGGATGTTCATAATAATGTTGGTCACACCAATGGGCAGACCAAACAGGCGGAACAAAATGGCACCGATACCGGCCACACCGGTTACCGGCACCCCGGCCGCCACAGCAAAGCTGTACAGGCCAAGGGCCGAAACAAAACAGCCGATGACCTCCAGCGCCAGGTTTTTCCAGCGGGAATCCGTCATATCCTATCTCCTGCTTCCGCAGCTTGTGCGGGTATATTTGTGGGGGCAGCGGGCATTATTTGCCGCCCTTCTTGCGGTGGTAAGCAGACTTTTCGTCCTTCTGCTTCTGGGTCTGTGCCTGGGTGTTCTGCAGCTGGCGGCTGATCAGCACGGCTGCCACAATGCCGGCGCACACCACGGCAATGCCCACCGCCACATACAGCGGCAGTTTGCTGCTGGTTTGGGCGGCCTGTTCCTGGCGCTGCACCTGCTCCGGGTCCGGGGTCGGCTTTTCGGTCGGCTCCGGCGTGGCGGTGGGTTCCAGGTGGGCATGGGGGTTGCTTCCGCCTGGGCGGCGGTGGGGTCTTTCAGGGTAGCCTTCGTGGTCGGGTGCGGCATGGCTGCAGCCGGGCGCTGAGTTGCCGTTGCCGCCGCGGGGGCCGATGTGGCGGCAGGCAGCGGGGGCGTCGGTCACTGGTATTGTTTTCTTCCTCCTGCTGCGGGGCCGCGGTAATGGCCGGGGTGGCTGTAGGCATCACCACAATATCCGGCGC
>ENA-OQCL01000958-OQCL01000958.1-human-gut-metagenome-genome-assembly--contig:-NODE-958-length-11768-cov-2.636715_pt1 | contig 11768 bp, 11 predicted proteins | sample MGYA00242502_ERZ504586 | MGnify/ENA primary metagenome ERZ504586 (study PRJEB26092, sample SAMD00036316) | human gut metagenome | host: Homo sapiens | study: EMG produced TPA metagenomics assembly of... | reverse complement strand
AGCTGCTGCTGTATCCGGCGGCAAAATCGGATGCGGACTTCACCGTTCCGGGTTCTGTGACCCACATTGCCAGCTATGCCTTCCAAGGAGCCCGCCATCTGAAGACCGTCACGGCGGGCAATCTCACCAGCATTGAAAGCAGCGCATTTACGAACTGCGAGGCCCTGACCAGTTTTACAGCGGACTCCCTGAGCGAGGTGGAGTTCCAGGCCTTTTACGGCTGCTCCAATCTGGAGACATTCACATTGACGGACGCGGACTCCCTGACGACCATTGGAGGCAGCGCGTTTAACCGCTGCAGCAGCCTGACCGCCGCGCCTATCGCCGGGGCCACCAGCATCGAGGAAGGCGCCTTCCAGGACTGCACGGCTCTGACCAGCCTTTCTTTCTGTGAAACCGGCAATGTGTCCATCGGCAAGAACGCCTTCTCCGGCTGTACCGGCCTGACGGAGCTGACCTTCCCGGCAAGTGTCACGTCCATCGGCTACAGCGCCTTTGGAGGCTGCAACCAGGTGACCGTGATCACCTTTAAAGGCGAAACTCCGCCGACTTGTGACTCTAACAGTTTCAGCATCGGCGACCCCAATGAATTTCATGATCATCGTCCCCACGCAGTTCGGAAGATGCTTACAGGAATGCGCTGGGCAGCACGCTGGGCAGCTATGTGGGGGACACGCTGGTGAGAAAATACCCCTGTTGTCATGGTACACAGCTCACCAGTGAGCAACACATATCATCTCCATGTCCGGAAGCGGCAGCCAGGCTGGCCGTTTGCACGTTGACACCACAGCACTCTGACCCTCACCAACGCCACCATCGAAAAACATGGGCGGCGACTACGGCTACGGCGGCGCCATCAACTCCGGCCTGGCGGAACTGACCATCAAGCTGGTGGGGAACAATACCATCCACGCTGAACTGGAGCAGTGGGGCACCACCTATCGGGACAGCATCAACTCCGGCACCAACTGCGATGTCAAAATCGTGAGCGGTGCGACGGACGGCACGACCCCCACCCTCATCTGCGACCTGATTGATATGGGCCGGGGCGGTTCGGGCTTCACCGGCGGAGCGGGCGAAGGCAACCTCACGGTGGACGGCGTAAATCTGACGGTCAATGACAGGATCTTCGTCCATCACAACACCACCTTCCAAAAACGGGGCGCAGGTAACTGTCACCGGCGGCCTGACTGTCAACAACAGCGCCACGGTCAAAGTGGATGGAGAGAATACGGCGCTTACGGTCAAGTACATCGCCTTGGGCAACGACTTGTCGGGACAGACCAATCGGTTGGTGCTGGATTCCGGCACCCTCACCATCACCGGCAGCGTGGCTTATCCCGGCGCCCGCGCGGAGATACGAATCCCTATGCCATCCGCTTTGACCCGTTTCCTCCGGCAGCATCGCCATCAACGGCGGTATGTTTGTGAAGCAGGCCTCCTGCGCGGGCACCAATATTGACAAGGCCCAAATCACCCAGGCAGATAACCTCCCTGTCCAGGGCAACTGGGAGGGCGGTACTCTCATCATCGGACCGGAGGAGGACGGCAAGCACACGGTCACCGTGAAATCCGATCCGGCGGAGGGCGGCGTGGCCTATGGCGGCGGGCGGTATGCTAAGGATGATGAAGTCACCCTCACCGTTGAAGCAAATAAAGGCTGGTTCTTCATCGGCTGGTATCAGAACAACGGAGAGACCGCCGACAGCGTCAGCACCAACGACGAATACACCTTTAAGATGTCCGAGGATAACGTCACCTTCACCGCCAGGTTCATCGAGGACAAGCTCTATCAGGCGGAGCAGGCCAAAGATGCGTTCGACGAGGCGCAGACAAAGGGCAGCCTCACCTGGGCGATCCTCACCGACGCCCTGAATGCCTATGATGCGGTGCCGGACTTCCTAAATGAGGTCAAGGGCATCGACGACCTGCTGACGGAGGATGAGAAAACAGCCCTGGATACCCGCTATAATAACCTGACCACCTATTACAACGGCATCGAGAAACTCGACCTGTCCAATCAGGACCTCAGCAGCGCCGACCTGGAGAAACTGGACTTCTTCATCAGCCTCACCGACCTGAACCTCAGCGGCACGGGCCTCACCGATCTGTCCGCCCTGAGCAGCCTGGCGGCTACGCTGAAAACCCTGAACCTCAGCGGCAATACGGGCGTCAGCGACCTGTCCGCTTTGAAGAGCATGACCGCGCTGGAAACTCTGGACATCTCCAACACCGGCGTGACCGCGCCGGACAGTCTGATAACAGAGGACAGTCAGGACTTCCCCGGCTCCGGGACTCTGACGGCCAAGAATCTGACTCTCGCCTCCATCTCAGCTCTGGCGGAGCTGGTCAGCGCGGAAGGCTTCAACACTGATGCTGTCACAAAATGGGACTTCACCGGCAGCACCCTCCCCGACACGGAGGACAACAGGGCCGATGTGGAAACCCTCAAAACCACACTGGGCGAGAAGTTCAGTCCGCCCACCATCCAGACCACGCCCGACGAGCCCGAAATCCCGGACACCCCTGTCAATCCCGGTGGCGGTGGAGTGACTACCTACACCGTCACCGTGGAGGACGCGGAAAATGGCAAGGTGACCCGTAGCCCCGCAAGAGCAGGCCGCGGCACAACTGTGACGATCACAACCGCCCCGGATGATGGTTATGAGCTGGACAAGCTCACCGTCACCGACGCCAGGGGCAGCGAATTGGAGCTGACCGACAAGGGGAACGGAAAATACACATTCCGGATGCCTGCTTCCAAGGTGACCGTGGAGGCGGTCTTTACCGAAATTCTCCCGGAACCCTTGCCATTTATCGATGTGCGCGCTGGCGCCTGGTATTATGATGCGGTGGACTATGTCTATCAAAAAGGGTTTATGACTGGAACCAGCGAGAACGCTTTTTCGCCGGATATGACGATGACGCGTGGCATGATTGTTACCATCCTGCACAGGATGGATGGCGCGCCAAACGTTGGCGGTCGCTACAGTTTTGAAGATGTGCCGTATGACGCCTGGTACAGCAAAGCGGTGCTCTGGGCAGAACGCCGGGGCATTGTCAGCGGTTACAGCGCGGAAGCATTCGGACCAAATGACCCGATTACCCGTGAACAGCTCGCAGCCATCCTCTGCAACTACAGTGCCTACAAAGGCGAGGACACCTCAGCACGCGCCGATCTCAGCAAATACAGCGATGTTTCGGCGGTCAGCGGCTGGGCAAAAAAGTGCCCTGTCCTGGGCAAATGCAAAGGGCTTGGTGAACGGTGTAACGACGACTACCCTTGAACCAAAAGGCGCAGCCACCCGGGCGCAGGCGGCTACCATGCTGCAAAGATTTTGTGAGCAGTATTCTCAAAACGAAGGTTGACCTTACCTGATGTACGGGCATTGATGCCGCTCTTTGCTATGGGACAAAGTGTCCCATAGCAAACGCAATCGATAAAGAGCGGCGGACAACGGAGGCCGTCAGTGAGAGGAAAACGTCCCTTTTGAACCGCCCCCCGAATGGGGACGATGGAGGAGTGATATACCGTCGCCCGGCTTTGGGGCGCGGACGGTCGATGAACTGTCCGCGCCCCATTTCTGTTCGACGGCGTTCTGCCCTATTCGCTATCAGATTTTAGCGAGCATGGCAGAGCGCCGTCGATTTTTCTGCGCCGATTTACCAACGTGGGCTCGGTGGAAGGCCGATTTTGGAAAATTCAGCGTTTTCCACAGGAAAACGGCTGATTTTGTCCAGGGTGCCGCTCTCCGCCGGGGCTCCATTCAGAACGCGACCCGACCCACCCCAAATTCTGAATGGAGGAACATACAAATGACGACCATCAATCTGAGGAAGTTTTTTTACTGGTACAAGGTGGATGAATACATCGAGGTCAGCGATGAGGTGGCGGCGGAACTTATGGCCGATAAGCGGTTTGAGTTCAACTGCTGGCGGCAGGCCAAGCGCAACAAGGCCAACTACTCTCTGGATGCGGAGGACGGCATTGAAAACTCCATCTGTGAGTTTGAGCCGTCCCCGGAGGAGTTCCTGGCCCGCGCCGTGACGATCCAGCGGCTGTGCTGCGCCCTCAACCATCTGCCACCGTTCCAAGGGCGGCGGATCGACGCTCACTTCCTGCTGGGCCTTTCCGTTGAGGAGATCGCGCGGGAGGAAGGCGTGAGCTGCCGGGCGGTGCAAATCTCCATCGACCGGGGCCTGGAAAAGATGCGGCAAATTTTTTGAAAAAACTTTCTGTTCCCTGTTTCGTTTTTTGCTCCAAAGTGGCCTTGGTATATAGAGAGAGGTTTTTCCTCTCTCTGCACAAGCGCAGTGGAAGGACTTGGGGCTGACGCGGGGAGCCGGGCGGCGGGTGCGCGGTGACTTCCCTCCACGGGGAACGAGCGAGGAACACCAGCGCCGCAAGTGAGCTGGGGCCGGTTCACGGCCACGATCCGCAGGTGGACAAGCTGGCCGCTGTCCCCCTGAGCTCGACCGCCGCCTGTGCGGGAGCGCCGCGCCGGGAGTTGCTGTCTGTTGGCAGGCCATACATACAGCGCGGTGCTCCCATATCTAAAAACACAAAGGAGGCTGACAACTTGAAAGCGATCCTCTATTGCCGGGTGGACGGCTCGGAAAATCCCTTTGCGATGGACGCGCTCCGGGGACAAAAGGAGGCGCTGATCGCCTACGCCCAGGCCCACGGGATGGAGCTGGAGTGGATACAAATGGACATAGGCTGGATGCCCGGTTCGCTGGAGTCGTGCGGCCTGCGCTCTGTAATTGAGGCCGTCCGGGGCGGCAGCGCCGACGTGATCCTCGTTGCCGACCGCTCCCTGCTATATGACGGCCCGATGCCCCCCGGAGCTGGAGGGGCTGCCCATCATCGCCCTCAATGAACGGGAGCCGAGGGTAGAGCGGGAGGCGGCCCATGAGCTTTGAGGCGGATTTGGCGGTGCTGCTCTCCCAGCCCTGGGGCGAGAGAGCCTGCCCGGGGGTACACGATCCTGGCCCTGGAGCGGTGCGGCTACCAGCCCGCTGAAATCTCACGGGTGATGGCCGAACTGCATGAGGTGTTCGACTTCACCTCACCCCAGGAGGCCCAGGCTCATTACGAACACAGCGACTATTAGCTCTGAGACACTTTGTCCCGAGGGAGGTGGAGCAAGGAAAACGGGCGGCAGATTGCCGCCCGTTTTCGTTTCCCCACCGGAAACACATTACATATTGAGGAGGTCTTGACCGTGCGACTTACGGCGCAGGAATTAGAGGAAATGCGTAGCGTCAACATTGGCGCTGTGGAGGCGGATAAGCTGGCCGACGTGAGCGGCATGGCCTTGGACAACAAGCTCCCGATGGAGGAACGGTTGGCCCGGTTCCTCGCTGGAGCCGTCAATCCCTATTGCTTTTGCGTGGGCGGTGTGGGAGTCAAGGTCGAGTTCTCCGACGATGGCCCGTCGCTCCAGGATAAGCTCACCGACCTGCTGGTGCGGCAGAAGAGTGGGCTGTAAAACCCTTGCGCCGCAGTCTGTTCCGGCCCTGAGACACTTTGTCCCAAGGCGGAGGCATCCTTGATGCACCCCCGGAACAGAGGTATAATATAGGTGTAATGTGATAGGGAAGGAGGTACAAATGGCACGAACCAAAAACCGGGGGCAGCAGCTCCCCCGCGTCACTTATAACACGTTCCGCCGCTGGCGGATGGGCGCGTACATACGGCTCTCCAAAGAGGATTTGAAAAAGATCAAGCAGGGTCGTGATGACAGCAACAGTGTTGTCAACCAGCGCGGTGTGCTGATGGCGTTTTATGAACAGAACATCGAGGAATTTGAGAGCATCGAGTTCTATATTGATGACGGCCATACCGGCACGGACGCCGACCGCGAGGACTTCCAGCGGCTCTTGTCCGATGTGATGAGCGGCAAGATCAACTGCGTTGTGGTGAAAGACCTATCCCGGTTCGCCCGGAATTACAGCGACGCAGGCAGCCTGATCGACAACCTCTTTGTGCAGCTCAATGTGCGGTTTATCAGCCTGGGGGATGACGTGGACAGCTACAAGCGCCCGGATAGTGTGAGCGACATTAAGGTGCCCATCACAAATGTTATCAACGACAACTACTGCTTTCAAACTTCCAAAAAGATCCGGCAGGTGTTTGACTACAAGCGGCGGGACGGCCAGTACATCGGCTCCTTTGCTCCTTACGGCTATGTAAAAGCCCCGGAGGATAAGCACAAGCTGGTGGTCGATCCCGATGCCGCCGAGGTGGTAAAGCTCATCTTCTCCCTGTACTTGAAGGGCACGTCCAAACGGGCCATCGCCCTCTACCTCAACGAGCATGACATTCCCAGCCCATCGGCCTACCGGCGGGCAAAGGGGCTGCCAGCGGGCCGGGGGTCGGCGGATTCCCTGTGGGGGGCGGGGGTAGTCAATACGCTCCTAACAAACGGCATCTACACCGGGGACTTGATCCAGGGCCGCCGCCGGGTGAAAAGCTACAAGGTGCATGACATCGAGGCGGTGCCGGAGGAGGAATGGGTGCGGGTGCCAAATACCCATGAGGCCATCATCGACAAGGCTATCTTCGCCAAGGTGCAGGAACATTTGAAACGCGATACCCGGTCGGCTCCGAAAAAACGGGAGCTGCACCTGTTCAGTGGCTTTCTAAAATGCGCCGATTGCGGGCGGTCTGTGATCCGGTGCGCTGGCAAAAACAACAACGTGTATTATGCCTGCTCCACCTACAAGAACCACTCCCGGACGGCCTGCACCATGCACTCTATCAAGCACAACCGTCTGGAGGCCGCTGTCCTGTTCGCCATCCAACAGCAAGTACATCTGGCTGTTTCCTATTCCGACCTGGTGGCCCGTATCAACGCAGCCCCGGTAAAACGAAGTCAATCCCACCGCTTGAACGACCTGATCGCCGCCAAGGAGCGGGAGCTGGCGAAGGTGAGCCGGTACAAGCAATCCATTTACCAGGACTGGAAAGACGGGGAAATCACCCGGCAGGAATACCACTTTATGAAAGCGGACTACGACGAAAAAATGGCCAGCCTGACCGCTGAACGTGATGAACTTGCCAACGGGGTCAACAACGAACACCCTGCCCTGGTCGCTTTTATGAAATACCAAAACATCAGCACGCTTACACGGGAAATCCTCATTGAGCTTGTGGATCATATCAAGGTTTATGAGAACGGCAACATTAGTGTGAAATTCAAATTTGCCGACGAACTGCGCAAAATTGCGGAATACATCCACCTCAACACCATTTCCCACCCCGAGGCGGTCTGACCGCCCTATCCTAATTTCGGCAGTCGGATTTCCTATTAAGCGTCAATCGTAAGATAAAACATGTAAACTCCTCATATCGCAGGCCACCGATAGATGGCCCCTTCCCTGTGATAACACCACCCCTCGGTGTTATACCTTGCCCGTTCGCATAGCAGGAAAGCGAGCGGGCATTTTTGATTTGCGTGCAAAAATGCTGCACGCGTGAGAGGCGTGCAGCAGGAAAATCTTCAGTTGTAGTGGATACCGTTCCAGTAGAGGCGATCGTTCACTTCGGCGATGGCAGGCAGCTCGACGTCTTTGAGGGCCCAGCGTTTGTATTCTTCAAATCCGGTGCGGTCGACGATGTAGCCGATGTGTTCCTTGCCTTCAGGTGCATTTGGGTCGATGTATTCGCGCACGTAGTCGTAGGTGTTGGTGATGATCTTGACAATGCTGTCGGCGTCGGCCCATTTGACGAAATCTTCGCCGAGGCGGGGATTTTTCTTGCCGCTGCGGCCAAAGAGCGTGAGCCGGAAATATTTTTTCTTCGCTGCGCGTCCAGGCGAAATTTGGGCAGGCCTGCACACATTCGCCGCAGCCGAGACAGCGTTTGTGATCGCGCTGCGGGCGATAGTTGTGGCTCGTCAGCGCACCGGAGGATTTTTTCTGACAGGCTTTGACGCAGGCACCGCAGCTGACACAGCGCGCAGGATCAAACTGGGGCTCGGTCATGCCGATGATGCCAAAGTCGTGCTGACGCACCTTGGCGCAGTCGTTGGGACAGCCGGTCAGCGCAATCTTGAAGTGGAGATCGTTGGGGAAAACGGCCTGTTCGATGCGCTGTGCCAGAGCCGTGGTGTCGTAGCAGGCGAAGGGGCACACCTGGTTGCCGATGCAGGCGGTGATGTTGCGTGTGCCGCTGGCGGAATAGCCGCCATCCGGCGTCGTCTGATTGATGCCAAGGCCATCGATGAGCGGCTGCAGCGCGGCGTTTACTTCTGGCATTTTTTCGAAAGGAATGCCGGGGATCTCAAAGCCCTGGCGCAGCGTGATGTGGACGGTGCCGTCGCCGTAGGTTTGGGCGATGGTGCGGATGGTGTCGAGATATTTTGCGTCCATGCGTCCGCCGGGAACGCGCACGCGCGAAGCGGTGACGCCGCGATGCTTGGTGACGCGGAAAGCATTTTTCTTGAGCTTTTTGGTGTTCATATCCATGAAAATCCCTCCTTAATCAATGAGGTGTTTGCTGCGGCTGTAGTTAAAGACGGGGCCGTCGAGACAGACGTAGGTATCGCCGATGCGGCAGTGGCCACATTTGCCAAGGCCGCAGCACATTTTGCGTTCCTGGCTGACCCAGATGTTTTCTTCAGGCAGGCCGATCGCCAGCAGCCCCTGTACAGAAAATCGCATCATTGCTGGTGGACCGACGACGATGGCTGTTGTCTGCGCAGCGTCGCCGAGCGCGATCTCAGGGATGTATTGGGTCACGAGCCCTTCGCATACGTTGCTTTGTCCGCAGGCGTCATCGACGGTGAGGATGAGATCCATGGCGTGCTGCCAACGAGCGAGATCGTCGCGGAAAAGAATGTCGTGCGGCGTTTTGAAGCCGCAGATGAGTGTCATGCGGCCACGCTCTTCAGGATGCGTGGCGAAATGATCGATGACGCCGCGCACTGGCGACAGTCCGGTGCCGCCGCTGATAATGATGAGATCTTTTCCGCGATAGTCAGCGAGCGAAAATCCATTGCCGTAAGGCCCGCGCAGGAGCAAGCTGCTGCCGGCGTAGTGTTCGAAGATCTCGTTTGTCACTTTGCCGACGCGGCGGATCGTCAGATCGATGAATCCCGGGCCGATGCCGCTCACAGAAATTGGCGCTTCGCCGTATTTTGGCAGCGATACTTCAAAAAAATCTGGCCAGGTTTGACGTCGCCGTTGTAAGACATGCGAAAGGTGTATTCGATATCGGTGTGTGGAATGACCTCAAGGATCTTCGAGGAAAATGGCAGGTAGTCGTTCTTAGTCATGAGCGTTCACCTCTTTCATGGCGTCTCCGAGCCGATTGACAGCGTGGGAGAAGGAAATGTACTCTGGACAAATGGCGTCGCAGCGCCCGCAGCCGACGCACATTGTGTGGCCGAAGCGTGCTTTGTGGTCGAGCACTTTGTGCAGAACCTTGAATCGCATGCGCTGGCCGTGGGCTTTGCGGTAGCTGCCGCCGCCGGCGACATCGGTAAAGCCGTCGACCATGCAGCTGGCCCAGACGCGACGACGTTCGCCGACGCGGCCGTTTTCGCTGTAGAAAATGTCCTGCATGGTGAAGCAGGTGCAGCTTGGGCAGACAAAATTGCAGCGCCCGCAGGCGATGCAGCGGCTGTCGTACTCGTCCCAGATGCTGCTTTCCGCGACGGTGTGGCTGAGATTGTCAGGAATGGTCACGCGCACCTTGTTTTCGGTGACGAAGGCAGGTGTGACGTCCTGTTTTTCTGCGCCGAGCGCATCGAGCTGCGCCGCCCATGCGCTGTCTCGACAGTTGATGAGGAAACTGCCGTCGTTTTGACGGTCGATGCTGAGATCGTAGTCGTCGCTTTTGTTGGTGCCCATGCTCACACAGAAGCAGTCGTCAAAGCTTTTCGCTACAGCCCATGAGTACGAGTTTGATGTTTTCGCGCAGACGGCGGTAGTAGATATCTGCCGGTCCGTTCTGCAGATACATATCATCCAGCCGCGTGAGCGCGTGCAGATCGCAGCTGCGCATAAAGATCACTGCACCTTTCTGCGGCGCTTCTGGCTCACGCGTCTGCGATTCTGTGAAATAGAAAAGCGTTTGCGAGATTGGCGTCAAGACTTCCTTGAAAGAATAGGCCGAGCGCTCGTCGAAAACGATTTCGCTGGCAGAAGCGATCTCGCCGTAACGCACGATCTCCGTATCTGACGAGCGTCCGCTGAAGCGTTTTGGTGCGTAGATCGTGTAATCTTCGCGCCAGGTTTCGAGCAGCGTGTCGAGCTGTGATTCGTGGATGTGATAGCCCATTGTAAATCCCTCCTGTGGATGATCCTGGTTGATCTTTGATGTCCTCATCATACCAAAGTAAAAACGCCGCTATGTTACCTGTGCAACATAACGGCGTTTTAGCGCAAAATAAATGTGTTTTTTTCAAAATCAATGAGCCCTTCCTCGCGCATCTGCGCAAGCTCTCGCGTCAAAGCGCTGCGGTTGACGCCCAGATATTCGGACAATTCTACGCGCCCGAGAGGGATCGTGAAGCGTCGGCTTTGCTGGTAGTCTGCTTCTGTGCGCAGATAGGCGAGGATTTTATCGCGCAGCGTGCGCTGGGAAATGATCGCGACCTTGTCCATCAGCCGCTGATTCTTTTCACTGAGCAGGCGCAGCATATTTTCGATCAGCCGATGGTGAAACGTGCAGGCCAGCGTGCAAGAATGGATCACCTTGTGGAACGGCAGAAAAAGCACCGCGCACGGCGCCGCAGCGACAAAGCTGACACGCGCCGAGAGCTGGCTGGCGCAGGCGAAACTCTCGCCAAAAAGCTCTCCCGGTCGGATCGTCACCATGAGTGATTTGCCGCCGTCGATGTCTTCCTTGATCATGTGCACCGTTCCCGACAGCACAACGCCGATCCGTCGCACCGTTTCTTCTTCGAGCATGATCATTTCATTTTTACGATAGTGTTTTTCGTAGCAGCCCAGACAGTCCAGCATTTTCGGCAGATTCTCTGCGCGAATGCCATCAAAAACCGGCAGCGTCAAAAGTTCGGAGCGTTCCATGCGCACACCTCCCTTATTTCAATAGTTTCCAATATCCTTTTCGATCAGATCCCACACGTTCAATATAGCCAAGCTCTTTGAGCTTTTTCAGTTTTGCTGAGATTGTTTTGCGGCTTAAAGAAAGTTTTTCGCCGATGACTGCTGCAGTATAGGTCGGATTTTCTTGCAAAAGTGCGAACACATGAAGGGCGTTTTCATCCAAAAAATCTGTCACCCTATCTGTCACCCTATCTGTCACGTTATCTGTCACCTTGTCAAATTTATTCTCTACAGCAGATGTATAATTCACAATTTTTCAGCACCACGTAAAAATCTGTCGCGGTGGAAAGAAATTCAGGTTTGCAGGCCTCGGTATAGCCAGGGAGCTGTTCTGTTGCGTAGAGAATTTTACGCAGGCCGCTACCGCGACGTTCCATAAATTTCATGCGATGAAAGAGATCGGCCAGCACAGGATTTCGGCGTCTGGAACGAATGTTTGTGATGTCCCAGTTTTGGATCGGAGCGCCTTCGAACATACCACCAGGTGAAATGATCTCTACGCGGTCGTCGTACATATCAATGTGAATCTCGCTGCCGAGCACAATATAATCGCGATGGATCAGCGCGTTAACGAGCGCTTCGGTAACAGCGCGCTCAGCGTAATCTGGCTTGTCCACACGATAACGTGCTTCCTTTTCAAAGCGTACCTTGGAATTATTGCGAATGAAATCGCTGGCGCTGCGCAGAAG
>ENA-OQCL01000957-OQCL01000957.1-human-gut-metagenome-genome-assembly--contig:-NODE-957-length-11781-cov-2.043590_pt1 | contig 11781 bp, 8 predicted proteins | sample MGYA00242502_ERZ504586 | MGnify/ENA primary metagenome ERZ504586 (study PRJEB26092, sample SAMD00036316) | human gut metagenome | host: Homo sapiens | study: EMG produced TPA metagenomics assembly of... | reverse complement strand
TTTGTGGCCACGTTGCCGTCGCCTTCAGGCATGGGTGCGCCCTCGGTCACCGGCTCTAGCGTGAAGGTATATTCACCGGCAAGCGCCTCGATGTTCGGGATCAAGGCCATCGGCATGGTTGAAGACCTTATTGCCCGTAGGCGTCACAGTAAACGGGTTTACCGTCGTTCGTGGAATAGGTGTTTTCGAAACCGTGCCCCTCGGGCAGGGATGCCGTCGCTGCCAAGGTGCCGTTGCCATTATCGACCACCGTGATGGTGAATTCGAAAGAGGACTTAGAGGCGGTTACTCCCTCGGCGGGCAGGCCATCGGTGACCTCGCTCGCCGTGTACTGGATCGTCCAGGTCGCGTTGCCGGTCTTCTCGTCAACCGACTTGGTGGCGTAGTCCTTGTCAACCATATCGGCGAGCGTCTCGGTCGTGTAGTCGAACGAGCCGAAGTTCACCGTGCCGTCGGCAGTGTTGGTCACGTTGCCCTTGCCGTCAACCACGTCCTTATCGCCGCCAGCGTAGGCCACCTTGAAGGTGAACTCGCCGTCCTCGAGCGGACGTCCTTCGAGCGTCTTGGTGGTGCTCACCGTCGCGGAGGTGCCGCCCTCGGTTTCCGTAGAAGCGGAGTAGCTGTTTTCGAACGGCACGGTCGCGGTCGCGCGCTCGGTGCTGGTGTTCGTCACCACGGTCTGATCGACCTGCTTGCCATCCTTGGTCACGGTCGTCGTCACGGTAAGGGTCGCGGTTGTAGCATCGTGTGCCACGGCGATCTCGATGCGATAGGTCGCATCGTCGTTCGTGTATCCGTCGCCGCCCTTCTTGGTCTCAGAGACCTCATAGACGAGGTCTTGCCCGCATCGTCCTGCGTGAACGTCATACCGTCCGCGAGGTCGAAGGTGTCAACCGTCACGGTCTGGCCATCATCGGCGGCTGGCGAGGCGACGGTACTGTTGTCGCCCGTGATGCCGAGCTTCGCGGCAGCGTCCGCAGCCGTGGTGCCCGTGCCGTCAACCGGCGTCACGGTGAACTCGAACTGGCCGGCCGTCATAGCATGCCCGGTGAGGGTCTGTGATCTGGAGCCACGAAGGCCGCGCCATCCACGCTCGTGGCGTAGCTGTTGGTGGACACGCCGTTCTGCACCTGCGACGTCGCCGTCATGATGCCATTGCCGTTATCGACCACGGTGATGGTGAGGATCGCGGTGTTGTCGCTGTAGGTCATGCCGGGAATCTTGTCCGCGTCGGCGGGCACGACCTCGTTCACCGTGTAGGTGAAGGTCTTGGTGAGCAGTCCAGTCTCGGGATTGGTCGTCGCATCCGTCATGTCCTCGTCCGTGAACGTCACAGAGCCGAAGTTGAAGGAGCGCCCATTGACCTCGATCTCGGTGCCGTCCGCGTCAGTAAACTTATCGACCTTGTCGTTCGCGGTGGTTACCTCGACCGTACTCACACCGTTGTCGTCCGCGCCCTCGAACTCCGGAGCATCGCCGTTCGGCGTGATGGTGAACTGGAAGCTATCGCTGGCGAGCCATCGCGCCCGTCGATGACCTTGGTGAAGTTCGCCGTGGTCGTGGCGTCGCCGGTGTCGACCGTCGTGCCACCCGTGCCGTAGCTGTTGTTGAAGGTGATGCCGTCGTTGACCTTCATTGCATCGAGTTCGTCCGCTTCGGCCGTGGAGACCTCGTCATAGCTGCCCTTGTAGATGGTCATCTTGGCGCTCGACTTATCGGCCTCGTCGTCATAAGTGACCTCGACCTTCACGGTATAGACCGTCGGGTCGTACGTCACGCCATGGACCTTGTAGCCGTTGCCCTCGTTCGCACCGGCGGGCATGTTCTCCGTCACCTCATAGTAGAAGATGTGGTTCTGCCCGTCGAACTGGAACCTGGCCGTGCCGAAGCTCGCATCCGGGGTCTCGCCCTCGACCACACGCACGCCCGCATCGATGTAGCGATCGGCACCGGAGCCCTGAACGCGGCTGTCGTCCATCGGGGCAGTCGCCGCCTCATCGCCGACCGGGCGCACATGGAAGCTAAACATGTTGTTCGTGATGGGATGGCCGTTCGTCGGGTCGCTGTACTGCTTCTCGACGGTCAGCGGGAGCGTCACCTCATCGGCGCTGAATGCGTTCGTGAAGGCGGCCACGTTTGTATCAACGACCGTGCCGTCCTCGCCATTAACGAGGTTGCCGTCATCATTGCGCATCTGCACCATGGTGGAGCTCACATTAAGCGTGCCATTGTTGCCGTCCTTCACCGTTACACGGACGATATAGCGCGCCTGCGAGTAATCCATACCCTGGCTAATCTGGTCGTTATCGGCCTGCTCGCCGTCCTTGATAATATGGCTATCGGCATCCTCCACGATGGCATAGGCATACGTCTTGGACGCCGCCCCATCGAGGTCCTCAGCACTGTATGCGATATCCGGGAAGGCGATCTCGCCATTCTGGTTCACCGCGACGCGGTACTCCCAGCCGTTCTGGGTATCGGTGGCGTCCTCAGGACGCGGTGTAGTCGCAGCGCCGCGCAACACCAGATCGACCTGCTCGCCCTCCTGCCAGTCGCGACCGGTGAGGGTCTTGCTGGCCTTGAGGTAGATCGAGCCGTTGAGGGTGCCGGAGCCAGCGTCGTAGGTGTTCGTGAACGCGGCAGCGTCCGTCACGCCCTGGTCAGCCTCGGTCGCGCTGCTGTTGTCGTACTCGACCTTGGCCACGAGCTGTCCCTCGCCGTTATCGGTCACGGTCACGGTCACGGTCGCGGTATGCGTATCCTTGGTGATGCCGTTGCCGTTACTCGCCGGGCTCGTCTCGGTAATGGTGTAGACGAATTCCTTCGACATAGCGCCGTCGAGGTCGGCCTTCTTGTAGGTGATGTTGCCGAAGATGTCGGTATAGGCACCCGCCACGCCATCAACCGCGTTATCATCATTCGTCACCTCGACGGTGGCGTTCTCGGGCATCGGCGCGCCCGCGGTCTCGGCCGCAATGGTGAACACGAAGCTGTCGCTTTCGAGCCACGCGTTGTTCGCGCGACCGGTGAAGGTCTTCTGCACGGTGATCTGCACATCGCCGTCCGCACCCACCGTCACGTCGTCCGGCTTGTAGGTGTTCTTGAACGCGATGCCGCCCTGGGACAGGTTGACCTCGGCGGTGAGGTTGCCCGCGCCATCGTCCGTCACCGTCACGGTGAAGTCGAAGCTCTTGGCATCTTCCACCGCCGTCACATTGGCGGGCAGGCTGTCCGTACGCTCCTGCGCGGTGTAGTTGAGCGTCCAAGTGGCGTTGCCGTCATCGCCCACGCTCTTGGTGGCGTAGCCGGCCTCGACCGCCGCATCGAGCTTGGCGATCGTGTAGGTCATGGCGTTGCCGTCACCGTCGGTGAAGGTCACAGCACCAGCCTCGCCGTTGCCAGCGACAGCGTTCGTGCCGGTCGCCACGGTCGCGGGCGTGAACTCCGCGCCGTCATCCGGATCCGCGTCGCACGTCACGATCTCGAACCTGAACTCGTCCGCGTCCATATCGCGCCCGGTGAGCGTCTTGGTGGCGTCAACATCCGCCGCCACGTCGCCCGTCGTCGCGTCCGTTCCGTAGGTGTTCACGAACTCGAGCACCGCGGTCTTGGCGTCATCTGCCGAGGTCGTCTCATCGAAGATCGGCTCGTCAACACCCTCCTTGGTCACCTTGGTGTGCACTTTCATGGTGCCATCATGGTTGTCGATGGGCGTGACCTCAACGGTGTACTTCGCGTCGTCGTAGGTATAGCCCTTGGCACCGTCATTTTTCTCGGTCACCGTGAAGCGAGTGGTCTGGCCAGCGTCATCCTGGTCGAATTTCCACTCATCCTCAAACGGGTTCCACGTTGCCGTGCTCGTTCCGGAGGTAGGTGCCGGGTTCTTCCACTCGACGGGATTGCCATAAGCGTCACCGTTTTCGTCGATCAACTGAGCCACGAACGTAAACTGATTCGCCGCGAGCGCGTGGCCATCGAGCGTCTTCTGGATGTTCAGGCCGCCGACGTTGCTGTAATCGACCGAAGCCTCATACGTATTGGTGAACGTTCCGTTCGTCACGATGTCAACGTTCTTCACCTCGAGGTCGCCCGTCGTCGGGTTGTCCTCGACCACGAACTTGAGCGTCGCCACGTTATCCGAGTAGGTGAGGCCGCCCTCGGTGGTACCGGCGTTCGCCTCCGTCACCTTATATACATAGGTACCGGGCTTGCTGAAGGTGAGCGTGCCGAAGCCGAACGACACCGGGGTATCGCTGGCGGTACCCGCGTATTCGGTGCCCGAAAGCGTCACCGTCGTATCGGTGGGCATGGCTTCACCAGCGAGATTGCCCTCAACGCTGTCGTCCGCAGCGATGGTGAACTCGAACGCATCGCTCGCGAGCCAAGCGCGGCCATCGATGACCTTGTTGAGCAGAGCGGCGTCCGTGGTGTCATACGACGCCGAATCCGGCGCGTAGCTGTTGCGGAACGTCACCGTCGGGATGGCGTAATCCTCAGCGTCGGTGCTGCCAGCGTAGACCATATCGCCCGTCGCAGTGCCAGAAGCGTCGCACGGCGTGATGGTGGTCTCCACATGCATGGAGCCGTCGCCGTCGTCCACCACCTTAAGGTCGACGCGGTAGCTCGCCTTGTCGTACGTCACGTTAGGCTTGGGGTCTGCTGGGAATTCGCCCGTGATCTCGTCCTGCGAGCTCAGCTCATCTACCACGAAGCTGAACGTCTTGCCGGCATCGTCCTGGTCGAACTTGAAGCCGTCGCCCATGAAGAGCTGCATGGTGTTGCTGGCGGTGTTGCCAAAGAGGCGGTCGCCGCTCTCAAGCATCGCATTCGCCTCAGCGGCCGTGGTGCCGGTGCCGTCGATGCCCTTCACCGTGAAGGAGAACTCGCCCGCGCCAGCGGTGCGGCCGGTCATCTCCTTCGTAACCTGGATACCGCCCCTTGGGCGCCGTCACCGAAGTCGACCGTCGCGCGGTACGTGTTCGTGTACACAGCCTGGGTATTGTCCGGGTTCACGACGCCCTCGTTGTCGTACGCGACCTTCGTGATCTGGAGCTCGCCGTTCTCGGCGTCAACGCCCACGGTCACGGTCACGTTGGTCTTGTGGTCGTCGTAGGTCATGCCCTTGCCTTCGCTGGGCGTGCCCGTCTCGGTGATGGTGAAGTAGTAGTCGCCCACCTTGCTGAAGGTGATGCCCTTGAAGGAGAACGGATACGCCGTACCCTCGGTCTTATCGCGGTCGGCGTCCGCGACCGTCACCGTGCAATCGTCCGGCATCTTCACGCCGGTCTGACCCTCATGACCCTCGGCCTCAGCGATGGTGAACGTGTAGCTGTCGCCGTTCCAGTCGCGGCCGTCCACGGTCTGGTGCCATGGATGTCGGTCGCGCCGTCCTCGCCGAGCGTCACGTCATCCGGATCGAAGGTGTTCGTGAAGAGCGCCTGGTTGTTGTCCGCGGGCTGCGTGCCGTCAGCGTCGGTGTAGTACGTCACCGTCGGCTTGATGAGGGCGCCGCCGTCGGCATCCTCGGAGCGCTCGAACGTCACCTTAACGAAGTACTCCTGCGTGCTGTACTCCATGCCCGGGATAGGCTCATAAGAGCTATCCTCGGTGAGCTTATACCAGAAGGTGGCCTCGTTCTGCCCCGCCGGGAAGTTATCGTTGGTGAACGGAATGCTAAACGCTGCGCTTCCACCCTGATTCACGGAAAGCGCCTGGCGGCTCGCGCCCTCACCAGTAGCATTCGCAGGCATCGGCGCCGTCTCAGCGGTGTCGCCTGCGGGTTCGAGGATAAAGCGATAGTCGCCGTTCTCAACCTTCTTGTTGGAACCAACCTCATCGGTGATCGCCTTGGTTGCATAGATGGGCGCACTGGCCACACCGACTTCATAGCGGTTCACAAATGCTGCGGTATCGGTCTCAGTCCAGTCCGCCTCATCGATAACCGTGTTGTCGTCCGTGCGCGACTGGAACATCTTGACGGTGGCCTTCAGGCTGCCGTCATGGTTGTCCGCAACCGTAATCTGAACGCGATATGCCGCCTGGGACTGAGTAACGCCGGGCATGTCGTCGGACTTGCTCGCATCCTCCTGAATCGTGTAGTTGTACACGCCAGGCGTCTTGAACTCGATGTCACCGAAGTTGAACCCGATGGCATCCTCGCCCTTGCTGGAATCGCCTGTCACGGTCGCCTCTGCACGACCATTCTCGGCGTCTTTAGGCATGGGATTGCCCTGGGCAAGCTGAGCGAGGTAGAACACATAGCTCTCGCCATCCACCCAGGCACGGCCGTCGATGGACTTCGTGCCCTTGAGGTCAGTCGAGCCGGTCACGGTCGTGGACGTGACTTTGTAGGTGTTGGTGAACGCAACCTGAGCAGTCTCGGCAGCCTTGATCGTACCGGCCGCGCCCTCACTCGTGGCCTCGTAACCGGCCTTCTCGGTCTCGGTCACGGTGTAATCCGCGCCGTTGTCGAGGCCGTAGATGATGAGCTGCTGGCCATCATGGAGCTTGTAGGTGGCATCGCCGCTGTCACTGAACGTGATGCCGCCGTCGATCGGGGTCGTCTTACCGTCCTCGGCGATAGCAGCGGTGTACTCACCCGACGCGCCATCCACATGAATCTTGAACTCGAAGTCCACGCCCTCGTGGTAGGTGACATCGTCGGTCGGGAAGCCCTCGGGCGTCTCGACGTTCTTGGAGATGGCAAGCGAACCGGGCATCTCGATAGCAATGCGACCGTTATTGCCAAGCGCGACGCTCACGGCCTGGTCATTGTTCGTCCAGCTGGGACGCAGCACCTGCGTGGCGGTGTTCGTCTTGTTCGCGCCATCGGCCTTCGCGGTATCGAAATCGTTCACGCGGCTCAGGCGCGGCATGCCGGTCTTGATATAGACCTGACCGTTCACAATTTCGTCGTTGTTAAGCTGGTCGTAATTACGCTTCACACCATAGTAATCTGGGTGATTCACGAAGTTAGACACCGGCACCTCGATGGCGTACCAACCCTCACCGTCGGTACCTGCGACATCATAGGTGAACTTATAGTAGAGGCTGCCGTCACCACTCAGGTCATCCTGCCGCGCGGGCTGCGTGCACGCTTCGTCCGTGTAGACCGGCGTGTCCTCCTGGAAGTAGTAGAACGCGTTCTTCGTGGACGGCTCGAAGGTCGCCGTCGTGCTGCCCGTGGCGGTCGTGCCATCGGCCGTGGCCGGGCGCTGCCAGTTATTCGAATAGAGATACGCCTGCGTGCCGTCGGCGGACGTGTTGCCGTTGCCGTCGAGGTAGTTGTTCAGAGCGCTATCCTCGTCCGCAAGCTGCTCGATCATGATGTCGTCGATGTTGTCAACGACCTTCACGCCGTAGAGCGCGCGGATGGGGAACGTCTCTTCCGAGTCGCTCGTGATAATGGTCTCGCCGTTCTCAGTTGTCACGCTGTAGTGCAGCAGCGGGATGAGCGACGCGGGAACCTTGACCGTTACCGTATCGCCCTCGAGCGCGTAGTTGTCCGACTTCTCAACCGAAATCAGAATCTGGTTGATGTTGGTTAGATTCTCATCCTTGTCGGCGTAGTTGCCCTCAACCGGCATATTCGGCATGGTGTAGGTGCGGTTTTCGGCGTCGTACTTCGCCGTGTAATGCGTGTTCTTGTAGACGACCGTGAAGTCCTGATCCGGGTTGACCTCCATGTACGCACCGAGCGTATCCGTGAAGGTGATGTAGCCGTCGTTGCCCATGTTGAAGCCGCTGTCGACCCGCGTCGGCACGCCAACGGAACCCGTATCCATGTTCTGGGCGATGTTCTCGAAAACCTCATTCAAGCTTTCGGAGCTATCGGCAGCATAATAGTACTGCGGGTTTTCCTCCCCCTCTTCTCCGGGAGTGCGCTGCCCAAGGTTCACCTGGCCGAAATCACCAAAGGTGCCGTAGGTATAGTCGTAATTGCCCCATGAGCTGCTGCTTGCCCAGCCCATATACTCCTCAGGGCACGTCGCTTCCTTGTAATTGCTCGAAACAGCATGCATATAGCGATTGAAGTCAGAGGTGCCGTTGTTGACGGGATCGTTCGAAGCTCCGTCGAAAACACCGATGCTGAAAATGGTCGCGCCATCGGCCTTCATATCGCGTGCCGTGTTAACCGCATCGCCGGCAAGCGCATCTTCAAACTGATAGTAACCGGGTTGGCCGTCGGTGAAGAAAATCACAACCTTCTGAGCATCATCGCGTGCACCCTGCCCGTTAAGAACATTTTGCGCCTGCTCGAGACCAAGGTCGGCGCGCGTTCCGCCAGTGGCAGTCAAACCATCTACCGTGCCCTTAAGGCTAGTTGCGTTCTGGCCATCGCAGTCGGTAAGAATCCTGCGAGTGTTCGCACCTTCGCTGAACGTAACGATGGACACGCGGTGCTTGCTATCCGCGGGCATGCTATCGTTTTCTGCGTCCGTGTTGTCGATGAATTGGTCTACTGCGTCCTTAAGAGCTTCGAGTTTAGACTTCTCGACATACACCTGGTCGCCGTTGCTGTCGTCAGCAGACGTCTTGGGATCAACCTGATGCCAAGTGCGCCTAGTGTAGTATCCCCACTGATAATCATCAGGCTCCCACCACGACCCTTGGTTCTCGTACTCAATCTCTCGATAGTCGCCGTTCACCTGAACATAGTAGGTAGGAGCATCGCGCCCCGTATCGAGGTCGTCAGCGTAAACCTCGGAGTACCCGATGGACTCGGTCATCGAGGCGGAAAGATCCAGCACGAGCACGATGTCGAGAGGCTTGTCGGTATAGGTCACCTTATTCGACGTGGAGGAGAGCGCCGAAAGCGCGACGAGGAAGTCGGAGGAGTCTTCCTTGTTGATGGTGCCGCCGTTGGGATCAAGCGTGATGTTGCCTGTGGAGACGGACTTGTCCGTCCAGATGCGACCGACATTCGCGGTGCCGTTCGTGGCAACGCTCGCATTCATGTAGTCCTGCCAGTCGTCCAGCGTCAGATCGTCTGCGACCGGAGACTCATCGCCCGCAGCGCGCCCGAGGCCGAGCGCGTTCTGGTACGCATGGGCGACGGTGCCCAAGGGATCTGCGGTGAACTCTTCGAACGACGCGCCATCGGCGTAGACCACCGCTGTGGTCAGGCAGAAGAACGCGAGCGCAAACGCCCCGACGATGGCGACCGCCCGCTGCATCAAGCGCTTCCGAACGACTCGCGAAGCGCTGTGGGCTGGCCTTTTACTCCGCTTGAACTTCGTTTCCGGCATAAGAACACCTATCCCTAACTCCCCTGTGCGCCATTCCCCCATGTTTTTTTGCGCACACGCATCCGCCCGAGCGAGCGGTATACAGGGTTCATTGTAGGTGGCGTAAACTATAGTTTACAGATGGTTTTATGCGGTACCCCCTATATATGTGTGGGGTACTTGTCACTCGTTCTCGCTGGTAACTTGTCGATTTTTTGTGAAAAAATCATTTTTGCTCATATGCGCATTGACCGGCGACCACTTTACCGCCGCAGCTCGCCGTGCTCGCCCAGGGCGGTGCGAACGCAGGCCGCGACACCGCTCCCGCTCCGCTCTGCCGCCGCCTTACTGCCCGGTTTTGCATATTCCGGGAGATAAGGGCGACCTGCGACCACCTTACTGCCTAGTTTTGCATATTCCAGGAGATAAGGACGCTCCGCCGCCATCTTACTGCCCGGATTCGCATATTCCGGGAGATAAGGGCGACCCCGCCGCGCCCCACGCCGGCAGCCGGCAGCCGGTAGGCACCCCGCCGGCCGCCCCGCGCCCGCTACTCCGTGCGCAGCGCAGTAACGGGATCTTTCTTCGCGGCCATGCGGCTCGGCGCGAGCCCCGCGATGAACGACAACCCCACCGAGATGAGCACGAGCGCGATACCCGGCACCAACGGCACCGCCGCGAGGTTCTCCACACCGGCAACCTGGTAGATAATCATATTCACGGGAATATCGAGCGCGACCGTCACCGCGATGCCAAGCACGCCGCTCACAAGACCTATGATGAATGTCTCCGCCGTGAAGATGCGGCTCACGTCCTTCTTGCTCGCGCCAATCGAGCGCAGGATGCCGATCTCCTTCGTGCGCTCGAGCACGCTGATGTACGTAATGATGCCGATCATGATCGAGCTCACCACAAGCGAAATCGCCACGAACGCGATGAGGATATACGTCAGCGCGTTCACGATGTCCGTCACGCTCGACATGAGCATGCCCACGACGTCCGTGTACTGGATCTCCGTGCCCTCGCCGTCCTGCCGAACCTGTTCGTTGTACTCCTCGATAAGCTCGTCGATCTGCTCTTTCGCCTCGAAATCCACCGGGTAGATGCTGATGCTCGAGGGTTCGTCCAAGCTCGCCTTACCCAGAATCTCGAGGTTTCCCTCGTACGTGGCGTTGTCGGTCTGCGAGGCAAGCTGCTCGGAGAACGCCGCCGCGATATCCTCGTCGCTCATACCCTCGGCGCGCAGGCCATCAATGTATTCGGTGAGCTCGGCGGCCTGGTCACCCGGCATCTGGGAGATCATGAGCTCGATGGCGTCCATGGAGAGGCTCACGGTGTTCTCCTCGAAGGGCAGACCGGTGAAGATGTCCGTGCCGGGCGTCTCCTCCTGCGCCTGCACCGCGGGGCTTTCGTCCACCTGCTCGATGAGATGCTCCGTGAGCTCGGGCGTGTAGAGCACCGCGCCCCAATTGCTGCCGGTCGCATTGTCCGCGCTCGGGCGCACGATGCCCACCACGCGCACCTCATCGGCTGCGTCCACCGCATCGCGCAGATAGTCCTCGTCCTCGCTCATATCCGCCCACGTGCCGTCGGCCTGCTCGGCGTACTTCGCGCTCTCGGGCAGCAGCTTGAACGTAAGGTTCATGAACTCGTCGTAGGTGTAGGTCGTCGTCTCGGTCTCTTCGACCTTCTCGCCGGCGATCACGTCGGCCATCATGCCGCGCAGCTCGCTTTGGTCCATGAGCCCCAGCGCGTAGAGCGTGTAGTCCGAGATGCGGTCGTTCTTGTCAACGTAGATCACGACCTCGTTCCATGCCTCGGGCATGCGTCCGGCAACCACGTCGTAATCGCGCCCCCCAGGTCTCGCGGTTGGGCAGAAGCGGCGTCCACACGTCGTAGGCGGTGCCGCTGCCGCCCGACATGCTCGACAGCATCTCCGTCTGCGTGGTGCCCATGGCAATGCCGAGTGAATCGAGCACCGTCGCGGGGTTCACCTGCACCGCGCCCTCACTCGTGTCCGACTTGTAGACGTTGAGTGGCGTCGCGTAGCTGTATTCGATATCCGTCACGAGGCTCTGGATGTCGCCCGGGTTCGTGTCGAGCCACGCCTTGATGGCCTCCATGTCGTTTTCCGTCGCGCCGTTTGCCACGCCGGAGACCATATCGGTGATCAGGTCTTTCGACTCGACCGCACCGGATTCGTTCGGCGCGCTGAGCTCGTCGCTCGTCCCCATCATAGAGGTCATCATGCTCGCCATGTCCATGCTCGTCGCATTGATGGTGAGCGGGTAGCTGCCCATGGTGGATTCCTCGGTGTCGGCGATGTAGTTCTGCGTGCCGTCCGAGAGCGAGAGGATGAGGGCGATGCCGATGATGCCGATCGAGCCGGCAAAGGCCGTCATGATGGTGCGGCCCTTCTTGGTCATCAGGTTGTTGAAGGAGAGCCCGAGCGCGTGAGGAAGCTCATCGAGGTGCGGCGCGCCTGCTTGGCCTCGCGGCGCGGGACCGCGTCGGGGTCGAGCGGTCGGTGTCCGCGGTGATGTGGCCGTCGCGC
>ENA-OQCL01000955-OQCL01000955.1-human-gut-metagenome-genome-assembly--contig:-NODE-955-length-11791-cov-2.451818_pt1 | contig 11791 bp, 12 predicted proteins | sample MGYA00242502_ERZ504586 | MGnify/ENA primary metagenome ERZ504586 (study PRJEB26092, sample SAMD00036316) | human gut metagenome | host: Homo sapiens | study: EMG produced TPA metagenomics assembly of... | reverse complement strand
CTGCTGTATTGTCAGGTTCACTTACAACGAGAGAGTCATCCTGCTGCGCCGTGGTAGCGGGGCTGTTGGCATTTCTGTTGGTAAAGAATACGGTCAAGCCGCTGCTCAATACCGCAACAATCAAAAGGCAGGCCACCAGCTGCGCAAGAGAAACGCCCTTATTCTGGCGGCGGTTGTTGTTATGCTGTTGGCCGTCTGTATAGCCATCCTGGGCGCTGTAGCTGCCACTGGTATTGTTTTGATTCCAATTGTTATTCGGATTGTATTCCATGGAGTTCGCTCTCCTTTCTTTTGATGCCCTTATTGTAGTATGGGATTTTTGAATAGAGAATATCAGGATTTCGCCAGCATTATGTTTAAAAGTGAAAAAAATGTGACGCGCCCTTTGACGCCGTACTATAGGGGGCGTATAATAGGAAAGACGGGAGCAAAAGCTCTTATTATCATACCATGCGGAAAGGAAAAACCTAATGTCCGAGTGCAATCACGATTGTAGCAACTGCGGAAGCGAATGCGCTTCCCGGCAGGGAAATAGCATTCCAAAGGAACCTCTTAATTCCATGAGCCGGGTAGGCCGGGTGATCGGCGTTGTAAGCGGCAAAGGCGGCGTAGGCAAGTCCCTGGTGACTAGCCTTCTTGCTTGCGCCGTGCAGCAGGCAGGTAAGCAAACCGCAATATTGGACGCAGATATCACAGGCCCATCCATTCCCCGCATGTTTGGGGCCCAAGAACCGGCCTTAGGAAACGATGAAGGGCTGCTATTCCCCGCCCAAAGCCAAAGCGGCGTGCGGCTTATGAGCATCAATCTGCTGTTGGATGAGGATACGGCGCCGGTGATTTGGCGCGGCCCGGTGATTGCCGGGGTGGTGAAGCAATTTTGGACGGATGTGATCTGGGGCGAAGTAGATTACATGTTCGTAGATATGCCTCCAGGAACCGGGGATGTGCCTTTGACCGTATTTCAGAGCCTGCCGGTGGATGCCATCGTTGTGGTTACGACTCCCCAAAGCCTGGTTTCCATGATCGTGGAAAAGGCGGTGAATATGGCTTCCATGATGCAGGTGCCGGTGCTGGGGGTGGTAGAGAATATGAGCTACGCCAAATGCCCAGATTGCGGCAAGGAGTTATATGTATTCGGAGAAAGCCATGTGGCGGACATCGCGGCCAAGCATGGGATCCCCTTGTTGGGCCGGCTGCCCATCGATCCGTCCATTGCGGACGCTTGCGACAAGGGAAACGTCCACCAGGTATCCACGAAGGAGCTTCAGCCGGCTGTGGATGCGATCTTGGCACTGTAAACCAGACGATACACATCGTAAAAAAGGGAATGGGAAAGCCAAATCCAGCTTTCCCATTCCCTTTTTAGCAGCGGTTGATTTATGGCTCTAGGCGGAGGGCGCCATCACCCCATTCCCAGCAGCGGGCATAGCCGTCCACAGCGTTGTGAAAGGTGAGAAACCCTTGGTCATTGCTTTCCAGAGGCGCGCCGGTCATGTCGTACAGCCCCAAGGTAACGCCATCCCAGCGAAGGGTTAGAATTTGGCCATCGCTTTCCTCAGCCGGATCACCCAGCCCTGGGGTGCGCGCAAAATTAGGATCTGGTATACGGGGGCTTGCGCATCGGGGAGGGTGGCCCCATAACGCAGCCGGTAGGCAGTAAGGGTACCGGAAAGTTGTTTCCCATCCGTGTGCTGAAAGCGCAGCGCAGCGGTGCTGCCGGAATATTGGATGGAACCAGTCCCTTGGAACGCCCCTTCCACAGAAGAGGAATAGCTGGCATAGGGATCTGTATCGCTGCTGGAATCCGAACGGAGCAATAATCCCAAGGTCATCATCCCTTCCGTTAGGCGGGACTCCAAGGCGGAAAGAAGCAATTCCCCATCTAGGCAGGCAGAATCGCCTGCCGCATCCGCCCCTTGGATAGGGGTGGCGGCTAAAGCTTCATGGAGCTGGTTCAAAGGGGCGTCTATGGCGTCATACAGATCTTGATAAAAGATCCATACTGGGTTGCCGATCCTGGGCGTAGGAGAGGGCGAAGGGAGAGACGCAGGCGAGACGGAGGCTGTGGGGGTAGGCGTAGGGGCCTGATCGGGTTGGAAAAAGGGAGCAGCCACAAAAAAAATCAGGCACGCCGCCAGGAGTGCCGAAAGAAGGGGCCGAGTCAGGCTATGAAACATAAACAACCACCTCAGTCTTGCTGGAAGTAGGAGACGATGCCATTATAAATGCCGGTAGCGCAAGCAATCTGATAGGAATCCAGCCCTAGGCGAACATCGTCTTCCGCATTGGATAGATAGCCCATTTCAATGGCGATAACAGGGAAATCCGACCAATTGAACCCAGTTTGATCCATTAGGGCGGTGATACCGCCATCCGTAGCGCGGTCGCGTCACAGAACCCCGCCATCACCTGCTTGGCAAGACGTAGGCTATCTGCATAAATATCTGCGTTGTAAGCCCGGGAGGGGATCAACCCATGGGCGCCGCTGGTACGTTCCGAGGAGGAAGCATCGCAATGAAGCCGCACCCAACAATCCACTTGATTTTGATTCATGAGCTGAGCCCGTTCGATATTGGAAATATTTACGTCATTGGTGGTGCGGGTCATGACGACGGATGCGCCGCCCGCTTCCAGCATGGACTTGAGCTTTAGGCCAATGGCAAGGTTGATCTGGCATTCGGACGCCCCTGTCTTGACCCCCACGGCGCCTTTGGTCATGCGGGGCTTGGTACGCTCGCTGTCCGGCAGCAAAGGTTCTAAGCCGGTATCCTCATCGGTTTGGTGACCAGGATCGATACCGATAATTTTGCCAGCCAAGGGGGCGGTAGCCTCTTGGTCGGCGGGCTTGACCAGGATGCCATCCGCCAAGGCGGCGACATAGGCGCTGGCGGTTTCCGGACCATAGGCGCCATCCACCTCCACGCCCAGCACCTTTTGTAGTGCGATCAGCGCATCTCGGGTATCCGTGGAAAAGGTCCCGCTGATCTCCCCCTGGTAGAATCCCAGGTCGGAGAGCTCCTGCTGTAATTCAGCCACCTGGCTGCCATAATCGCCTACCTCCAAAACACCTTGGGGCAGGGCCATGGCAGGTTGGGTCAGGATCAAAATCCATATGAAGGCCAGCAGGCCAATACATTTTCGCGTACTTCGTTCCATGCTATAGATTGTAACACGTTTCGCCCTTTTTGTGTGGATATGGGTATAAATAATTTGTGAATAATGGTAAACCAGGGAGGCAAAAAGCCCGCGAAATTAAATCGGGCGCACCAAGATAGGTACGCCCGATGGGGAATATTCTATTCGCTTACCTTACGGAAGGCCAATTTTCCGTCGTCCAAATAGCATTCCACCCGGTCGCCTAGACGGATCCGGCCGGAAAGTACCTCTTCGCTTAGGCTGTCTTCCACCTGGTGTTGAATGGCCCGGCGCAAAGGCCGCGCCCCATACACTGGGTCAAAGCCATCGCTGGCAAGGTGGGCGGCCGCCTCTGGGGAAACCGTCAGGTCGATGCCCCGCTCCCGCAGCCGTTCCACCACGCCCCGGAGCATCATGTTTACGATTTGCAGGGTTTGATCCTGCTCCAGCTGATGGAAGATGATGATCTCATCCACCCGGTTGAGGAATTCCGGCCGGAAGGTGCGTTTGAGTTCCTCCAGCATTCCTTCCCGCATCCGCTCATAGGTGAGGGCGGGGGATTCCGCCCCAAAGCCGATGGCCCGGGCCTTGCCTACCCGGTTGGCCCCCCACGTTGGAGGTCATAATGATGATGGTATTGCGAAAATCCACCGTTCGACCCTTGGAGTCCGTAAGCCGGCCGTCCTCCAGCACCTGCAACAAGGTGTTGAATACATCCGGATGGGCCTTTTCGATCTCATCCAGCAAAATAACGCAATAGGGTTTGCGCCGGACCCGTTCGGTCAATTGGCCGCCATCGTCATAGCCGACATATCCCGGAGGAGAACCCATCAGCTTGCTGACGCTGTGGGGCTCCATATATTCGCTCATATCCAGGCGGATCATGGCGTCCTCATCCGCAAACATGACCTCCGCCAGGGCCTTGGAAAGCTCGGTTTTGCCCACGCCGGTGGGCCCCAGGAAGATATAGCTGCCGATGGGGCGCTTGGGGTCCTTCAAACCAGCCCGCGCCCGGCGGATGGCCCTAGAAACGGCGCTGATGGCTTCGTCCTGGCCCACTACCCGCTTATGAAGGGCTTCCTCCAGGTGCAGCAGCTTTTCGCTCTCGTCCTCTGTAAGCTGCTTTACCGGAATGCCTGTCCAGGCGTTGACCACTTCCGCAATGTCGTTTTCCGTTACGGTGCATTGGCTGTTTTCCCGGCTCCGTTCCCATTCTTCCTTTTTATCCTGCATCTGTTTGCGCAGGGTATGTTCTGCATCCCGTATGGCGGCTGCCCGTTCAAAGTTTTGGTTGTTGACCGCCTCTTCCTTTTCCTGGAGCAGTGCGTTAAGCTTATCCTCCAGGGCCTTCATATCCGGCGGGGAAATATAGGTGGCCAACCGAACCCGGCTGGCGGCTTCGTCCATCAGGTCGATGGCCTTATCCGGCAGGTACCGGTCGGAAATATACCGGTCCGAAAGCTCCACCGCGGCCCGGATGGCCTCGTCGGTGATGGTGGCCTTATGGTGGGCCTCATACCGGTCCCGCAGGCCAAAGAGGATCTGGACCGCCTCCTCCCGGCTGGGCTCCCCGACGGTCACCGGCTGGAAGCGGCGCTCCAAGGCCGCGTCCTTTTCGATGTAGCGCCGGTATTCATCCAGGGTGGTGGCCCCCACCACCTGGATCTCCCCCCGGGCTAGGGCGGGCTTGAGAATGTTGGAGGCGTCGATGCTCCCCTCCGAAGCCCCCGCGCCTACGATGGTGTGCAGCTCGTCAATGAACAGGATGGTGCGGCCGCTCTTTTTCAGCTCGTCAATGGCGTTTTTGATCCGCTCCTCAAATTCGCCCCGGTATTTGGTACCCGCCAGCATTCCCCCAAGATCCAGGGTGACCACCCGCTTGTTCTTCAGCAGCTCCGGAATGTTGCCGCTGGCGATCCGCTGGGCCAGGCCCTCGATAATGGCGCTTTTGCCCACGCCGGGGTCGCCGATGAGCACCGGGTTGTTTTTCGTGCGGCGGGACAGGATCTGGATGATCCGCTGGATCTCGTTTTCCCGGCCAATCACCGGGTCCAGCTCCCCTTCCCGGGCCAGGCGGGTCAGGTCTTTGCCGTATTGGTTCAGCACCGGGGTATCCGGGTCGCCGGCATCGTGGCCCGCGCCCTTAGGCTGGGCGGTGGTGCCGGAAAGCATTTGCCGCAGCAGGCTGAAATCACAGCCCAGGTCATCCAAAATGCGCACGGCCACGCAGTCCCGCTCCCGCAGGATGGCCAGCAGGATGTGCTCGGTGCCGATGTAGTTATTTTTCAGGGACTTGGCCTCATACAGGCTCAACTCCAAGATCTTTTTTGGTACGGGGGGTATAGCCGAAGCTATCCGTAAAATGATAGTCCCCATGGCCCACCAGGGCATCCGCCCGGGCGGCTACGTCTTTTTCCGTTATGTTAAGCTGGGCTAGGGCCCGGGCGGCGGCGCTTTCCCCCTCCCGGATCAGGCCGAGAAGCAGATGCTCGCTGCCCACATAGTTGTGGCCCATGCCCTTGGCGCTTTCCTGGGCCAAAGCCAAGGCCCGCCTAGCGCCTTCTGTAAAGCGTTCGATAAAGTCCATATGGTTTACTCCTATTTGATGGTCGGTTGATTTATTTTATAGGTTTTTTTAGGGTCTCCCGGAGCCGATCCGCCCGGGCGGCGCATTCCTCATCCTCGGATAAGGGGACGGAGGAAAGCTGGGCCCCTTGACACGCCACGATCAGCCCGTCGATCTCCTCCATGGGCAGGGGCAGCAACCCCAGGCTGACCCCCAATTTGATGGCGGAAAGCTCCTGCATGGCCTCCGCAAGATCCATCTTGCGGGCGTATCGGCAAATGCCCAGGGCTCTACCCACCATGTCTTCCAATTCCAAGGGCCGCTTATTTAGCAGCAAGGCCCTGGCCCGGGCTTCCTGGACAGCCAGCTGGCTGATCACCGCCGTCAGGGCTTCCATGAGCTCCCGCTCCTGCATTCCCAGGGAATGTTGGTTGGAGATCTGGTAAATATACCCTGGGGCGCTGCTGCCTTCCCCGTAAAAGCCCCGGACCGCCACTCCTAACTTTCCGATCCGGGAAAGGAGGGGTTCCGCCTGGCCGGTGAGGGCCAGGCCCGCCAGATGGATCATGGCGGAGGCCCGCATACCGGTGCCCAGGTTGGTGGGGCAGGCGGTAAGGTAGCCGTATTGGGCGTCAAAGGCATAGGGGAGAGAGGCGGCGATGGTTTCCTCCGCTTGCCTGCACAGGGCATAGGCGCCCGGCAGATCCAGCCCCGGCAGGATGCCTTGGATGCGCAGATGGTCTTCCTCATTGAGCATCACAGCCAAGGTATGGGCTCCATTGAGGATCAGGGCGCCGTGGGCGGAGGCGATCAGGTCGGTGCTACAAAGGTGGTTTTCCACCAGGGAGGCCCGCTCCAGGGGGGCAAGCTCCGCCATGGGCAAAAAGGTATACCCCTCCTCCACCGGGAATAGAGGACGAACCTGCTCTAAAACAGCATTGGCCTGTTCGTCGCTTTGGCTGTTGACAAAGGGACGATCTTTGAAATTTCGGGCCAGGCGGACCCGGCAACTAAGGATAATATGCGTAAGAGGGATGCTGGTCATGCTTTCGCCTCCATATCCCGAATCTGATCCCGCAGCTGGGCAGCCTGTTCGTAATCCTCGGTTTCAATGGCCGCCCGTAAAGCTTCCCGGAGCTTATCCAGTTCGCTTTGGGCAGGCGCATCATAGGCGGGCCGGGTGCCCATGTGTTGGCTGCGTCCGCCCTGGCTGCCCTCAATAATGGGGGCTAAAGCGGTGCGAAAGGTCTGATAGCATTGTGGACAACCCAACAGCCCGGTTTCCCGGAATTTGGACAGGGTCATGCCGCAGGCGCAGGCGGGTTCGTCCTGATCCGCCGGCTCCGTGGCGGCAATGTCCATCAATTCCGCGAAGGTGGGCAGCTTAAAGGTGAGACCGCCGGAGGATTTGGCGCACTGGGCGCACAGATGCAGCTCGGATTTTTACCATTTATGACAACGATGCGGTGGATCACCGCTTCGTTTGTTTGCATGAATCGCAAAGCATAGGGATCTCCTCCTTTTTGAAAAGAAAGCCTGGCGGGTAGGCGTATGAACCGGTCGCCCAATGCAACCCTTTCCCGCAAGATGGCTTCTTTCATGTTGATTGTAGCACACCTGTCAAGACTATTCTATGTTAAAAAAGTGAAAAAAAGCGTAACGATTGGTTTCGATTTGCATAGGCTGTGCAACCGCCCTTGTACCGCCGGCGGGAAACGTGATATACTGTCAAATGGCATCGGAAGTAGAGAAGGGAGGCGCGGCGTTTGTTCCTTCGGCAGGTGAAGTTGCTGGATGGGGATTTTTCCGGTCCTGATCAATATCTTGCGGCCATTCCCGCCGTCCAAAAGGGGCTTGCCTGCGGCCTGGATCTTTCCAAAGCGCCTGTGACCTTTTTCGTAGGGGAAAACGGCATGGGGAAATCCACCCTGCTGGAGGCCATCGCCATTTCCGCAGGGTTCAATCCGGAAGGCGGGTCCTTGGGGCTGCGTTTTTCCTCCAGGGATACCCATTCCGGGCTATTCCGGCACATTCGCCTGGTGCGGGAGCCCTATAGGCCCCAGGATGGCTATTTTCTCCGGGCGGAGAGCTTCTATAACATGGCTACTGCCATCGACGAGGCAGATGACGACGGACGGCTGCTCCTCTACAGCTACGGAGGCAAGTCCCTGCATCAGCAATCCCATGGGGAGAGCTTTTTGTCCCTGGTGCTGCACCGGCTGCGGGGGCATGGCCTGTATCTGTTCGACGAGCCGGAAGCGGCCCTTTCCCCTTCCAGGCAAATGGCCCTTTTGTGCGCCATCCATAACCTTGTACAACAGGGTTCCCAGGTGCTGATGGCCACCCATTCCCCGATCCTCATGTCCTATTCCGGGGGCGTGATATACCAGCTGGACGGTAGCGGCATTCGCCAGGTGGCTTACAAGGATACGGAACATTACCAGCTTACGTTGCGGTTTCTTTTGGATTCGGATGGGATGCTTAAGCGGCTTCTGGAAGATGGGTAACCGCAGTCGGCGGGTATAACATATATATGAATAGGGTGTGTGCTGGGATAGCCTAGCCGCCCGAATTCAAACTTGGAGATGAGCGTATGATATATTTAGATAATAGCGCCACCACCCGTACCCTGCCCCAGGCAGCCCAACGGGCCATGGAGGCAATGACAGAAACATATTTTAACCCGGCGGCAGCCTATTCGCCCGCCGTTACCATGGAACGGGCCATGAATGCGGCCCGTACCACCTTAGCAAGCGCCATCGGCGCCAGTGCGGAGGAGCTATACTTTACCAGCGGCGGTACGGAAAGCAACAATATGGCTATCTTCGGCGCCTTGGAACCCATTCGCGGCCGGGGTAGGATCATCGTAGGAGCAACGGAGCATCCCTCCGTATTCGAGCCCTTTCAAAAGCTAGCCCGGCAGTATGATATGCAGATCGCCTGGGTGGATGGGCAGGGCTGCATTGACCTGAACGGCCTGGAAAAGCTCCTGACCCCGGATACCCTGTTGGTGTCCATCATGCAGGTAAACAACGAGGTGGGGGCCATCAACGACATCCCATCCATCCGCCGGCTTATGCGGGCCAAAGCCCCTGGCGCCTTGCTCCACGTGGATGGTGTGCAAGGGTATCTGAAGGTACCCTTTAGCGCCAAGGACTGCGATTTGTATTCCATCAGCGGCCATAAATTCCACGCCCCAAGGGGGTGGGCGCCTTATATGTGCGCAAAGGGATTCGGTTTGCCGGCGGCCAGCTTGGCGGCGGCCAGGAAAAGGGCGTGCGCAGCGGTACCTCCAACACCCCGGGCATCCTGGGCATGGAGACGGCGGCCCTGGATTACATGCAAAACGCCATGCAGTACCGGCAGCAGATGCTCCAGTGCAAGCAGCGGCTGTACGCGGCCCTTACCCGCTTGCCGGACGTGGTCTATAACGGCCCCGCCCTAGAGGCGGCGGCGCCCCATATCCTGAACCTTTCCTTCCTGGGGGTAGGGGGCGAAGTTCTGCTTCACGCCTTAGAGGATAAGGGCATCTATGTATCCACAGGCTCTGCTTGCAGCGCCCATAAAAAGGGCAAGAACCGGATCCTCAACGCCATGGGGGTCATCGGGGAACGGCAGGAGGGAGCCATCCGCTTCAGCTTTAGCCACGAGAACACCCTGGCGGAAATGGACCAAGTGGCAGAGGCCATCGACGGCTTGCTGCCTATGCTACGCCGCTTCCGCAGGCGTTAACCCTACTTAAAGACCCGGCGGCGGGGGTTCCCGCCGCCCCGTTTTCCTGAAGGCCGCTTCAAGGGCGGGCAACGATCGCAGTTAGGCCCTCCTTTTTGGACAGGCCGAAAGGGGGCGCGGGATACAATAAAACCATTACGAAAGAAACAAAGGGGAATGTATGGAACAGGTATTGCTGGTACGCTATGGGGAGATCCATCTAAAGGGGTTGAACCGGCCGCTTTTTTTGAACAAAAACTCATCCAGGGCATCAAGAACGCCCTGCGGGATCTATCCTTGCCCATCAAGGTGCGGCAGGACCAAGGCCGCATCTATGTATTTGGCGTAAGCGAAGAAAAGCGGGATGAGGCGGTGGACAGGCTTAGCCGGGTCTTTGGCATCCATGGGATCAGCCCCGCCGTGGCCGTGGATAAGGCGTATCCGGCCATCGAGTCGGCGGCCCTGGCCCTGGTGGGCAGGACCCTGGAACGCCAGCCTGGGATTTCCACCTTCAAGTGCTTCTGCCGCCGGGCAGATAAAAAGTTCCCCATGAACAGCGAAACCGTCAACCGGGAACTGGGCCATGCCATTCTGGAGGCGTATCCTCAGCTGGGCGTGGACGTGCATCATCCCCAGATGCAGGTCTGGGTGGAGGTGCGGGAGAAGGCCTTCCTGTATACCGAGGAGATCCCCGGTCCCAACGGTATGCCCACAGGTACTGCCGGCCGGGCCACGTTGTTGATCTCCGGAGGCATCGACTAGCCCGGTTGCCGGCTTCATGATGGCAAAACGTGGCCTGGAATTGACGGCGGTGCATTTTTACAGCTACCCCTATACCAGCGAGCGGGCCAGGGATAAGGTGGTGGATCTTACCCGGATCATCGCCCGCTATGCGGGGCCGATCCAGCTGCATTTGGTGCCCTTTACCCAGATCCAGCTCACCATCTACGAGCAATGCCCGCCCAAGGAAACCACGGTTTTAATGCGGCGGCTGATGATGCGCATTGCCGAGGCCTGGGCCAAGCAGGATGGTAGCCGGGCGTTGATCACCGGCGAAGCTTTGGGACAGGTGGCCAGCCAGACCATCGAGAGCCTCTGCGTTACCGACGACGCAGTGTCCATGCCGGTATTCCGGCCCTTGATCGGCTTTGATAAGGAGGAGATCATCGCCATCGCCAAAAAGATCGATACTTTTGAAACCTCCATTTTGCCCTATGAGGATTGTTGTACTGTATTCGTGCCCCAGCACCCGGTCACCAAACCTACGGTGGAGAAGCTCCGGGAGAGCGAAGCCTTGGTGGATTGGACGCAGATGATCCAGCAGGCCATGGCGGATACAGAGACCATTTTGGTGAATTCACGCTAAATTCATACACAGCCCCGGACAGGTCGTGCTATACTTTGCCTATGGTGAGAAAGGAGGTCCTGCCATGCGGCAAATCTTATTGGCTGCCCTTGCCGTTGGGGCGGGGCTATTCTGCTGTTGCGCTTGCAGCGCGCCCTCTACCGTATCCATTACCTTGGATGATATCGAGCAGGAGCAGCTGCTTTTAAACGATTTGCAGGCAAATTCCCCAACCCCAGGACCAGACGACGGGGTGGCGCCTTTGACCATCATTCGGGCGGTGGAAAGCTGCGGCGATGGCTACATCGTTTACCCCAAGGTGCTTTATTGCGCCCATGGCGAGGACATCAATCGTTCCATTTGCGAACTTACGGCGCAACGGGCCGCATCGGTAAGCACGGCTATTTTTACCCAATACCGAATCGAATACAATCGAAACGGGTTGTTCTCCCTGCGCATGGAGCTTTATGACCTCTACGGCGACGGGAACGAATTGCTGAAGACCCTGTTTTTACCTTTGACGTGTCCAACGGCCAGCTATGTAGCGTGGGCGATCTTTTGGACCCAACGGATACCCGTTGGCGGGGGATCATGCCGGATATCGTTATGGCCCAGGCAGAAGCACAGGGCATTACTTTGCTCAGCGACGTAATGCCCATTGGGGACGATCAAGCGTTTTATATTACCCAGGATGAGCTGGTGTTGGCATATGAATTGTTTGAAATCGCCACCTGGTCCGCCGGAGCGCCGGAGTTTGCCATTCCAATTACCCAGCTGGCGGACTTTATCCCATCGGATAGCCCATTAAAAAAGGTGGAGCAGGACATCGAAGCGACCAGCCAGGAAGAAAGCGCGGCAACCGCAGCGGGACCCTCCCAGGAAGAGGCCCCGGCGATAGAAGAGGCGCCGGTGGTGGAAGAGGCGCCGGCGATAGAAGAAGCGCCGACAGAGGAGGGCGCTGGAACTGGGAAAGGGCAGCCAAACCGGGGATGATGGGATGGCCATGGCGGTTGAATCAACCATGGAACAAAGCC
>ENA-OQCL01000954-OQCL01000954.1-human-gut-metagenome-genome-assembly--contig:-NODE-954-length-11810-cov-6.512625_pt1 | contig 11810 bp, 9 predicted proteins | sample MGYA00242502_ERZ504586 | MGnify/ENA primary metagenome ERZ504586 (study PRJEB26092, sample SAMD00036316) | human gut metagenome | host: Homo sapiens | study: EMG produced TPA metagenomics assembly of... | reverse complement strand
CATAAACCTCTGCACCGGCGGCCCGGCCTGGAGCCTCGTCGTCCTCGTCTCGCTGTGGTTCGTATGGACGAACCTCCTGGCAAGGCCACTCGTGGAGGACGGGCTCGCAGAGCGGATATCCCGCCTGCTGCTCAGTGTCTGCATCCTGGTGCTGACGGTGGAGCTCTGTTTCGGAGGGGAGTATACCGGTATAGTCCTGCCGATCCTCCTGGCCTGCACTCTGGCCTTTTTGGCCGGCACGGCCTATCTGGGCCGCCGCCGGAGGCTCATGCCGCTGCTGCGCCTTGCGGCGGTGTCGCTGCTGGACATCCTAGCCGCCGCACTGGGCCTGCTGCCGCTTAACCTGCCCGCTGCGGTCACGCTCCTGGCCCTGGGCCTCGCCGCCCTGCTGCCCGCGCTCTTCCTATACCGCCGCGAGCTCGTCCTGGAGTTCCAAAAGCGCCTGCACAGATAAAAAAGCCGCCACAGCCGTGGCGGCTTTTCTTATGCCCTCGGTATGACCGACACCCCGTCGGGTATGACGGTGAGGCTCTCTTTCCCCCAGCTCCTAGCGAGGGCCAGGGCGGAGGGGATGTCGGGCGCGTAGGTCATTTTCATGTCTTCCACCATGCCGCGCAGCTCCGGGCGCGTGACGAAAATGGCCCGGTGCTTCGAGAGAATGCGGCAGAGTATCTGGCTCTCCCACTGGTCCGGCTCCGTCTCGTCCCAGGGCGTGGCGAGCTGCCTGGCGTAGAGCTCCGCCGGGCTGGCGCAGTCCCGCAGGGAGGCGTAGAAGCCCTCGCCCCCGTGTCCCGCGGCGCACTCGCCGCACATGATGACGACGCCGTCCTCGTTCAGGCAGGTCTCCGCCGCGGTCATGCCCTTGACGCACTGGTAGAAGTTCTGGTCCAGCGGATAGCCGCCGTTCGAGGTCAGCACTATGTCCGCCCGGACCGCCTCCACCTCGCAGAAGCCGCGCAGGTATTCGCAGCCGCGCCGGTGGGCCTCGATGCAGTCGCCGGCGAAGGCGGCGACGGTGCGCTTGTCCTCGTCTATGACGACGTTCACGATGTAGGAAAGCCCCGCGAGCCGCGCCGCGGCCTCCATGTCCGCATTTATGGGGTTGCCGTCCAGTACTCCCGTGCGGGCCAGGGGGCTGCCTATGAACTGCCCCCGGTGGTTGCCGAGCACCGTAGCCCGGTCGCAGACGCCTGGCAGGACACTCTTGCGCCCGCCGGAAAAGCCCGCAAAGAAGTGCGGCTCTATGAAGCCCTCGGCCACCAGCAGCTCCGTTTCCGCCGCCAGCCTGTCGATGACAAGCGGCGTGCCTGAGGGCAGACGGCCTATTTCAACGTTCGCCCCCGCGTCCCCGCAGTCGTGGACGACGACCTCGCACTCGGCGAGGAGCTCCGGGCCGAGCTTGGCCTCCAGTTCCTCCGTCGTCGTCGCCCGGTGGAAGCCCGTGGCGACTAGCAGGGTCACCCGGATGCCGGGGCTGCCCTCGCGCAGCTCGCGGAGCATGTTGGGCAGGATGTCCCGGCTGGGTACGGGCCGCGTGTGGTCGGAGATTATGATGACGCAGTTTTTCTTGCCCCGCGCCAGCTCCGAGAGCCGCGGTGAGCCTATGGGCGCTTCCATCGCCGCGCGGACGATCTCCGCGCCGGGCGCGCCGGAGCGCAGCCCGCCCACGCGCGAGCGCAGGACAGGCGCGTCCCCGGGCTCAAACTCGAGAAAACCCCGCCCGTAGGGTATGCGCAGCAAGGTTCAGACCCCCTTTTTGGATTCCAGCTCCGCTATGAGCCGGTCGCAGACCTCGTCCATATCTCCGACGAGGCCGTAGTCACAGTAGTTGAAGATGGCCGCGGCCGGGTCGGAGTTCACTGCGGCCTTTTTCGCAGCGTCAGCAAAGCCCGTGACGTGGTTGATGGCCCCGGAGACGCCGAAGCAGATGTATAGCTTGGGCTTTACCACCGCTCCAGACTGGCCGATGACCAGCTTGAAGGGCAAGAGCCCCCTGTCGAAGACCGGCCGCGTGCAGGCGAGCTTGCCGCCCAGGAGCTCCGCGAGCCGCCGGTAGCGCCCCAGGCTCTCCGCGCCCTTTATGCCGTTGCCGACGCAGACTATTGCCTCGGCGTCCGCGATGTTGAGGCTCTCGTCCAGGGCCTCGCGCTCGAAGCCGAGTATCTCCGTGCGGATCTCCGAGACCGGGAAGTCCACCCTCAGCTCTTCAAGGGCGCAGGGCCTCTCGCCCGCGGGCGAGAGCTTGAAGGTGCCGGGCCGTATCGTCCCCACCTGGGGCCGGGCCTCCGGCACTGTGATGACGGCCATGAGCCGCCCGCCCACGGCGGGCTCGACGAATTCTATACAGCCGGTTTTTTCGTCGTAGACCAGCTCCGTCGCGTCGGAGGTGCAGCCCGTGCCGAGCCGGCAGGCAAAGCGCGGGGCGAAATCCCGCCCGAAGATGGTGCCGCCCACGAGCACCGCCGATGGCCGCCGCTCCTCGCAGAGCTTTGTGAAGAGCGCCGCCCAGGCGTCCACGTTCGGATATTCGTAGCCCGTGCCGCTTACCGTGAGTATGGCATCAACTCCGCAGGCGCGTATCTTTGCCAGCTCCGCCTCCGGCAGGGAGCCCACTACTACGGCGACGAGCTTTTCACCCGCCGCGTCGCAGAGTTTGCGCGCCTCGCAGCAGAGCTCCAGCGAGACGGGCAGCGCCTGCCCGGCCTCCTGCTCTATGTAGACCCACATGTCCCTGTACATGCTCTTGTCCAACATTTGCGGCACCCCCTTTCAAAGCGCCTCGGCCAGGAGCGAGGCCAGCTTTGCTGCGCTCCTGTCGAGACTGCCCTCGTCTATCATCATGCCGGGCTCGCCCGCCTCGGGCGGATAGGTGCGCGGTACCTTGGTGGGGGAGCCGGGGTCGCCTATCTGCGCGGGGTCAAGGCCGGGTATGCTCCTGGAGTTGTAGCTGAGTATCTCCGCCGTGCGGGAGGCCTTCCAGCGGGCAAGGTTCGGTATGCGCGGGCGGAAATTGGCTTTTTCCACGGTGATGAGGCAGGGCAGGCTGGCCCTCGTCCTCTCGACCCCGCGCTCCAGCTCCCTGAGCGCTGTTACTTTGCGGCAGTCGAGGTCTATGTCCTCGATGGAGAGCACGCAGCTGAGCTGGCTGGCGTCAAAGCGCTCGGCCAGCTGGGAGGCCATCTGCCCCGTGGCCCCGTCGAGGGACTCCTTGCCGCAGAAGATGAGGTCGAAGCGCTCCAGCCTGTGTGCGGCTGTGGCGATGACGTAGCTCGTGGCGAGGGTGTCGGCGTTGGCGAAGGCCCTGTCCGAGAGCAGGACGGCCCTGTCCGCGCCCGCGGCTATGCACTCGCGCAGGGCTTCGGCGGCGGCGTCAGGACCCATCGTGACGCAGGTTATCTTCCCGCCGCAGCGCTCCTTTACCTGGACGGCGGCTTCCAGGGCGTTGGCGTCCAGTGGGTTCAGTATGGCCGGGACGCCCGCGCGGATGAGGCTGCCCGTGACAGGGTCCATCTTTACGAGGTCGATGTCCGGCACCTGCTTTACGCAGACGAGGATGTTAAGCATCGCGCTCACCTCCAGTCAGGTCATGGCAGACCTTGCCGGGGTTCAGTATCCCCTTCGGGTCAAAGACCTGTTTTATCGCGGCCATGAGCCCGTAGGCCGTCTCGCCCGCGGAAAGGCGCAGATAGTCCTTCTTCGCGTGGCCGATGGCGTGCTCGCCGGAGACCTGGCCCTGGAACTCGTCGCACTTTTTGTAGCAGCTGTCCATGGCGAGTTTGCAGCGGCGCTTGAACTCGGCCTCCTCCAGCTCGTTGGAGCAGCAGTAGATGTGGAGGTTGCCGTCGCCCGCGTGGCCGAAGGCGCGCAGGCGCAGGCCGTTCTTCTCCGCCTCCGCCCGGGCGAAGGCGAGAAACTCCGCAATGCGGTCAACGGGTACGACGACGTCCATCTCGTCCAGGAGCTTGGAGTCCGCCTCGATGGCCGTGAGGAAGGCGCTGCGCGCGGCCCACACGTCCTTTTTGAGGTTGTCCGTCCAGACCACCAGCACGTCGAAGGCCCCGGCCCTCTCGGCCACTTCCGCAAGGCGGTCCATTTTGGCCGTGAGCTCGGCCTCGCTGCCGCCGACGAGGGTGACGAGGATATAGGCGCCCACGTCCCTCCCGTTTACGCGCGTGGGGAAGACGGGGTTTCCCGTGAACTCGGCGGAGGACTCCACAATGTCGCGCTCCATGAACTCGATGCTCTGCGGCTCAAGGTTTGCGAGCTTGATGGCGGGCACGGAGGCGATGGCGGCGGAGATCTCCTCAAAGGGCAGCAGGAGGCTGACGTCCATGATGGGCTTGGGTATGAGTTTGAGCGTGAGCTCCGTGATGACGCCGAGGGTGCCCTCGGAGCCTATCATGAGGTGGAGCAGGCTGTAGCCGGAGCTTGTCTTGCAGACGGCCTTGCCGAGCTTCAGCACCTCGCCGCTGGGGAGGACAACGGTCATGGCGAGGACGTAGTCGCGGGTGACGCCGTATTTGACGGCGCGCATGCCGCCGGCGTTGGTGCTGACGTTGCCGCCGACGGTGGAGGTTTTCTCGCCCGGGTCGGGCGGGTACATGAGCCCGTGTGCGAGGGCGTCCGCGGCGAGGTCGCGCAGCAGGACGCCGGGCTGGATGGTGACGGTGAGGTTGTTCATGTCGTAGGCTAGGATGGAGTCCATCCGCTCGGTGGAGAGGACCAGCCCCCCCGCAGAGCGGAACGCAGCCGCCGACGAGGCCGGTCCCGGCGCCGCGCACCGTGACGGGGACGCACTCCTCGCAGCAGATGCGCATGACCTCTGCCACCTCCTCGGTGGAGCTGGGGAAGCAGACGGCCTCGGGGGCAAACTTGCCGTAAATGGGCATCTCGTCATGCGAGAAGTCCTCTTTGACGGCCTCCCCAAAAACAAGCGCCTCTCCCAACACCCTCCGGAGCCGCTCCAAAACCGGTTCCGTGAGCTTCTTGTACGCAGGCATATATCCCGCCTCCTTTTACGCATATGTTCGCGCGGGCCGCCTCCGGAGGGAAACAGCCCGCGGTAATTACATCAAAGGGCGCCCATGAGCAGGGGGAAGGCGTATTCCCTGTGGCCGAGCTTTTCGGCTATGGTGGGCTCTCCTCTGCATGTATCGACAATCTTGTCGAACAGCAGCCTGCCCGCCTCTTCTATGCTCATGGAGCCCAGTACCACCCCGGTGAGATCGGCGTCTATGTTGGCGCCTAACAGCTTCATAGCATCCGGGGAGCCTGTTAGCTTGATGGCCGGGGCGATCGGATTGCCGACGGGAGTTCCTCTGCCTGTGCTGTACAGCAGCACGTTGGCCCCGGAGCACACAAGCCCCAGAAGCGACAGAGGGTCAAGTCCCGGATTATCCACGACATACAGCCCCTTTCCCGTGGGGTATTCGCCAAAGTCGAGCGCGCCCTCGACAGGCGCGGCGCCGCCTTTTTTGACGTTTCCAAGCGCCTTTTCCTTGAGTGTGCTTATGCCGCCGGCAATGTTCCCCGGCGCAGGGTTGCTCTCTTCAATGCTCCGGCCCATCATTTTGGCCCTGTCATACATCTCCGAGAGCAGGGAAATGACCTTGTCGGCCGTCTGCTTGCTGCGGGATTGCCGCGTCAGCACGCCCTCGCCTCCGTACCAGCCGACCGTCTCGCCCAGCAGGGAGACGCCGCCGTTTTTGACGATTATGTCCGAAGCGACGCCGATCGCCGGATTTGAGGCTGCCGCAGTTGTCCAGTCTGAGGCCCCGCACTTGACGCCGAGGCAGATGTCCGAGACCCCGGCCTCCACGCGCTCCTGGCCCTCCAGCTCGCGTCTCATGTCGAGCACGAGGGCCTCAAGAGCGGCATAGGCGGCCTCGGTGGAGCCGTAGTCCTGGGAGCGGACGAAGGCGCAGGGCTTCTCGTCCTTGACCTCGTTGTAAAACCACTCTGCATCCACGCTCTCACAGCCGAGCCCGGCAAAAATTACCCCGCCGACGTTGGGATTGCGCGCTATGCCGAGCATGATGGCCTTGATGCGCTCAACCTCATTTGGCAGAATTACGCAGCCGGAGGGGTTCGTTATGGCCACTACGTCTCGGAACTTATACTCGATGTCGGAAACGATCTTGTTGGCGCAGACCGCCGTGGAGAGGACGACAAGGTGGTTGCGAAAGCCCACGAGGCCGTTCCTGCGCCTGTAGCCGAACAGCCTGGGCTGGGGAGAGAGCAGAAGAGAGTCGTCCAGCTCCCGGAGCTGCCCGGGGTCGAACTCATACAGATAGTTTTCCTTCCAGTTGGAGATGGGGTCGCTTATATTGTGCGTGTGCGCATAGCTGCCAGCCTCTATGTCGCAGGCAGCCGTGCCGATGGGGTGGCCGTATTTGAAAACCGTCTCGCCCCGGGCAATGCGCCGCAGGGACAGCTTGTGCCCCTGGGGCAGGGCCTCCCTTATCTCTATCCCGGCGTCCTCGCCGTTTATGAGCACGCGGTCGCCGGCGGACATGGCCTCGAGCGCGACTGCGACGTTGTCGCCGGCATCAAAACGTAAAGCTTTTTTTGTCATTGAATATCCTCTTACCTTTCAGAAACTTGACAGTCAACGCATCTGACCGCATCCCGGAAGGACAGCTGCATACGTCCGCCTGTGTTTTTGATGAGGATATTCTTGCGCCAATTCGGGTCGTCCATGTCGGGGAAATCGCTGCGGTAAAACACCCCGCGGCTCTCCCTGCGAAGCTCCGAAGCGCTTATCTGCATGTCCGCCAGAAGCAGCATGTGCCTCAGGTGGATCAGCTCCGCCGCCTCGCCCAGACTGGAGGCCCGTAGACCGTCCAGCTCCCGCCGCAGTTCCCGCACCGTATGCGCAGCCGCGGAGAGGGTCTCCGCGTTGCGCTGGATGCCGAGATTTTCGTGCAGGCAGACACCGAGGCGTTTTCTGAGCTCCCGGGACGGGAGCGGGGAATTGCCGCCTAGCAGAGCTTCGAGCCCTCGCTCCGCTTCCGACCATGTGCGCTCTATATCCTCCATTTTAACAGAGCCCAGCCTTTTTGCATAGTCCGCCGCGCTGTCTCCGGCGATATGCCCAAAAACTACCGTCTCGGCCCCAGCACTACCGCCAAGGCGGTTGGCTCCGTGCAGGCCGCCGATCACTTCTCCGCAGGCGAAGAGCCCTGCCACGTCGGTGGAACAGTCCGTGCCTACTACGACGCCGCCTAGATTTGTGTGGGCGGCAGGCATCATCTCGGGCATTTCCCGGGTAAGGTCGATGCCCGCGGCAGCGGCTGCCCTCGTAAAGATGGCGTGGTCCCTGTAGAGAAAGTCCCTGTCCATCATTGTCATGTCGTAGTAGATGCCGCCGTGCGGCGTGCCGCGGCCCTCCCTGACCTCGCTGAGCATGGCCCGGGCAAGGCTGCCCTTCTGGGCGTTTTCGCGGGTGAGCCCGTAATCGGCCAGAAAATCCCGGCCCTCCCCGTTTCGCAGAACAGCGCCGTGCCGAAGCAGCGTGGTGGCGATGACCTTGCCGGAGAGCTCCTCCGGCCAAATAAAGCAGCAGGGCTCAAACTGCTGGAACTCCATGTCTGTCAGACGCGCCCCGGCCTCATAGGCCATGGCGTAGCCGTCGCCGGTGAGGGCCTTCGGGTAGGTGGAAAAGCTCTGCATGGCCCCGCAGCCGCCGGTGGCGAGCACGACGGCGCTCGCTGTGAAGCGCAGCAGCTCCCCTGAGCCCAGGTCCAGGCCGTAGGCGCCGAGGACATGGCCGCGGGATACCAGCAGGCCGAGTATGTCCACGGGCGCGTACTGCTTTACTCCAAGCTCGCCGCACCGTGCTTTTAAAATTCGCATTTCCGCGCTGCCGCTGGAGACGCCTGTCTTGATAAGACGTGGATATGCTGTGCCCAGAGTATGTATCGGCAGGTAACGCCCTTCTGCGTCCCTGTCAAACTCAAGCCCCAGACCTTCGAGATATGTAACCTCGTCGAGCACGTGCTCAGACAGGACCATTGCTAGTCGGCTGTCATTGATGCCGTACCCGCTCTGTTCGATATCACTGAAGTAGAGCTCTTTGCTGTCTCCAGGCATTACAGGGGCGTTGAAGCCCATGATCTCTGGGGAAGCACAGGACGGCTTGCTGACGATTGCGACTTCCGTTCCAAGCTCGGCTGCGGCGACGGCGGCGCGCAGGCCGGCCACGCCGCCTCCAATGACCAGAACCTCAGTGTTTATTGTCCTAAAATCCAAGTGAAACCCTCCATACACAGGAATGGACGTGAATTGCAGCTTCCGTGGAGCCTCTCCCGCCGGTCAAGGAGAAGCTCCACAGACCTCAAAGCGCCCTGACAGCCTGCTTCATAGCGGCTATGCCGAAGCCTAGATGCTCCATCTGCTCATCGAAAGAGCCGAAACCGGGGAAGATATCGGGAATTCCGAGCCGTTTGACTCTGCACGGGACGCCGCCCTCTGCGATGGTCTCGCAGACGGCTCCGCCCAGACCGCCTGTTATGAAGGCGTCCTCAACGGTGACGAGCCTGCCTGTGCGTGCCGCGGCGCGGAGCACCAGCTCGGTGTCGAGGGGCTTTATGGTGTGCATGTCGATGACGCCCGCGTCAAAGCCCTCGGCCCGAAGCTGTTTTGCGGCCTCAAGGGCATAGGCTACCATGATGCCGCAGGCGATGATGTAGCCGTCCTTGCCCTCCAGGAGCTCAATGCCCTTGCCAAATTCGAATTTGTAGTCGCTCTTGTACACCTCGGGCTCATTGCGGCCGTTTGCAAGGCGGATGTAGACCGGCCCGTCATAGTCTGCGGCGGCTTCAAAGGCCTTGACGGCCTGGGAGGGGTCGCCCGGCACGCAGAGCGTCATTCTGGGGAAGGTGCGGAGTATGGCCAGGTCCTCCATGGCGTAGTGCGTGGAGCCGCAGGGGCCCTGGGACAGTCCCGTGTTGTTGCCGATGAGCTTCACGTTTGCGCCCTGATAGCAGATGTTGGTGCGTATGCCCTCTGCGGCACGCAGGGTGTTGAATACGGACATACCGTAGACATAGGGCAGGAAACCCTCCAGCGCCAGCCCTGCGGCCAGGTCCATCGCAGCCATTTCCGCAATTCCGGTGTTGTAGTACTGCTTCGGGAACTTTTTTATGAATTCGGGCATGCCGGCTCTGCCGACGTCGGGGGAGACGAGCCGGAAGTCGGGCCGCTCCTGCGCCATCTTCTGCATGGCCGCGTCTATGGCAGGACGCGCGTGGCCCATTTTTTCGCCGAACGAATATGTCTCTATCATCTTGAATCCCTCCTTATTTGTATCTGGTCTGCCTGACTTCGGTCAGGGCCTGTTCAAGCAGGGCGGGGTCCGTCAGCATGCCGTGGTGCCATGCGGGGGTGCCCTCCATGAAAGAGACGCCGTAGCCTTTTATCGTGTGGCCGATGATGACGGTGGGAACGTCGCTGTCGGCGGCGGGGATGTTGTCAAGTGCCTCGACGACCTCCTCCATGCAATTGCCGTTTATCTCCATGACGTTCCAGCCGAAGGCCTCAAACTTTTTGCCGAGCGGTTCCAGTTTGAGTCCGCCGTAAAACTCCTCGGTGGGGGAGCTCAGGCTCACCATGTTTCTGTCGATCAGAGCCACCAGGTTTCCAAGCTTGTAGTGCGCGGCCAGCATAGCGCCTTCCCAGACGGCTCCTTCGTTGCACTCGCCGTCGCCGAGCAGGGTGAAAACGTGATGCTTGTCCCCGCGCTCCTTTGCGGCTAGGGCCAGCCCGGAGCAGAGCGTCAGGCCGTGACCGAGCGAGCCGGAGGAGACCTCCATGCCCGGGTTCTGGTTTTTGCAGGGGTGCATGCCGTAGCGGCTGCCCCAGGCGCCGTAGGTCTCGAAAATCTCGTCAACGCTGCCGTAGCCCGCCATGGCCATGGCGATGTAGAGACAGCCGGCACCGTGGCCCTTGGAGAGGACGAAGCGGTCGCGCTCCGGCCACTTGCCGTCGTAATCGAGGTTCTTTTTCATCTTGTACATGTAAAGCGCCGTCATCATGTCGGCCATTGAAAGGTCGCCGCCGAGATGTATGAGCGTCTTTGCCGAGAGCTTCAGTATCAGTTCCCGCATCTCAAGGGCCTGATCCTTCAGCCTTTCGATGGTTTGCCTGTCAGCCATATAAATCCTTCCTCCCTGAATCAATTCTTCCGAGGTTTTGTACCTCTTGTCCTGACTATATTTTCAGCAAAGTGCATGCCAACTTAAAACAGCCGCATCCGGCCCTGTTGAGCGTCTATCCGGGCTGGTATGCGGCAAGTGTATCAAATAGCGTATCATAATTTTACTGTCAGTGTAACAGCTCTGAAACGGCTCCGAGCGCATAGACCATGCCGCAGAGCATGTCCGAGCCTGAACTGCTCCCGACACCAAGCAGGGCCGTCAGACTGTCGGCGGAGGGGCGGAGCTCCAGGCAGTTTCTCATAAGCGAAAAGTCCCCGCCTCTTGCGGCCGCAAGCAGGTAGGCTGCGCTGAAGCGGTTTGTACGCAGGGGCGCAAGAGCGGAGACCTCCTGCGCCAGGAAACCAAGGGCGGGGTGCTTAAGCCCCCAGACCGAGGAGGCGTGTTCGAGCGTGACGAGCAGGCCGGTGATGAAGTCGTCGAAAGAAGGGGTCAGGCCCCGCCCCAGCCCCAGCAGACCCTGGAGCGCCTCCCGGACGCGGCCCGCATCTGCTGCGCCTAGCGCGCCGCCCAGCAGACTCAGCGCCTCAAACCCGGCCCGGGCGAACTCGTCCCGTATCTCCGCCTTGGATACCGACGGATGGGGGTAACCGCAGTAAGGCAGGAGCGCGGAGCGTCCGCAGGCTCCAAGCGCGCTCGTGAAGCGCTCTCTCAGGCTCTCCAGATTTTCGAGCGACGGGCGTACGGCGGCGGGGGAGGGAACAGGCTCGAAATCTGTGTAAATACAAAGCCCCGTGCCCGGCGAAAATATGCCTTCCGGGCGGAGCGAGGCCCGCTCCCCGCAGTTTGCACCGACCGCGCGGCTAAGCCCGGAAAAACCGGGGATGGCGATACCAAAGGGCAGACAGCCGTATTGCGTGTCATGAAGCATGACCATACCCCCGGGGCCGGTGAAATATATGCCCTCGCTGAACGCGCCCGCAAGCTCCAGCTCCTCCCCGGCGTACAAACGGGCCATGAGCCCGGCGTCGGATACCCGGCCTGAGAGTATCATTCCCCATCCTCCATAAGTTTGAGCCTCCTGTGCAGAGTCGGGCGGCTGATGCCCAGCTTTTTGGCTGCGGCGGTCTTGTTTCCTCCGCATTCCCGCAGGACCTTTCTGATGAGCTCAAATTCAGCTGCGCTTATAAGTCCGTCCCCGGCGTCGGGAACAGCGGCAGGCTCCGGCTCAGGCTCAGGGACGGAGGGCTCACGGTTCAGGTGCAGCGCCTCCATGGCGTCCTGCCCGCGCACAGTCCCGCCGGAATTTGTGACGACCAGCCGCTCCACCACGTTTTTAAGCTCGCGCACGTTGCCGGGCCAGGCATAGTTTTGGAGTATCCTCATGCTCTCATCGTCGTATTCGATGGGCCTGCGGTTGTTCTGGGAGGCATATCTGCGGCTGAACAGCCCGATGAGAGCGGCTATGTTTTCCCTGCACCGGCGAAGTGGCGGCAGCTGCAGCGAGAGCACGTCCAGCCTGTAATAAAAGTCACTTCGGAAGCTGCCGTCTTTGACCATCTGCTTAAGGTCGCGGTTTGAGGCGGCGATGACCCTGATGTCTATGGGTATGACCTTGTCGTCACCCACGCGCATGATCTCATGCTCTTCAAGCAC
>ENA-OQCL01000953-OQCL01000953.1-human-gut-metagenome-genome-assembly--contig:-NODE-953-length-11827-cov-2.734444_pt1 | contig 11827 bp, 11 predicted proteins | sample MGYA00242502_ERZ504586 | MGnify/ENA primary metagenome ERZ504586 (study PRJEB26092, sample SAMD00036316) | human gut metagenome | host: Homo sapiens | study: EMG produced TPA metagenomics assembly of... | reverse complement strand
ATTCTGCGACCAGTAGATTTCCTGATATTCTTCGCAGCTTTCCAGCAGCTGCTCGTGGGTGCCGATGCCCACCGCCTTTTCCGTCGTCCAGTACAACAATCTGGTCGGCGTAGCGCACTGTGTTTGCACGCTGGGAGACAATCAGCACCGTCATCTCCCGGTCCAAAGCGGCAATCGCGCGCCGCAGCGCAGCATCGGTGGCAAAGTCCAGCGCGCTGGCACTGTCGTCCAGCACCAGAATCTCCGGCGAGCCAACCAGCGCTCTGGCAATCGTCAGCCGCTGCTTCTGTCCCGACCCGAAAGGTTTTCGCCGCCCTGCAAAATGCGGGTGTCCAGCCCGTCCGGCAGCTTGCGCACAAATTCCTCCGCCTGTGCCACCCGCAGCGCCTGCCAAATCTCTTCATCGCCGGCATCCTGCTTGTTCCACTGCATATTCTCCCGCAGGGTACCGGAAAACAGCACCGCCCGCTGCGGCACCATGCTGATTTTCTTTCTCAGCTGTGGGATGGGATAGCTGCGCACATCGGTCCCATCCACCCGGATGCTGCCGCTGCTCACCTCATAAAAGCGTGGGATGAGGTTGACCAAAGTAGATTTTCCGCAGCCGGTACCACCGATGATGCCCACCGTCTGCCCGCGCCGGATGGTCAGGTTGATGTCCGACAGCGCATCGGCGCCCGCCTCAGGATAGCAGAAACGGACCTGCTCAAAGCAGATTTTCGGGCTGTCCTGCACCGGCTGCACCGGCTGATTTGTTTTGTTGACAATCGAGCTGTGCATCTCCAGCACCTCGTTGACACGCGCTGCCGAAGCAAATGCCTTGGTAAAGATGACCACTAGGTTTGCCACCACGATCATCGCAACCAGAATCTGATTGAGGTAGTTGACAAAGGCGATGATTTCGCCCTGTGTCATCCCGCCTGCCTGCACCCGCACGCCGCCAAACCAGACCACCGCTACGATGGCAAGGTTTACGATAGCGCTGGTCAACGGGTTGAGCAGCGCAGAAATCCGTCCGACCGAGATGGCTGTTTCCATCTGGTCGGTGTTGGCTTCATGGAAGCGTTTTTTCTCCTGCTTCTGTCGGGAAAAGGCGCGAATGACCCGCACACCCGACAGATTTTCGCGGGTAATCAGCGACAGGCGGTCCAGCTTGCGCTGGATGATTTTGAAAAACGGCACCGAGCGGCTCATCACCAGGTACAGCACCAGCGCCACCAGCGGTCCGGCAATAAAGAAGATCAACGACAGCCGCCAGTCGAGCATCACCGCCATCACCGCTGCACCAATCACCAGAAACGGCGCGCGCACCACCAGACGAATCAGCATCGCGACCGCCAGCTGGAGCTGGTTGACGTCGTTGGTGATTCGGGTAATCAGCGAAGGGGTGCCAATCTGGTCGATTTCCCCGTGGGAAAGGCTGTTGATATGAGCAAACATCTCCGAGCGCAGCACCGTCCCAAAGCCCTGGCTGGCGCGCGCTGCGCAGTACTGGCAGATCAGCGCACAGCCCAGTCCCACCAGTCCCAGCAGCACCATCACGCCGCCCATCTTCAGCACATAGGCGCGGTCGCCGTTGGCAATGCCGACGTCGATGATCTTTGCCATGACCAGCGGAACGATCAGTTCGAAGATGGCTTCGGTCAGCTTGAAAATCGGTCCGATGATGACTTCCTTGCGAAATCGTTTTTAAAAACTTTGCTAACTTTAACATAGTTCTTCCCTCTTCCTCCATTGCATCCGCATCGTGCGATATGATATGATTATAGCATACTTTTTCCCCTATAAAAAATATTTTATTTCTATGGCTGACATATCTTTTCTGTATGCCTGTTCGGAAAGGAGGCAAGCGAGTGGACATCCGTCAGCTGCTGTATTTTACCACCATCGCCGAGGAGGGCAGCATCAGTGCCGCTGCCAAAAAGCTGCACCTTTCCCAGCCGCCGCTGAGCTATCAGATGAAGCTGCTTGAGGAAGAGCTTCACCTGCCGCTGATCGAGCGCAGCGCCCGCGGCATTGCGCTGACCGAAGCCGGACGGGTGCTCTACAAGCGCGCGCAGGGCATTCTGGAGTTAAGCGAGCTGACCCGCAAGGAGATGCTTGCGATGGCATCCGGCTTCACCGGTACCCTGCACATCGGGACGGTGTCCTCCTCGGGCGCCTCTCTGCTGGGCTGGCGCATCCCCGCCTTCCACCAGAAGCATCCGCAGATCGGCTTTGCCATCCACGAGGGCAACACCTTTGAGCTGATGGAAATGCTGGAATCCGGGCTGATTGAGCTTGCCATCGTGCGCACCCCCTTTCATAATGACCAGCTCAACTGCCTCTATCTCTCACCCGAGCCGATGATTGCCGCCGGAGCTGCCTCCTTTTTTGCCCGCAGGGATGCCCTCCGGTCAGCCAATCTCCCTCGAGCTGCTGGGACACGCACCGGTCATCCTCTACCGCCGCTTTGAAAAAATCCTGCTCTCCCTGTGCGAGCAAAAGGGGATTACCCCGCAGGTCTTCTGCATTGCCGACGATGCCCGCACCACCCTGATGTGGGCAGAGGCAGGGCTTGGAGTTGCGGTAGTCCCGCAGTCCGCCTACCGCATCATGCCGCATCACAACATGGTGTACGGCGAACTGTCCGAAGAGGACCTGCACACCCGCATCGCTGCCGTCTGCAAAAAAGGATGCAGTTTAAGCTGGGCTGCCCAGCAGTTTCTGGAAATCTTTGCACAGCAGCCGCCATCGGCTCAAACCGGAATTTAAATAAGGAGGAATATGATGTTTCCTTATCACATTTTAGTGACCCTCGACCGTAACTATCTCAAGGTTCTGAGCGTCATGCTCTACTCCCTTTCCCAATCGGACCCGGAGGGCGTATACACCGTTTATGTGGTCAACAACACCCTGACCGAAGAGGACTTTGCCTCACTGTCTGCCCTGCTTCCTCGCACCGAGCTGGTAAATGTTCAGGTGCCGGAGGACCTGTTGCAAAACGCTCCCGTTTCCGACCGCTACCCCACCGAGATGTACTACCGCCTGTTTGCTGCACGCTACCTTCCGCAGCAACTTGAGCGCATCCTCTACCTGGACCCGGACCTGGTTGTCCTGCACAGCCTGCGCTCGCTCTACCAGATTGACTTTGACGGCAAGCTGTTTGCTGCTGCCTCCCACATCGAAAGCCGCACCTTCCGCGAACTCAACCGCCGCCGGCTGCACCTGTCCGAGCACGCAAAATATCTCAATTCCGGTGTGATGATGATGAACCTTGCGCTGCTGCGAAAGGAATCCCCGCAAACCATCATCGACTACATCCAGTCACACAAAGCCACCCTGCTGCTGCCCGACCAGGATGTGCTCAACGCCCTGTATGCCGACCGCACCGTCCCGCTCGACCCGCTGGTCTACAATCTGGGCGAAAAATATCTGCGGCTGAAAAATCTGCATCTGCCACCAGCGGAAAAGCTGACCCTCGACTGGGTGCGCAGCAACACCGCCATCGTCCATTACTACGGGCGCAACAAGCCCTGGAAGGAGCATTACCGCGGTAGCTTAGGCATCTTCTACCACGAATGGGAGCAGCAGCTGCAGCAGCTGACCGGCAAAAACTGACCGCCTGCTCCGAAAAACTGCGCACGCCCCCTTGCCCCAAAAGGCGGTGCTGTGGTACAATTTATGGTAGTTTCCCTTCGTCCCCGGCTTCCAAAAGCGGCAGGACGAAACGGCTAATTTTTTGAATGTATTTTTCCCATTATAGAAAGGTGAGATCCCATGCCAGACAATCAGCAGAAGGATATGTCCCGTATCCGCAACTTCTGCATCATCGCCCACATCGACCACGGCAAGTCCACACTCGCCGACCGCATCCTGGAAAAGACACAGGCCATCTCGCTGCGTGAGATGGAAAACCAGCTGCTGGACAACATGGACCTGGAACGTGAGCGCGGCATTACCATCAAGGCGCGCGCTGTCAAGGTCCAGTATCAGGCGCAGGACGGCAACCTGTATGAATTCAACCTCATCGACACCCCCGGTCACGTGGACTTCAACTACGAGGTTTCCCGCTCGCTGGCTGCCTGCGAGGGCGCACTGCTGGTGGTGGATGCCTCCCAGGGCATCGAGGCACAGACCCTTGCCAACACCTACCTTGCCGTTGAACACAACCTGGAGGTCGTTCCGGTGGTCAACAAGGTCGACCTGCCCAGTGCCAACCCCGATATGGTCTGCCATGAGATTGAGGACATCATCGGGATCCCGGCGCTGGATGCACCGCGCATCTCCGCTAAAACCGGACTCAACGTCGAACAGGTGCTCGAGCGCATTGTCACCGACATCCCCGCTCCCACCGGCGACCCGAACGCTCCTTTTGCAGGCGCTGATTTTCGACTCCTACTATGACAGCTACAAGGGCGTCATTGTCTATATCCGCGTGATGCACGGCACCGTGCGCCCGGGCGACGACATCCTGATGATGGCAACCAAGGCACAGTTCCATGTGGTCGAGGTCGGCTACATGGGCGCTACCACCCTGGTCCCAACCGACGGACTTTCCGCAGGTGAGGTCGGCTACATCACCGCCAGCATCAAGAGCGTCAAGGACACCGTCGTCGGCGACACCGTCACCCTGGTGGATGCTCCTGCCAAAACAGCCGCTGGACGGCTACCGTCAGGTCAACCCGATGGTCTTCTGCGGTATCTATCCGGCAGACGGTGCAAAATACCCCCGACCTGCGCGACGCGCTGGACAAGCTGCAGCTCAACGACGCTTCGCTGACCTTTGAGCCGGAGACCTCCAAGGCGCTGGCTTTGGATTCCGCTGCGATTTTTGGGACTGCTGCATATGGAGATTATCCAGGAGCGTTTGGAACGAGAGTTCAACCTGGATTTGATTACCACCGCTCCCAGCGTAATCTACAAGCTGAACATGACCGACGGCAGCGTGATGATGATCGACAATCCGACCAACTACCCCGACCCGGCGGACATCGAATCGGCAGAGGAGCCGTATGTCAAAGCCAGCATCTTCGCTCCCGCCTCCTACATCGGCACCATCATGGAGCTGTGTCAGGAGCGCCGCGGCACCTATAAGGATACCAAGTATCTGGACACCGACCGCGTAGAGCTGCACTACGAGCTGCCGCTCAACGAGATTGTCTACGACTTTTTCGATGCGCTCAAATCCCGCACCAAGGGATATGCCTCCTTTGACTATGAGTTTGCCGGCTACCAGCAGTCCAAGCTGGTCAAGCTGGACATCATGATCAGCGGCGAGGTGGTGGACGCCCTCTCCTTTATCGTCCATGCCGACCGCGCCTATGCCGCGCCCGCAAGATGGCAGAAAAGCTCAAGGAGAATATCCCGCGCCAGATGTTCGAGGTGCCGATTCAGGCAGCCATCGGCGGCAAAATCATCGCCCGCGAAACGGTCAAGGCATTCCGCAAGGACGTCCTTGCCAAGTGCTACGGCGGTGACATCACCCGAAAGAAAAAGCTGCTGGAAAAGCAGAAGGAAGGCAAAAAGAGGATGCGCCAGCTCGGCTCGGTGGAGGTTCCGCAGGAGGCCTTCATGGCAGTGCTCAAGCTCGACGAATAATATTTTCCCTTTCCATACAAAACAGGCAGGAGAACTTCTCTCCTGCCTGTTTTTTCGTGCTGTTTACTTTTTGCTAGCGGACGGCGGTCTGCAAAACCTTCTTGCGCTTCATGATGCAGATGTTGATGATAAAGCGTGCAATCTGGTCGAGCGCGATGCACAGCCAGATAAAGAATACGTCCCATTTCAAAACATAGGTCACCAGCAGAGCCAGCGGGATACGGATCAGCCAGATGCCCACAAAGGAAACGATCATAGGAGTGTTTTTATAGCCGGAGGCAAGCAGCGTTTTGCTCAGGATGCCCGACAGGTTCTGTGGGATTTGGATGAAGCCCATGATAAACACATAGACAATCCCAATCTTTTGAATATCGGCGTTGTTGGTCATCATCGACATAAAGATACCCGGCATCAAAATCAGTGAGAGGGAGGTAAAGATGCTGATGACCGTACACAGCCAGACGTCCTCCTTAAAGTAGCTGCGGAACAGGTCGGCATCTCGCATTCCGATGGCTTTTGCGGACAAGGTGGTTGCCGCCACACCAAAGCCGAAGGTCGCCATGCCGGAAATCGACTCTGCCTGCAATCCAATCTGGTAAGCGGAAAAGCTGACCTCGCCGTAGGTTAGGATGGCACGGCTCATAATGATGGCAGAAAACTGCCAGAAAAAGTTTTCGATTGCAGCCGGAATACCGGTAGAGTAGACGTCCTTGATACACTTCCAGTCGTAGTGGAAAATCTTTTCCTTGAGCTGCTCGGCAGAGAAGACCTTGTAGGGACCCTTAAACAGCAAAACCAGACCGGTGATTGCACCGATTGCCTGCGCCATCGTCAGAGCTGCTGCCGCTCCGTAGATACCAAAGCCGCCGATGCCGCCAACGCCGAAGATGAGGATATATCCTAAAACGATGTTGCTGATGTTGACCAGCATCGCAATCATCATCGGGGTCTTGGTGTTGCTGTGTCCCTGAAATGCCGAGGTCACCAGCGCCATGATGGCAACAAACGGCAGACCCATTACTGTCAATCTCATATAACCGGCACCGACGGTCAGCAGCTCGCTGCTGTCGGTCAGGATGCGCAAAAACTGGGTAGGAAGTGCAAACAGGACCGAGCCGAACAGAATCGCCATCGGCACGGCGGAGATGAGCGTCTGCTTAAAAACCTTAAAGCACTGGTCCATGCTTTTTGCGCCATACGCCTTGGCAATATAAACGGTGGAGCCAATGGCAACCCCGCGAAACAGCGAGTTTAAGGTCTCGGTAATTCGCATAACGATGCCCTGCGCAGAAATGTCCAGAGGAGACAATCGTCCAATCATCGCAACGGTAACCAAGCTGGCAGAAACCTGAAAAACGTTCTCCATAATGATTGGCAGAATCAAGGCAAATATCTCCTTGCGGATTTCCTTTCTGCTGTAAGTGGTGTCCATCATAAAATCTTCCCCCTCATCATAAATTTTTGTTGCCCTTAAGAGGAATCTTAACATATTCCTAAAATAAATCAATATATATTCATTAAAATTAGTACCTATGCTAAAATGTATAGTGAATACTTAGTATTATTTAATATAAATAAAGAAAATACATTTATAAATTCCCATTCCTGCCCTTGGCTAAAAAAGCCGAAAAAAGGACAACCGCATCCGGTTGCACCTTTGGTGCTGCCGGATACGGCTGTCCCTTTTGTTATAAAAACGGTATAAAACTATCCTCTTTCACCGGAGCTGCGGGAGTCATCCTCCTCGTCCGGCTGCGGGTCGCTGGTTCCATATCCAAATCCGCTGCCTTCGACCTCAACCTCAACGGTGATGGTCTGATAATCCCCGGTATTGTTGTCGGTGGCGGTGATGGTGATGGTCGCACTGCCCGGACCTACGCCGGTGACCATTCCTTCATTGTCCACCTGTGCGATGCTGCGGTCGCTGGAGCTGCACTTGATGGTGACATCTCCCTCTGCCAGTCCGACGTGCAGCGGCAGAAGCTTGGTGTAGCCGACCTCAACCGATTCCCAACTGCTTTCCGAGTACAATCCCAGGTCCGCCTGTGTTCCCTGCTCCTGCGAGGAATCCTGGTTCTGGTTTTGTCCCTGTGTCTGACCACCTTGCTGGCTGCCCTGCGACGAGCCGCCGGCTGCCATAACCGTCACAGTGGTCTGTGCCGAAACGCTGCCATCCGCTGTCTTGACGGTGATGGTGACATCGGTGGTCTGATCGAGGTGGATGATGGTGGTCACATATCCCTTGTCGTTGACATCGGCAATACGCGGGTCGCTGGAAGTAAAGGTAAGCTGTGTGCCAGAAGGGTCCACCGCATATTGCAGCTGACCTTCTTCTCCGGCATTGAGCACCAGCGGGCTGACACTCAGCTTGACCTGTCCGGTGGTATCGGTGCTGCCCTCCTCCTTGACGGTGATGGTGCAGCTTGCCTGCAATCCGCTCTCGGTGGAGGCGGTCAGTACTGCTGTTCCTGCTTTCACACCGGTAACAACCACATCGGTTCCATTGTAGCCTTCCTGTACCGAGATGGCATCGCTGCTGGCGTTCCAGCTGATTTTGCCCACATCCGCACCGCTTGGCGTGATGGTCAGGCTGATATTCTGCGGCTGACCCACCGTCAGGCTCATATTGGTCTGTGCAAAGACGATGCCCGGTGCCTCCTGAGAGGAGGTGGAAACGGTGATCTGGCAGGCGGCGGTGAATTTGCCGTCAGAAGAAGAAACGGTCACCTGCGCCGAGCCTGCGTTGACTGCCGTCAACTGGGCAGAAGCTCCGTTTCCGCTGACGCGGACGATGCTCTCGTCGCTGCTCTTCCAGTTCAGGCTTGCCTGCGCTCCTTCCGGGTCCAGAACGGCATTGAGGGTCGCAGTTTGCTGCGGCTTCAGATTCAGTGCCGTCGAGCTCAGCGAAATGCCCTTGAGCTCCAATCCATTTCCTTTTACGGTAACGGTGATGTTATCAACAAAGCCGCCGTCATCCGCCGAAGCGGTGATCTGGGTGGTACCGGCGCCGACCGCTGTCACCACGCCGGTGGAGCTGTCGATGGTTGCCACCGAGGTGTTGCTCGAATCCCAGCTGCAGGTCTTGATCGGTGCATCCGCCGGTTTGACCGAAGCGGTCAGGGTCGCGGTCTGTCCGACCTCCAGTGTGATCTCCCGCTGACCGTCGATAGTGATGCTCTTGACCTTGCCCAGCTTTTTGGCGTACTCTGCCGCACCTGCGTAGACTGCCGGATAGTAGGCGTCGTCGTTGACCACTGCCTGCTCGACATCCACCTTGGTGTCCTCGCCGTCCCGCACCCTGCGCGCCACCAAAACAAAACGCGCATCCTTAAATTCATAGGTGCAGGTGGACAGGGTCAGCAGCCGGTCGTCAGCTGTCATCTTGACGCCGGTATCAATCAGCGACCGCTTTTGAATCTGGGCAATATACGCCTGCTTGGCATCGCGGGTGCTGAACTTTAGATAGCTGATGTAGTCAAACAGCTCCCCATGCTCCGGTCGAGTGGAGACGATGTACACCGCTGCCACCGCATACTGATAGCGATTGTACAGGGTGTTGAGCTGAATGACCGGATGCTCGGCGGCAAATTCGGTGTCCTTATAGCGGGTCAGGATGTTGAACATACTGCGGTCGCTGGTGATGTTGTGCCCGTACAGGATGGTGTTGTCGTCGGTCAGCTGCGGGGAATTGCCCTTGTCCAAAAACACCTGCCCGTGCTTATCCTCTTCGCCATAAAAGTCGTGGGTCAGATAATATTCATTGTCCCGCTGCATCACCGGTGTGCTCAGCAGCCCGTCGCCGATGTTCAGCCATCCCACGATGTCGCTGTTTATCTCATACAGCTTGCGGTACTCCGGCAGCATCACCGGTTCAAAGGAGATGCCTGCATTGGCGTCTTCCGTAGAGGTCCCTCCCGCATTGTCCTCTGCGCCTTCGGTTGATGCCTCTTCCTGTACCTCCTGATTCGGGTCGGATTGTCCGATGGTCAGCCCGCCCTGGTGGTACAGCTGCTCCAGCCCGTCCTGTACCTTGCCGCTTTGGTAGGACTGCATCGCCCACAAAGCAAGGTGGAGGATGCTTGCCAGCGCCACCGTCAGAAAGAAGAGGATCAACCCTCTTCTCACCGGTCTTGAGATCGGTTTCATTCCTTCCCCCCTCTGCCCTTGTTTTGGTTTTCTTTCTTACAGCCGTTGTGCGGCTTTCAAAATCAGGCTCAGCGCGTGCGAGGACGCCAGATAGCGGATGGTCTCCCTGGCATCCTGGTCCCTGCGGTTGACATGCAGGGTAAAGACATGGGTCAGCTTCGGGCTGTCCACCCCGATGTACACAAGACCCACCTCCTTGCCTTCGTCGGCAGTCGGTCCTGCATTGCCGGTCACCGAGATGCCGATGTCTGCTCCTGACAAATTTCGCACACCCGATGCCATCTGCGCTGCCGTCTGCTCCGAGATAGCTCCGTACTCCGCCAATGTCTGTTCACTGACACCCAACAGCTGATGCTTGATGCGATTGGAATAGCTGCATACCCCGCACTCAAACACCTTCGACGAGCCGCTGACATCGGTGATGCGCTTGGCAAGATAACCGCCTGTGCAGCTTTCTGCCACCGCTACCTTCCGCTCTTTTTCGGTCAGCAGCCGTACCACCGCTGTTTGCAGGTCACCGACGTCCACCCCGTACAAAAATTCGCCCACTGTCTGCCGAATCTGCTCCATCACCGGCTCGAGCAGGGCGTTCGGGTCCTCGCCGTCTTTCACCCTTGCGGTCACCCGCAGCTGTACCTCGCCGGTCTTGGCATAGGGTGCCACCGTAGGGTTCAGGCTCTTTTCCATCAAACTGCGCAGCCTGTCCTCCAGCATCGACTCTCCAATCCCAAAAAATGTGCATGGTGTGGGAGACCAGCCTGGTGTCGCTGTCCTTGAGCAGATAGGGTTTGACCTGCTGCTCAAACATCGGCTTCATCTCCCGCGGCGGACCCGGCAGCATGATGGCAGTCTTGCCTTCCAGCTCGCCGCTTCCTTCGATTGCACAGCCGGGCGCCGTTCCGTTTTCGTTTTCGAAAGATGATACAGCCCTGCGGCATCATCGCCTGCTTTTATTATTGTCGGTTCATCTCCCTGCCTAAACGCAGAAATTGCGCCTGGATGCGTGTCAGCGAATCCTCGTCCATCACAAGCTTCCTGCCAAAGCAGGCTGCGATGGTCTCCTTGCTCAGGTCGTCATAGGTCGGACCCAGCCCGCCGGTGGTGATGACAATGTCTGCCCGCTTTAGCGCCAGCTGCAACGACTGCCGCAGCCGCTCGGGGTTATCCCCCACCACACTTTGATGGTAGAGGTTGATGCCCAGTCCTGCCAACTCCTTTGCCAGATAAGCGGCGTTTGTGTTGATAATATCTCCCATCAGAAGTTCGGTGCCGATGCACAGAATCTCTGCGCTGCGCTGTTTCATTTGACCATCCCTTTCCGTTTTGCCGTCAGAAAAATCATTCTATGATAATCATAAAGGATATTTGTAAACATTTCATGTCTATCTCCCTAAACTTCTCCAAAATCCTGACGCCGATGCAAAAACAGGGTCAAGCCCTTCGACCTGTGTTTGGCAGCCGCGGCATTGACCCTGTTGTCTGTATTATAAAAGCTGTTTAGTCCTCTTTGCCGTCCCAGCAGTAGGTGCAAAGCTGTTCACGCGGCAGACCGACCGATTCAATCATATCGTCCAGGCGGTGATAGCGCAGGCTGGTCACATTGAGCTTGTGGCAGATGACGTCCAGCATCCGCTGATATTCCTCGGTGTTTGGATCGGTATAACGATTCAGCAGCTCCGGGGTGATCTGGTTTTCCAGCTCCATCATCACGCGGCGGGTAATCAGATCCATGTCCGAGCGCGAACGGGAGAAGTTTAAGTATTTGCAGCCATAGAACAGCGGCGGGCAGGCAGGACGGACGTGTACCTCCTTGGCTCCGCTGGCGTACAAAAATTCACCGGTCTCCCGCAGCTGGGTGCCACGAACGATGGAGTCGTCGATGAGCAGCAGGCTCTTGCCCCCGAATCAGCTCCTGCACTGCAATCAGTTTCATGCGTGCAATCAGGTTGCGCTGGCTCTGGATGCTTGGCATAAAGGAGCGCGGCCAGGTCGGGGTATATTTGATAAACGGGCGGGAGAAAGGAATCCCCGACTCATTTGCATAGCCGATGGCGTGTGCTGTACCGGAATCCGGTACACCCGCTACTGTATCCACCTGAAT
>ENA-OQCL01000952-OQCL01000952.1-human-gut-metagenome-genome-assembly--contig:-NODE-952-length-11830-cov-3.611382_pt1 | contig 11830 bp, 13 predicted proteins | sample MGYA00242502_ERZ504586 | MGnify/ENA primary metagenome ERZ504586 (study PRJEB26092, sample SAMD00036316) | human gut metagenome | host: Homo sapiens | study: EMG produced TPA metagenomics assembly of... | reverse complement strand
GGTCCGCCAGGCACAGGAACATGCCAACCAGATCATCCAGAACGCTAACGATTCGTCGGAACAGCTGAAGAACAGCTCCATTACCTATGCCGGCGATGTCCTTAAATACGTTGAATCGACATTGGAAAAGACCTTGTCCAGCATCCAGCAGAACCGCGAAAGCCTGCTCAAGAACAACGGACACCAGGATGACAAGCCGGATCAGCAGTAACCATGGCTTATACGAGAGGGACTGTCGCATGAAAGCTTTGACTATCATGCGAGGTCCCTTTTTTTATCCGCACGGCGGGTAGATAGGAGGAACTATGAACGAAATTACGTCCCGCGACAACCAGTGGGTCAAGATGGCCTGTTCCCTGAAGCAGAAGAAAGGCCGTCAGGCCCATCAGCGCGTCTTTGTCGAAGGCCTGCGGGTCATCGCCGACGCGGCGGCCATGAACATTCCCGATGCCATCTGCTTCGTCTCGGAAAAGGGGCGGGGACTGGATGGATTTGAAGCCCTCTATGCCAAAGGCATCGAACTGGGCTGGACATTTTATGCCGTCACCGACAGCGTCTATGATAAACTGAAAGACACGAAGACGCCGCAGGGACTGGCGGCCATGCTGCCTTTCTTTGCCTATACTTTCGACAGCCTGCCGGCCATTGCGCCGGAAAAAGCCGTCCTTTACCTGCGTTCCATCCAGGATCCGGGCAATCTGGGGACGATCCTGCGCACGGCTGCCGCTGCCAACGCCGGTGCCGTCCTGCTCAGTGAAGGCAGTGTCGACGTCTACAACGATAAGACGATCCGCAGTGCCATGGGGGCCATCTTCAAGGTCCCTGTTGTCCAGGATGTGACAGACGAACAGCTGGACCAGTTCTGTGCCGATGAAGACCGCCAGGTCTACGGCACGGCGCCGGAAGGCAGTATCTCTTATGTCGATGCCGATTACAGCCAGCCCGTCATCCTGGCCTTCGGCAATGAAGGCAACGGCCTGCCGGAACCGTTCCTGGCCTGCTGTGATGACGTACTGACCATTCCCATGCGGCCGGATACGGAATCGCTGAACTTGTCCATGTCGGTCGGCATCGTCTTGTATAAGGCATGGGAAAAGAATGGTTTTAAGGAGTAATCATGGAAGACAAGAAAGAGACCCTCGATTTGGGCTTTGCAAAACTGGACTTGCAGCGTGAAGCGCGCTGCGGCTTCCCGGAAGTCGTCTACTGTGCCGGCAAGACCGTCGGCCAGTCGGTACAGATTCTGGACGTCCTCATGGATAAATATGACAATGTCATCGGCACACGGGCTGATAAGGCCGTCTACGACGCCTTGATTTCCCGCCATCCCGCTGCTCAGTACGACCCGCTGGCCCGCATGGTCTACCAGCATAAGGACAAGACTGTCGTCAATGGCGACCGCCTTATTTCGGTCATCACCGCCGGGACCAGCGATATCCCCATCGCCGAAGAAGCGGCACTGACGGCAGAAATCATGGGCAATCGCGTCGAACGCATTTACGATGTCGGCGTCGCCGGCATACACCGTCTCCTGGCCCGCGTCGACGACATCCGTCAGGCTAACGTCAACATCGTCGTCGCCGGTATGGAAGGGGCCCTGGCCAGTGTCGTCGGCGGCCTGGTCGATAAGCCGGTCATCGCCGTGCCGACCAGTATCGGCTATGGCGCCAATTTCCACGGCCTGTCGGCCCTGCTGGCTATGCTCAACAGCTGTGCTGCCGGCGTGTCCGTCGTCAATATCGATAACGGGTTTGGCGCCGGCCGCCTGGCCGATACGATGAATCGATTGAGGTGAGATGATGGAAACGTTATGGCAGCTGGAAGCCAATATCGACGACATGAATCCGCAGAATATGGAATACGTCTTTTCCCTCATCCTGGAACAGGGAGCCAACGACGTCTGGGCCATGCCCATGATGATGAAGAAAGGGCGCATGGCGTCCATGCTCTGCGTCTTGTGCCGGCAGGAACTCATCGACCCCCTCATCGGCGTCATCGTCAGGGAGACGACGTCCATCGGCGTCCGCTTTTTCCCTGTGACCCGCCTGGCCTGTGACCGGCTCATCACGACGGTCCGCGTCGACGGCCGCGACCTGCACTGCAAGGTCTGCCGCTATGGCGGCAAGGTCGTCAACATTTCCGCTGAATACGATGATTGCCGGGCCGCTGCCGCTGAAACCGGGACGCCCTTGAAGGAGTGGCAGCGTAAAGTGAAGGAAGCGGCGTACCGGCAATTTAGGGAATAGAATGGGCAAAGGATATTGTCAAAATACGATTGTCCATGTATAATAGTCATTAAGCTCATTATGTAGTACGTCCTGGAAGGACGGGGAGTTTGCAAGATGAATAGAGTCATCATTAATGCCGATGATTTCGGCATCCATACAGAAGTCAATCAGGCCGTCATCGAAGCCTGCGGACAGGGTGTCCTGACCAGTACATCCCTGCTGGCCAACGGCCCGGCTTTTGACCAGGCCGTCGACCTGGCCCGGAAGTGTCCGAAACTGGGCATCGGCATCCATCTCAGCCTGGTCGGGTCCCTGCCGACGGTCTTGTCGGCCAAGGAAGTACCGACCTGGTCCAGTCCGACGGCCTGCTGCCGGAAAGTTATACGGAAGTCATCAAGCGGGTCTGCCAGGGGAAACTCGATTACGGCCAGGTCTACCGGGAGCTCGATGCCCAGATGGAAAAGATCATGGCGACGGGCCTTCCCATCGACCACCTGGACAGTCACCAGCACCTGCACGTCCTGCCGCAGATCTGGTCCATTGTCCAGTCACTGATGATGAAATACGGCATCCACCGCCTGCGCATCCCCAGGGAAGCGTATTCCTATAAGGTACTGTCGGCCAATCCCGTGCGCATTGCCGGCCGCGACGGCCTGACCTATCTGTCCCGGAAGGCCATGACTTCGGTCCGGCGCCTGCACTTCACGACGACCGACTTTTTTCTGGGGTATGGTCGACGGTGGCCATATGACAGAAAGCAATCTGCACTATCTCATCGACAGGCTGCCTTTGGGACTCATGAAATCATGATGCATCCAGGACGGAGTACGGCTGTCCTCAGCCAGTCCTTTGCCTGGGGCTATCATTGGCAGGATGAATTTCAGGCCCTGCTGTCGCCGGAAATCCGCCGTCAGCTGGAAGCCAAACAGATTGAACTCATTACTTACGGTGACCTGCCGTAGGGATTGGAGGTCTTATCTTTGCATATCTTAGTTACCGGTGGGGCCGGTTTCATCGGTTCCCACCTCGTCGACGCCTTGCTGGAAGCCGGCCACGACGTGACGGTCTTCGACAACCTGAGTACGGGCTGCCGGGACCAGGTCCCGGAACAGGCCCGGTTCGTTCAAGGCGATATCCGCGATGAAGCGGCATTGAAGGTCCTCTTTGGAGAAGGCCATTTCGACGTCGTCTTCCATGAAGCCGCCCAGACGCAGGTCTCGTACTCCCTGGCCCATCCCCGGGAAGATGCGGAACTGAATGTCCTCGGCCTGATCAACGTCCTGGAACAGTGCCGCCGACAGGGCGTACAGAAATTCATTTATTCGTCGTCGGCTGCCGTCTACGGCGACAATCCCAAAGTCCCGCTGGACGAGTCGGAACCGCTGGCCCCGGCATCATTCTACGGCCTGACGAAAGTGACGGCGGAAAAATATATCCAGCTCTATGGCGACCTGTTCGGTCTTCCCTATGCCATCCTGCGCTACGCCAATGTATACGGTGAACGCCAGGGAAACGGCGGGGAAGGCGGCGTCGTCGGCCTCTTTGCCAGGGCCCTGGCCCGCGGGGAAGATTTGACGATTTTCGGCGATGGCGAACAGTCCCGTGATTTCGTCTACGTCAAGGACGTGGCCCGGGCCAATGTGGCCGCCATAGACGGCGAGGTACCTTCGGGAATCTATAACATCAGCACCCAGATCGAAACGACCATCAATGCGCTGAAAGAAATCCTGTTGTATTTCTCCCATGCCGGCGTGGCCGTTTCCTATGGAGAAGCCCGGAAAGGCGATATCTTCCGGTCATCCCTGGCCAACGGCAAGGCGAGAGAACATCTCCGCTGGCGGCCGAAGATGAAACTCATGCCGGGACTCATGGCGACGTATCAGTATTTTATCGAGAAGGAGGAGCAGGCGTGAAAGAAGACAGCAACCATAAATTTTACTTGGTCCGCGAAGACATTTTGCCCGAAGCCATCAAGAAGACCATCAAGGTCAAAGAAATCCTCAAGCATCATCAGACGCGCACGATCAACGAAGCCGTCCGCATGATGGATTTGAGCCGCAGTGCGTACTATAAATATAAGGACTATGTCTTTCCTTTTTACGATGTTACGCAGGGGAAAATCGTTACCCTGTCGGTCATGATCTTCGACCGGCCCGGGGAATTGTCGCAAGTACTCAACACGGTCGCTGCCAATAACGGCAGTATCCTGACCATCAACCAGGGGATTCCCTTGCAGGGAATGGCTGATGTCAGCTTATCCATCGAAACTAAGGATATGACCGTTCCTGTCGATGAATTGATCAAAAACGTTGGAAAAAGCTGTCCGGTGTCAGCAAAGTAGATTCATCGGACAAGCGTAAAGATAAAAAAAGGGGGAGTAGGCTCATGAAAAAATGTTTCCATTGCCTTGTTAGGATGCGGTACGGTCGGGAAAGGGGTCGTCGACTTACTGGCCATGAATGGTCCGCTCATTGAAGAACAGCTCGATACGAAAATCAACATCAAGCGGGTCCTCATCCGCGATTTGAATAAGTATGAACAGATGGAAGACTTACCCGATTCCATCCAGTTCACGACGGATTTCAACGACATCATCGACGACGATGAAATCGAAATCGTCGTCGAAGTCATGGGCAGTGCCGACTTTGCCAAGGACTGCATCGAACAGTGCTTCCTGCGCGGCAAGAGCGTCATCAGCGCCAATAAGGACCTCATCGCCGATTACGGTATTCCGCTGCTGAAATTGTCCCAGCAGCACAACGTGGACTTCCAGTTCGAAGCCAGCGTAGCCGGCGGTATCCCTATCGTCCGTCCCATGTATTCGTCGCTCAACAGCAACCGTATCGAAGAAATCATCGGTATCATGAACGGCACGACGAACTTCATCTTGTCCAACATGACGGCCCACGGCTCGTCCTATGAAGACGTCCTCAAAGAAGCCCAGGAAAAAGGCTATGCCGAAGCGGACCCGACGAACGATGTCAGCGGTTACGATGCAGCCCGCAAGATCGCCATCCTGGCCACGCTGGGCTTCCATTCGGCTGTGACCTTCAACGATGTCCACGTAGAAGGCATTGAAAACATTGCCAAAGAAGATATTGAACATGCCACGGAAATGGGCTATGTCATCAAGCTCCTGGCCATTGCCCGCCAGGATGAAGACGGCATTTCCCTCAACGTCCATCCGTCCTTTATCCGCAAAGGCCATCCGCTGGCCAACGTCGACGGTGCCTACAACGCCGTCTGCGTCCGCGGCAACTGTGTCGGCGACGTCATGTTTTACGGCCAGGGGGCCGGTTCCCTGCCGACGGCCAGCGCCGTTGTCAGCGATGTCATGAACGTCATCCTTCACCGTAACCTGCAGATGACCGGCAAACGGGGCTATGTCTGGCACGAAGCAAAATTGAAGCCTCAGGCCGACATCGCTTCGCCGTACTACATCCGCATGATCGTCAACAACGCTCCCGGCGTTTTGGCAGCCGTCTCCAAGGTCCTGGCAGAGAACAATATCAGCATCCGTTCCCTCATCCAGAAAGACGAAACGGCAGAAATCGCTGAAATCGTCATCCTCATCGACAAATCGGCAGCCGGTCTGGTCCAGGCTTCGCTCCAGAAGATCGAAGAGTTATCGTGCGTTCGCAAGATTGCGAATGCCATTCGTGTAATCGAGGTGTAAGAAATGACAAAAACGCTGCACGCACAGATCCCGGCCACGTCGGCCAACGTCGGCTCCGGCTTTGATGCCGTCGGGATTGCGCTGACTTTGTACAATGACATTTATTTTACGGAAGAACCGGATAAAGACACGATTACCGTTGAAGTCGAAGGCCTGGGAGCCAATACCCTGCCGCGCGACTTCAATGACAACATGGTCGGCCAGGCCATGAAGGCCGTGGCCATCAAGAACCGCCAGCCTTTGCCCAAAGGAGGTACGCTGCGCCTGGTCAATGCCATCCCGCCGTCCCGCGGCCTGGGCAGCAGTTCGGCAGCCCTCGTCGGCGGCATCCTCATCGGCAATGCCCTGACCGGCGGTAAGATGACCCGTGAAGATATGCTGACCATGGCGACGGTCCTCGAGGCCATCCCGATAACGTGGCTCCTGCCATTTATGGCGGTCTGTCCGTTTCCATCATGGCCGATGGCAAGACCCTGACCAATTCCATTCCCATCGACGATGATTTGTCTTTCATCACGGTCAGCCCGGAAGTCGAAGTGTCGACAGAAGAAGCCCGCAAGGCCCTGCCTAAGACCATCGACTACCAGAGCGCTGTCTTCAATGTCAGCCGCGTCAGCTTCCTCGTATCTTCGCTGTTCACGAAACAGTATGACCGCATCGCCTACGGCCTGCAGGATAAACTGCATGTGCCCTACCGCATCCGCCTCATCCCCAGTGGTGACCGGGTCATCCAGAAGGCTGTCGAAGCCGGTGCCCTGGGCGCCACCATCAGCGGGTCCGGCTCGACACTCATCGCCTTTGCCACGAATCAGGAAGTACAGATCATGGATGCCATGATCGATTGCTTCAACGACCACGGCATCGCCGCTACGGGCCACATCCTGAAATGCAGCAATGAAGGAGCGAAACTCGTCGAATGATACAAGACATTGGAAATCACACGTACCATGTCGAATACCACCCTGTGCCACTGGCGCAGGATGGTATTCTTCTGTCTTATCAGGGCCGCAAGGTCCTGGTACGGATTACTGGGGAAAAAGAGTTTACCTACCCGGTCTATCGCGATTATGCCGACGTGGATACAGACCAGTTCCGCTGGCTTTTTGCCGAAGACAAGGCCCAGTTCTACCTGGCTAAGGAAGCCCTGCCGGAACGGGATGGCTTTGCTTACGTGTCCATCAACTTCATGCGCGCTGCCCGGCCGCGTTACCTGGCCTTTGCCGGCATCGCCGGGTTATCCCTGCATAACTGGTACAGCAACCACATTTTCTGCGGCCACTGCGGCCGTCCCATGGCACACAGCGAGAGTGAACGCATGGTGCACTGCGACCATTGCCATACCATGATCTATCCCCGCATCTGCCCGGCCGTCATCGTCGCCGTCCGTCACGGCGATAAACTCCTGGTCTCGAAGTACGCCGGCCGGGAATATAAGAATATCGCCTTGCTGGCTGGCTTTGCCGAAGTCGGCGAAACCATCGAAGAGACGGTTCATCGGGAAGTCATGGAAGAAGTGGGCATCAAGGTCAAGAATCTGCAGTTCTACAAGAGCCAGCCCTGGTGCTTTACGGATACGCTCCTCTTTGGCTTCTTCTGCGACCTCGACGGCGATGATACGTTGAAAGTCGACCACGGTGAACTGGCCACGGCCGGCTGGATCGACCGGCAGGACATTCCGGAAGACACGGAAAAAGCCAGCCTGACCATGGAAATGATGACTTTATTCAAACAAGGAGTCTATTGATTTTACGCGGAGATACCTTGACAGGCCCAGGTAAAATTGCTACAATGTTTATCACATAAAGGCGATGAGCGGAAGAAGCTTTACTTCTTTTTGTCAGCGAGATGCCAGAAATGGTGCGAGGGCATCCAAAGAGGGTAGGGCGCGTCACCCGGGAGCCGGCAGGAGGAAAGGCCTGCCCGTCCAGCAGACGTTACCTGTGCCATGAAGCGGTCGCGCAAGCGGCAAATTAGGTGGTACCGCGGAAGATTCAGCGTTCTTTCGTCCTAAGGAATACCCTTAGGCGAGGGAATGCTCTTTTTTTGTTTTGGAGGGAAAACACAGATGAAATGGAATAAGGAACAGTTAGGCGCTTACGCACCGAACGACATTGAAATGTCCTGGTATGATTTTTGGGAAAAGAATGGCTACTTCCATCAGGATCCGGATCCGAGCAAAGAACCGTTCAGCATCGTCATGCCGCCGCCGAACGTCACGGGCCAGCTTCACATGGGCCATGCCCTGGACAATACCCTGCAGGATATCCTCGTCCGCTTCAAGCGCATGGAAGGCTATAACGTCGCCTGGATCCCTGGCACAGACCATGCCGGCATCGCTACGCAGGTAAAGGTCGAACAGCAGCTGGCCAAGGAAGAAGGCAAGAGCCGCTATGACATCGGCCGTGAAGAATTTCTCAAACGCGTCTGGGCCTGGAAGGAACAGTACGGCAGCCGCATCGAAAAACAGGTCCGCCGCCTCGGTTCTTCCTGCGACTGGAGCCGCAAGCGCTTCACCATGGATGATACCTGTGCCCGCGCCGTCCGCGAAGTCTTCGTCACGCTTTATGAAAAAGGCCTCATCTATCAGGGCCAGCGCATTACCAACTGGTGCCCGCACTGCCATACGGCCCTGTCGGACATCGAAGTTGACCATTCCGACGTGCAAGGCCATCTGTGGTACATCAAATACCCTGTTGTCGGTGAAGACGACTATATCATGATTGCCACGACTCGTCCGGAAACAATCATGGGCGATACGGCTGTTGCCGTCAACCCGGCTGATGATCGCATGAAGAAGTATATCGGTAAGAAAGTCGTCGTTCCCCTCGTCGACCGCGAAGTCGAAGTCATTGCTGACGATTACGTCGATATCGGCTTTGGTACTGGCGCCGTCAAGATTACGCCGGCTCACGACCCGAACGACTTTGAAATGGGCCAGCGCCATAACCTGGAATCCATCATGATCATGAACCTCGACGGTACGATGAACGAAAAAGCCGGTGCGAAATACAACGGCATGACCCGTGAAGATTGCCGTAAAGCCGTCGTCGCTGACTTGAAAGAATTGGGCCTCCTCGATCATATCGAAGAATTGACCCATGCCGTCGGCCATTGCTCGCGCTGCAAGACGACGGTCGAACCCTTCGTCACCAAGCAGTGGTTCGTCAAGATGAAACCGCTGACCGAAGCAGCCCTCAAAGCCGTCGAAGATGGCCACACGAAATTCATCCCGGATCGTTTCGTCAAGATTTACAACCATTGGCTGGAAGATGTCCACGACTGGTGCATCAGCCGCCAGCTCTGGTGGGGCCATCAGATCCCTGTCTGGTACTGCGACGACTGCGGCAAGTCCTCGGTTAGCCGGGAAGATATTACGGAATGTCAGCACTGCCACAGCAAACATATCCACCGCGACCCGGACGTCCTCGATACGTGGTTCAGCTCGGCCCTCTGGCCCTTCTCGACCATGGGCTGGCCTGATAAGACGCCGGATCTCCAGCAGTTCTTCCCGACCAGCGTCCTGGTCACGGGCTATGACATCATCTTCTTCTGGGTTGCCCGCATGATGTTCATGACTTGCGAATTTATGAAGGACATCCCCTTCCGGAACGTCTTCATCCACGGCCTGGTCCGCGACAGCCAGGGCCGCAAGATGAGTAAATCCCTGGGCAATGGCATCGATCCCCTCGGCGTCTGCGAACAGTACGGCGCCGACGCCCTGCGCTTCACCTTGGTTACAGGCAACACACCGGGCAACGACATGCGCTTCTACATGGAACGCGTCGAAGCCAACCGCAACTTTGCCAATAAGATTTGGAACGCCTCGAAATTCGTCATCATGAACCTCGGCGATTTCGATGAAACCTTCGTTCCCGAAGATAAAGACCTGACCCTGGCCGACCGCTGGATCCTCACATCCTTCAATGAAACAGTCGCCAAAGTCACGGAAGACCTCGATAAATTTGAACTCGGCGACGCTGCCGATGCCGTTTACAACTTCATCTGGAATTCCTACTGCGACTGGTACATCGAACTGGCCAAGAAGCGCCTCTATCAGGCTGCAAGCGAACGGGACAAACATACGGTTCAGTACGTCCTGGTCTATGTCCTGACGCATACCCTGGAAATGCTCCATCCTTTCATGCCTTTCGTTACGGAACACCTCTGGCAGCACCTGCCCCACGAAGGCGAAAGCATCATCGTTGCTCCCTGGCCGAAGACGCAGGATAAATGGAATTTCCCGGCCGATGCCGCTACCATGAATACCATGATGGAAGCCATCAAGGGTATCCGTAACCTCCGCGCCGAATCGAACGTTCCCATGGGTAAAAAAGCTCCGGTCATCCTGGCTCCGGCTACGGAAGACATGGCTCAGACCTTGAAGACCTACGAAGATTACTTCCATACTCTGGCCTTTGCCGATAAAGTAACTCTCCTGGCTGCCGGCGATGCTAAACCGGAAAATGCCGTCGTCGCCGTCGTTCCGGGCATTGAAGTCTACTTACAGCTCAAAGACCTCATCGACGTCGAAAAAGAAACGGCCCGTGTCCAGAAGGAACAGGAAAAGCTCCAGAAGGAAATCGCCCGCCTCGACAAGAAATTGTCCAACCAGGGCTTCCTATCGAAAGCCCCAGCCGCTGTCGTCGAAAAAGAAAAGGGCAAACTCGCCGACTACCAGGAAAAGATGGCTGCCTTGACTAAGCGTATGGAAGACCTGGCTAAACTCTAAGGGGCAATCATGACCTACGAACAAGCAATCGACTATCTGGAATCAGCCAATGTCTTTGGCATCCAGCTGGGACTCGGGCGTATCCAGGCTTTACTGGAACGCCTGGGCAATCCCCAGAATAACTATAAGACCATTCACATCACCGGGACCAACGGTAAAGGCTCGGTGACGGCCATGATCGCATCGGTCCTGACGGAAGCCGGCTTCCGGACGGGCCGCTATACGTCGCCTCATCTGGAAGATTACACGGAACGGATCCATATCGACCATCACGATATTTCCCGCGACGACTTCGCCAAAGCCGTAGCCGTCGTCAAAGACGCCGTGACGGCCATGGTCGCTGCCGGCGGGGAAGGGCCGACGGAATTTGAAATGATTACGGCTGCCGCTTTCTGGTATTTCGACTACATCGGCGTCGATTACGCCGTCATCGAAGTCGGCCTGGGCGGCCTCCTCGATTCGACGAACGTCATCGTCCCCGTCGTATCGGTCATTACCAACGTCGCCATGGATCACATGAAATACTGTGGCAATACGATCGAAGCCATTGCCGAACAGAAGGCGGGCATCATCAAAGAAGGCGTCCCCGTCGTCACGACGGCTGATGGGGCCGCTTTGAAGGTCATCGCCCGCAAGGCCTATGAAAAGCACAGCCGCCTCTACGCCCTGGACCACAGTTTCGACGTCGTCGGCAATGCCGGGCCGGAAGACCCGGCAACGGGGCAGATGGTGACGGTCCGCGAAAAGTACGGCTTTGCCATTACGACGGTCCTGCCGCTTTTGGGAAAACCACCAGCGGACGAATTGTGCCGCTGCTCTCATGACCCTGCTCATCCTGGCCCGCCATGAAAACGAAACTGACTCGGACGGTCCTGGAAAACGGCATCCGTCACGTCCAGTGGCCAGGCCGCTTCCAGGTCTTCAAGGCCGGAGATATCGACGTTGTCCTCGACGGGGCCCATAATCCGGCCGGTATCGATACCTTCTGCAAGACCTGATGAAGATGTCTTTGCCTCGCGGAAGCGGGTCTTCCTGTTCTCCGTCCTGGCCGATAAAGATTTACAGCCAGATGGTACGGGACTCTTCCACGACGACGATTACGTCATCTGCGCGCCGGCACCGACGCCTCGCTCGGCTGACCCGAAAGCCATGGCGGCCATGCTGCCGTGTAAAGCCGACTGGGCCGGCACCATCGCC
>ENA-OQCL01000951-OQCL01000951.1-human-gut-metagenome-genome-assembly--contig:-NODE-951-length-11831-cov-2.402341_pt1 | contig 11831 bp, 17 predicted proteins | sample MGYA00242502_ERZ504586 | MGnify/ENA primary metagenome ERZ504586 (study PRJEB26092, sample SAMD00036316) | human gut metagenome | host: Homo sapiens | study: EMG produced TPA metagenomics assembly of... | reverse complement strand
CGCTGGAGCGTCAGGCTGTGTCTGCTTAAACGACCAGGGCGGCAGCCGCATGGATGTGACGGAGGACGTTGCGGCAACACTCCGGGCGGAAAACCACGGGCATCCTCCCTGCGTGATGGGTGCGGCAGGCTTTTGCACGGAGCATTCTGCAAAAGCAAGAGGTATCGGGTATGAGGAGGAAACTTCTCCTACCCTCCGTGCCGGTACGGTGCCGGCGGCGGTTTATGAAAACCATAGCCAGGATACCAGGTACACCGGCCCGCTGGAGACGGCTCCCACCGTCAACGCCACATACGGTATGGGTGGGAACAACCAGCCCTTTGTGGTGGAGACACCCAAGACGCTGAAGATCCGCTCCGGCTGTGATGGCGGCGGCAAGGGCGCATTGATTCAGGAGAACAAGTCCGCTACCCTTGGCTGCAACAACGACCAGACTGTGTTTGTGCCGAAGGTCTACGGCATCTGCTCCAAGCAGAGCCACGCCATGCTGTCGGACAATCCCCACAGCGGTTTTTATGAAGCGGACACTTCCCGGTGCCTGGACAGGAGCGGCGGCAATCCCACCTGCAACCAGGGCGGCATGGCTGTGGTGGCGGTGCAGGGTTCCATGATTGGCAGGGCAGATAAGAACGGTCCGCAGGGCAGCGGCGTGAATGAGGATGTGTCCTTTACGCTGGATGCCGCCGACCGCCATGCGGTGGCTTATTGCATGACCACCGGCACTTACACCCAGATGCTTAAGGAACAGTCCCCGACCTTGATGGCGAGGGACTATAAGGACCCGCCTGTGGTGAACGAGACCGAGCCGGAGTACATCGTCCGCAGGCTGACACCCACCGAATGCGCCAGACTGCAGGGGTTCCCGGACTGGTGGTGCGCCGGACTTGGGACAGACGAGCCGACCGAGGACGAGATCGAGTTCTGGACAGAGGTGTTTGAGATACACCGCTCCGTCATGGGGGCTTCCTCAAAGCCTAAGAGCCGGAACCAGGTCGTCAAGTGGCTGAAGAATCCCCACTCCGATAGCGCCGAATATAAAATGTGGGGCAACGGCGTGGCGCTCCCCAATGTCTATTTCGTGCTTTCCGGGATCGTGTACTATGCACAGTTTTCGGAAGGATAAACTGGTTTCTATTCTACAGAGAAATGTGCGAAAACCGCTTGCTATTTCAGGGGTTCAGAGTGATATATGTACCTACCAAAAACAAAGGAGGTTTTCGCACATGGAAATCAGATACAATGTGACGGGCGCCAAGCGCAAGGAACTGGTAAAAGTTATCGCCAATGCCACAGGCGCCAGGGCGGAATACAAGTTCATGCCCACCTGCAATTATGAAATCGACTACTTTACGGTCACCAAGGATGGGACGCTCCTCTTTGATGACCGTGCCGACAGCGAGGAAGTCGAGCGGGTGCTGGAAGCCGTCGCCGCTGCCGGCTTTGAATGTGAGCCGCAGGACGGTGGTGAACAGCCCTCCGGGGAAGAAACCAAGGAAACGGAAGAAGCCGCCGACAGTGCGCCACAGGGCGAACCCGTGGGGCTTACGGTGGAAATCCCGCTCGACAAGGTGGCGGTGGGCAACCTCACCAAGCTGCTGGATGCCAAAGGGAATCTGATACGGAAGGCCATGGGCATCACTGATCTTCGCATCGAGGTGCTGGACGACCGGGTAGCATTTCCCTGGTTCAGGGAGCTGCCAGATTGCGATGCCATCAAGGCCTACACCCACTTTATTTCCGCACTCTGCGAGATGAGCCGGAATGCCAAGCGGGTGACAGCGACCGAGAAACCCGGTGGAGAATGAGAATACGCCTTCCGGTGTTTTCTCCTGCGGCTGGGATTCATCGGCAGCGAATATAAAGCGGAGCGCAAGATCCTGCTGAAGAATCTGACCGGGTTTCCTCGGCTTTCAAGGATGGAGGTGTGAACCATGAAGTTTCCGAGTAGAGAGATTGTGGAGCGCATCCGCCGGGAATATCCTGCCGGCACCCGTGTGGAACTGGTGCGGATGGATGATGTGCAGCTCCGCCCGCCGGCACAAAAAGGCACCGTCAAAGGCGTGGATGATACCGGCTCCCTCCTCATGCGCTGGGACAACGGCAGCGGCCTGAACGTGGTCTATGGGGAGGATATTGTGAGAAAGGTGGGTGACCGCCGTGCCGAATAACATTCTGAAGGACTTCTTCTATGGGAACATCAATCCGAATGAAAAGCAGTTTGATCGCAATTCGGAGTATGGAAAGGCTGCTGCCGGTCTGGCCGATGAAGAAGAAAAGCTCCGATCCATGCTGGATCAGGAGGCAGCCACAGTTCTCGATAAGATGATTTGTCTACAAGCCGCCATTGCGGGCATGACCGCTGAGGAGTACTTCATCGATGGGCTGCGGACGGGATTCCGCCTGGCTCTTGCTATCCTTGATGAGGAGGAAAACGGCCTTCTCAAGCCAATATCGGATGGCGGCAAACAGCCATAAACTACACAATATCCTGCGGTCATCTTTGTGTAATATATAACGCGGAATGAACTTGCTATTATCCTCTTTTAGAGCGAATATGTGTACACCGAAAGGGAAAACACACAGCCGCAAGGCAGAAAACGGAGGATTTCAGAATGAACGAAAAGACCGCAAGGCAGATTGCAGAGATGAAGAACCAGACCATCGGGGTCGAGGTCGAGATGAACAGCATCACCCGCCAGAGGGCAGCGAAGGTTGCCGCCGCCTACTTCGGCACAGGCAGATACGAGAACACCGCCGGCCGCAACGGATACAGCACCTGGTCGGCTTGGGATGCGGATGGACGCGAATGGAAATTCCAGAAGGACGTTTCCATTGCGGGACCGGACGAGCAGAAATGCGAACTGGTCACCCCGATCCTGACCTACGGCGACATCGAAACCCTGCAGGAACTTTGCAGGCAGCTTCGCCACAACGGTGCGAAAAGCGATGCCTCCAGAGGATGCGGAGTCCACATCCACATCGGGGCGCAGGGGCACACGCCGCAGAGCCTTCGGAACCTTGCCAACATCATGGCGAGCCACGAAAGCCTGATCGCCGAGGCGCTGAAGCTCGACCGGGGCCGCATGAGCCGCTACTGCCGCACGGTAGACCCACGGTTTTTGGAGCAGGTCAACCGCAGGAAGCCCCGCTCGATGGCGCACCTTGCAGACATCTGGTACACCAGCAACGGCGCAAGCTGCGGCAGGAGCCACCACTACAACGACAGCCGCTACCATATGCTGAACCTCCATGCCACCTTTACCAAGGGGACGGTCGAATTCCGGCTTTTCCAATTCGATGAGCCGACCGCAGAGCGCAGGGGCGGCATCCACGCAGGGCAGCTTAAGAGCTACATCCAGCTTTGCCTGGCCTTAAGCCAGATGGCAAAGGATGTGCGGACGGCAAGCCCCAAGCCCCAGCAGAACGAGAACCCCAAATACGCCATGCGCACCTGGCTCCTCCGCCTGGGCTTCATCGGCGAGGAGTTCGCAACGGCCAGAGATTTCCTGACCCGCAACCTGACCGGGGACACAGCCTTCCGGCACGGTAGAGCTGCTTGAAGGATTTAGGTTAAATGCCCTGCCCCTGACCGCTTCGGCGGTCTTAGGGTGGTAGAAGGACAAGTAACCTAAGTCCTCCAGGAAAGGATGGATACACATGAAAGAAAAAAGATACTACATCGCCTACGGCAGCAACCTTAATGTCCCGCAGATGCGGGTGCGCTGCCCTCACGCCACGATCCTCGGCACGGCAAACCTCAAAGGCTGGGAGCTGCTGTTCAAGGGGAGCAAGACCGGGTCCTACCTCACGATTGAGGAATGCGCCGGCGGCACGGTTCCCGTGGTGATCTGGGAGGTGACGGCTGCGGATGAAGCCGCCCTCGACCGCTATGAAGGATTCCCCAATTTCTACTACAAGAAGGACATCAAGCTGCAATACAAGGGTATCCGCACAGGCAAGCGCAGGACGGTCAACGCATTCGCATACATCATGCACGAGGAGCGCCCCATCGGCGTCCCCACCAACTTTTACATGAGAACCTGCCTTGAGGGGTACGACACCTTTTATTTCGACAAAAACATTCTGATCGACGCCTATGATAAATGCAGGGAGGTATGCGGCTATGAAGGATAATATCATAAGGACGGCGGTCTGCCCGCTTTGTGGTAGGCCTTATCACGGCGCTCCGGCGCTTTCCAGGGAGGACAACAAAACCCTCATCTGTCCGGACTGCGGCACCAGGCAGGCGCTCCAGTCCATTGGCGTGGGGCCGTCCGAGCAGGAGCAGATCATTGAGACGATCCACCGCCATACGCAGGAGTGATATACACAATTTATTCCTCCGATCTTTGTGCAGATTATGATCAGAATTAACTTGATAATATGTGCTTTTAGAGCGAATATGTACACACCGAAAGGGAAAACGAAGAAAACGAAGAAAACGGAGGATACGAAGATGAAAGAAACAGGGATTAAGAGATACGAGGACTACACCGAGAACTGCGTAAACCGCTACCGGCTGCCGAACACCAGCACGATGGAGAACCTTTCGATGAAGGTCACCGCCGGCGAGGGCGCGGTGCTGAAGATGGGCGACAAGGTACTGGTCACCGACCATGCCTGGAAGGGATTCATCGCCGGGGTATACGAGTTCATCGAGACACCGGAAGAAACCGGGTACAGCTACATTGAGTGCCGCCTGAACCTCATCGCCATGAGCGCAGAACTTTTCGAGGATGGTGGCCACGCCATCGCCTGGGCGATGCAGCAGTAAATAACCGCGAAAACAATAACCTGAGATCGAGCCGCATGGCTCTTTCTCTCGTACAGAACCATTTTGGAAGTCGCAGCGATGCGGCTTATTTTTATGCCATTTTGGAGGTGGTGTCCATGCGAAAACTGAAGAAATACAAGCCCACCAGGTTTATGGCGAAGACCTCGCACTACGATAAGGACGCCGCCGATTATGCGGTGATGTTCATCGAGTCCCTCTGCCATACCAAAGGCACCTGGGCGGGAAAGCCCTTTGAACTGATCGACTGGCAGGAGCAGATCATCCGTGACCTGTTCGGCGTGTTGAAGCCCAACGGTTACCGCCAATTCAATACGGCGTATATCGAGATCCCAAAGAAGCAGGGTAAGTCCGAGCTTGCCGCCGCTGTGGCGCTCCTGCTCCTCTGCGGGGACGGCGAGGAACGGGCCGAGGTGTATGGCTGCGCCGCCGACCGTAACCAGGCAAAGATTGTGTTTGATGTGGCGGTGGATATGGTGCGGTTCTGCCCGGCGCTTTCCAAGCGGGTGAAGATCCTGGAGTCCCAGAAGAAAATCACCTATCTTCCTACTAACAGCTCCTACCAGGTGCTGTCGGCGGATGTGGCGAATAAGCACGGCTTCAATACCCACGGCGTGATCTTCGATGAGCTACACACCCAGCCCAACCGGAAACTCTTTGACGTTATGCTCCAGGGGTCTGGGGATGCCCGGATGCAGCCGCTGTATTTCCTGATCACCACAGCAGGCAACGACACCAACTCCATCTGCTACGAGGTACACCAGAAAGCTATTGATATTGCGGAAGGCAGGAAGGTTGACCCCACTTTTTATTCCGTCATTTACGGCGCTGCCGAGGATGAGGATTGGACAGACCCCAAGGTCTGGAAGAAGGCAAATCCCTCCCTCGGTATCACGGTGGGTATTGATAAGGTCAAAGCCGCCTGCGAATCTGCCCAGCAGAATCCAGGCGAGGAGAACGCTTTCCGGCAGCTAAGACTGAACCAATGGGTGAAGCAGTCCGTCCGCTGGATGCCGATGGACAAGTGGGACGCCTGCGCCTTCCCGGTTTCCGAGGACGATCTGGAAGGGCGCATCTGCTACGGCGGGCTGGATCTTTCATCTACCACGGACATCACGGCTTTTGTGCTGGTGTTCCCGCCGCTGGATGAGGAGGATAAATACTACATCCTGCCATACTTCTGGATACCGGAAGAAACTCTCGACCTTCGTGTCCGCAGAGATCATGTTCCCTATGATCTGTGGGAGCGCCAAGGAACGCTGATGACCACCGAGGGAAACGTGGTGCATTACGGCTACATCGAGAAATTCATCGAACAGTTGGGCGAGCGGTTCAACATCCGGGAGATTGCCTTTGACCGCTGGGGCGCTGTGCAGATGGTGCAGAACCTGGAGGGCATGGGCTTTACGGTAGTCCCCTTCGGGCAGGGCTTTAAGGATATGTCCCCGCCGACCAAGGAACTGATGAAGCTGGTGCTGGAGGAGAAAATCGCCCACGGAGGCCACCCGGTGCTGCGGTGGATGATGGACAACATCTTCATCCGCACCGACCCGGCGGGCAACATCAAGGCGGACAAGGAAAAATCCACAGAGAAGATTGACGGTGCGATTGCCACCATTATGGGGCTTGACCGGGCGATCCGCTGTGGGAACGATACAGGCGCTTCGGTTTATGACAGCCGGGGCCTTTTGTTTATCTGAAAGGACGGTGATTCGATATGGGTATCTTTTCCGGGCTTTTCCGTTCCAGGGATAAGCCCCAGAACCGCACTGCAGGCAGCGCCTACAGCTTTTTCTTTGGAGGAAGTGCTGCGGGCAAACGGGTCAATGAACGGTCTGCCATGCAGATGACGGCGGTGTATTCCTGCGTCCGCATCCTGGCGGAAGCGGTGGCAGGTCTGCCGCTGCACCTCTACCGCTACAAGGAGGACGGCGGCAAGGAGAAAGCCATCGACCATCCGCTGTATCTGCTCCTGCATGACGAGCCGAACCCGGAGATGAGTTCCTTCGTGTTCCGGGAAACGCTCATGACCCACCTTTTGCTGTGGGGCAATGCTTACGCACAGATTATCCGCAACGGAAAAGGTGAAGTGATTGCCCTCTATCCGCTGATGCCGGACCGGATGACGGTGAATCGTGACAGCAATGGACAGCTTTATTACGAATACACCGTCAGCATGGATGATGCGCCTACGGTCAAAGGCAGTCTTGTCCGGCTGCATCCTTCCGATGTGCTGCATATCCCAGGGCTTGGCTTTGACGGGCTGGTGGGGTATTCCCCTATCGCTATGGCAAAGAACGCCATCGGCATGGCGATTGCCTGTGAGGAATACGGGGCGAAGTTCTTTGCCAACGGTGCGGCCCCTGGCGGTGTCCTGGAGCATCCGGGTACCATCAAAGACCCGCAGCGTGTCCGGGAAAGCTGGCAGTCCACCTTTGGCGGCAGCGGTAATGCCAATAAGATCGCTGTCTTAGAGGAGGGAATGAAATACACACCGATTGGCATCTCGCCGGAACAGGCGCAGTTTCTGGAAACCCGAAAATTCCAAATCAATGAGATCGCTCGGATTTTCCGGGTGCCGCCCCACATGGTGGGCGACCTGGAGAAGTCGAGCTTTTCTAATATTGAGCAGCAGTCTCTGGAGTTCGTGAAATACACGCTGGAGCCCTGGCTGGTGCGATGGGAGCAGTCCATTCAGAGGACGTTGCTTTCCCCGGAGGAAAAGAAGCGGTACTTTGCCAAGTTCAATGTGGAAGGTCTGCTCCGGGGCGATTATGCCAGCAGGATGACCGGCTACGCTACGGCAAGGCAGAACGGCTGGATGAGCGCCAACGACATCCGGGAACTGGAGAACATGGACCGCATCCCTGCCGAGGAAGGCGGAGACCTGTACCTGATCAATGGCAATATGCTCCCGCTTGGAAACGCTGGGGCTTTTGCAGATACACAAACGGGAAAGGAGGAAAACCCCGATGAAGAAGTTCTGGAAGTGGAAGAACCAGGCGGAACGGACGCTGTTCCTGAACGGCACCATCGCCGAGGAAAGCTGGTTTGACGATGACGTCACGCCGCAGCTTTTTAAAGAGGAACTGATGGGCGGAAGCGGAGACATCACGGTCTGGATCAACAGCCCCGGTGGCGACTGCGTAGCGGCTGCCCAGATCTATAACATGCTGATGGATTATCCGCACAACGTAACTGTGAAAATCGATGGTATCGCAGCCAGCGCCGCCTCGGTTATTGCGATGGCTGGCACGAAGGTGCTGGTATCGCCGGTATCCATGATGATGATCCACAATCCCATGACCGTGGCCATGGGTGATACCGCAGAGATGCAGAAAGCCATCGAGATGCTTGGTAGCGTGAAGGATTCCATCATCAACGCATATGAAATCAAGACCGGGCTGTCCCGCGCCAAGCTGTCCCATCTGATGGACGCTGAGACCTGGATGGACGCAAACAAGGCGGTGGAGCTTGGCTTTGCTGATGATATTCTCAAACGCTCCGATGTACCGGAGGACATGGAGCCGCCTGCGGTGTCCATGCTGTATTCCAAAGCCGCTGTGGTCAATTCTCTCATGGATAAGATTGCAGCCAAGTGCAGGACCAATCCTAAGAAAATTGAAGATTCCAAACCCAAGGGCCGCTCCGTAGACAGTCTCTACGAGCGGCTCAATCTTTTGAAAAATTAAAGGAGGATACCACAATGACGATTCTTGAACTGCGCGAGAAGCGCGCCAAAGCCTGGGAAGCCGCAAAGGCATTTTTGGATTCCCATAGAAACGATAAAGGCATCCTGTCTGCCGAGGATGATGCCGCCTACACCCGCATGGAGCAGGAAATCACCGACCTGGGCAAGGAGATCGCCCGCCTGGAACGTCAGGAGGCGCTGGAGGCGGAACTGAACCGCCCGGTGAACAAGCCCCTGACGGGTAAGCCCATGAGCGGCAAGGAGGAGACTAAGACCGGCCGTGCAGCGGATGAGTACCGTACAAACTTTTTGGAACATGATGCGTTCCAAAGCACCGATGCCTTCTGTGGTGAATGCGCTGCAGATCGGAACAGATTCTGAGGGCGGTTATCTGGTACCGGATGAATATGAGCGTACTCTGGTAGAGGAGCTGGAAGAAGAAAACATCTTCCGCCAGCTTGCCAATGTGATCCAGACCTCCAGCGGTGATCGGAAGATCCCGGTGGTGGCATCCAAGGGAACTGCCTCCTGGATTGATGAGGAAGGAGCCTACACGGAAAGCGATGACTCCTTTGCGCAGGTATCCATTGGAGCCTACAAGCTGGGGACGATGATCAAGGTCTCCGAGGAACTGTTAAATGATAGTGTTTTTGACCTGGAGTCCTATATTGCCAGGGAGTTTGCGAGAAGGATTGGGACCAAAGAGGAGGAAGCCTTCTTTACCGGGGATGGTACCGGAAAGCCGCTGGGAATCCTTGCTGCCTCTGGTGGTGCGGAAACCGGTGTGACGGCGGCATCCGCCACTGCGGTAACAGCAGATGAACTGATGGATCTGTTCTATTCTCTGAAATCCCCGTACCGTAAAAATGCGGTGTGGATTTTGAACGACTCCACCATCAAGGCTATCCGCAAGCTGAAGGATAACAATGGCCAGTACCTGTGGCAGCCGTCCCTGGTAGCCGGTACGCCGGACACGATCCTTGGCCGGCCGGTGAAAACCTCTGCTTATATGCCTGCCATTGCGGCCGGGGCGAAGACCATCGCTTTTGGTGATTTCTCTTATTACTGGATCGCAGACCGCCAGGGCCGTTCTTTTAAACGCCTGAACGAGCTGTATGCGGCAAACGGTCAGGTAGGTTTCCTTGGCTCCCAGAGAGTGGATGGCAAGATGATCCTGCCAGAGGCAGTTAAGGTGTTGGTACAGAAAGCCGGATCTGCGGGTTAAAGATACAGATAGATATGGAGGGGCATGAAGGTAGCGTCCATGCCCTTCCTCCCTGTTGGAGGTGAGGATGATGGTGGTAACGCTGGAAGAGATCAAGAATTATCTGCGGGTGGATTTTGCAGAAGATGACGATCTGCTCCAGAGTCTTCTGGTTACAGCAGAACGTCTGTGCATGGACGTGGCCCGGACCGAGGATAGAGCTGCCTTTTCCGAGGCGGAGAATGCCAAAACGGCCGTGATGTATGCGGCGGCTTATCTGTATGAGCATCGGGAGGAGGCTGACCACCATGCTCTGGTTCTGACATTGCGGGCGTTGTTGTTTGGCAGCCGGAAGGAGGCATTCTGATGGAGGTTGCACTTTTGAATGTCCGGATCACTTTTCAGAAAAATTCCGTGATTGTGGATGAGATCGGCAATCACCGGAATGAATGGAAGGATATCTATTCCTGCTATGCAACGGTAAGTGGCGAGTCCCCCCAATGAAAATACAGATGCCGGGATGGTTGTGGATGACAGTAAGATTGATTTTACTGTGCGCTGGTGCAGGGAAGTTGCCTCTATGACCAATACAGAATACCGCATCCGGTATCAGGACGCTTTCTATAACATCCTTGGCATCGATCACATGAATTTCAAACGGAAATCTGTGAAGTTCAAATGTCAGAAAGTGAGGCGGTAGAATGGGAAAGAAAATTTCTATCAGCCAGCTTTCTGCAGCGGTGATGGAGGAATTGGAAGGATATGCAGATCTGGCCGCAGAAGATATGAAATCGGCGGTAAAGAAAGCGGCGGCAACCGTCCGGAAGGATATTGAAGCCAGCGCACCAAGGAATACCGGGGACTATGCTAAAAGTTGGACCGTGAAAACGACAAAGGAAAGTTCCAATGCCCTACAGGTAACCGTGCATTCACGGAACCGGTATCAGCTTGCTCATCTGCTGGAGCATGGCCATGCAAAGCGTGGCGGTGGCCGGGTAGCTGCAAGGCCCCACATTGCTGCTGCGGAAGAGGCTGGAATTGAGCAGCTGGAGCGTGAGATTGAGAGGAGCCTGACAAATGGATGATTTGATAAGACTTTAGAGGAAACGGGCATCCCTTTGCTTATGACCATTTGCGGAAGGGGAATGCCCCCGATCCTCCGTTCATCTGCTACCTTCTGCCCCAGAGCGATAACTTTCCGCAGACGGGAAGGTTTATCTGAAGGTCAGCAGTGTGAATATCGAACTGTACACAGACAGCAAGGATCTGGCTGTGGAACAGAAGCTGGAAGCCGTGCTGGATACGCACGGTAATTTTTTATGACAAAACAGAGGTCTGGATTGAGAGTGAAAAGCTCTATGAAGTCCTCTACTCATTTGAAATGGAGGTATGATTTTCATGGGAAACAAGGTGAAATACAACCTGAAAAATGTCCATGCAGCGAAATTGACGGAGACGGCAGATGACCGGGGGGACTCCGGTGTTTGCATATGCGGCCCCGAAGGCAATTCCGGGTGCAGTCAGTATCAGTCTGGATGCAGAGGGCGAAACCAGCCCCTTCTATGCGGATGGTATTGTGTACTTCCGCAGCGTGACCAACAACGGTTACAGCGGTGATCTGGAGATCGCCCTGATCCCGGAGTGGTTCCGCACGGAGATCCTGCAGGAGAAGCTGGATGCAAAAGGGGTGCTGGTTGAAAACAGCGGTGTTGGCGAGAGCGTGAAATTTGCCCTGCTTTTTGAATTTGACGGGGATGTGAACGCTATCCGCCATGTGCTATATAACTGTTCTGCCTCCCGCCCGTCTATCGAGTCGGAAACGAAGGAAGATACGATTGAACCGGGTACAGAGACACTGTCCATTACCGCCGATCCCCGTTCCGATGGGCTGGTCAAGGCCAGAACCGGCGATACAACAGATGCCGGTACTTATGCGAATTGGTATAAGGCAGTGTACACACCGACTGAAGATGAACCGGAAGAAACAACTGGTCAGGGAGGTAGCGTATGATCAAGCGTGAGATAGAAATCAGCGGGAAGAAGGTGCCGTTCCGTTCCTCTGCCACGATCCCCCGCCTGTATCGGGCGAAGTTTAAGAGGGATATTTTCAAGGATCTGTCCAAGCTGGAAAAAATCCTATAGGG
>ENA-OQCL01000950-OQCL01000950.1-human-gut-metagenome-genome-assembly--contig:-NODE-950-length-11837-cov-13.201537_pt1 | contig 11837 bp, 8 predicted proteins | sample MGYA00242502_ERZ504586 | MGnify/ENA primary metagenome ERZ504586 (study PRJEB26092, sample SAMD00036316) | human gut metagenome | host: Homo sapiens | study: EMG produced TPA metagenomics assembly of... | reverse complement strand
TTTTATTTTATCAGATACACCGTCGCCGCCATGAGTATCTGACCGGTGTAGTATGTCGCGAGCTCGATTGTAACGAGCGGGTTCTTTCTCTTCACGGGCGTGAAAATAGACGAACGCGAGCACCGAGTCGCTGATTACGAACACAACCGAAGCAATGGTGGTTATAATGAATGTCAGCGAGCGCGTGAGATAGAGCATATAGCCCGAGACGCAGGCGCAAAGCGCAATGACGAAGAAATAGAATACGCAGAGAATATACATCTTGCTGTCGAGCTTCATCTTGATCGCTTTTATGACAATGGCGATTATCGCGGTTATTACAAACGCCGCTATGTACGGGATTATCGAGAAGGTTGGCTCCGCTTTGTAAAAGGACGCAAGGTAGAAGAAATGCCCTATCAGAAACGCGAAAGTGCCGAGCGCGATAAGCTTGTTCTTGTATTTCGGCGCAATCTCTTTTATGCCGAGCAGAACATCGCCGCCGAGCCCGAACAGCAGTCCGAACGCCACGAGGCAGAAATAGAACGGGTGGACTAATTTATCCGCCTCTTCAATGCGGTAGCAGAAGCCGATAAACGCCATGGACATGAAGCCAAAGCTTGAAATGAACTTGCAGAGCATGCCCTCGAACGATTTTCCCTTGCGGCGCAGAAGAATCGTGAGCGTCGCAAATACCGCCGTCACAACGGAGAGAATGGGGATGAACATATACCAAATATCCTTTCTTTCTTGCCGCGTCGCGGCATAGTTTACTTTTGAGCTGCTTTCTTCACCTTTTCCCAATATTCCCCGGCGGTGCGTTCGGTGCGGTTGTCGCCGAACTCATAGTATACCGCATCTTTTATTGCGTCCGGCAGATACTGCTGCGGCGCCCAGTGGTTGCGGTATGAGTGCGGATAGATATAGAACTGTCCTTTGTTCGGGTTATCCTCGCCGTCGCAGTGGACATTCTGTAATTGCCTCGGAACGGGTCCCGTGCGGCCTTTCTGCACATCGGCCATCGCGGCGTTTATCCCGTTGTAGGCGGAGTTTGATTTCGGACTTGTCGCTACAAGCACAACCGCATCCGCGAGCGGTATCCGCGCCTCGGGCAGTCCGAGCATATTCGCCGCGTCAACGGCGGCTTTTACTATAGGTATTATCTGCGGATACGCAAGCCCCACGTCCTCGCACGCGCAGACCATAAGCCTGCGGCATGCGCTGACAAGGTCGCCCGCCTCGAGCAGCCGCGCCAGATAGTGGAGCGCCGCGTTCGGGTCGGAGCCGCGCATCGATTTCTGATATGCGGAGATTATGTCGTAGTGCTCGTCGCCCTCGCGGTCGTATCGCATCGCGCTGTGCTGTGTCAGCTCCTGCGCGCGCTGAAGAGTTATTTTGCAAACCCCGCTTTCGTCGGCAGGGGAGGAGAGCACGCACAGCTCAACGGAGTTTATCGCCTTTCTCACATCGCCGCCGCAGGCGTTGGCAATGTGCTCAAACACTCCGTCCTCTATATCATATGTCTCGTGCCGCTCGGTGCCTATATAATCAAATGCACGCTTGACGGCGGGAATTACATCTTCAGCCGAGACAAATTTGAATTCAAACACGGTCGAGCGGCTGAGAATCGCGTTGTATATATAAAAATACGGGTTCTCGGTCGTCGACGCTATAAGCGTTATGTCGCCGTTTTCTATGTATTCGAGCAGCGTCTGCTGCTGCTTTTTATTAAAATACTGGATCTCATCGAGATAGAGCAGAATGCCGTTTGGCGCGACAAATGTGTTGAGCTTAGCGACAACATCTTTTATATCTGCCGTCGAAGCGGTCGTGCCGTTTAATTTAACGAGATGGCGGTCGGTCGTCTTTGCGATGATGCTCGCGAGCGTCGTTTTGCCGACCCCGGACGGACCGTAAAAGACCATGTTCGGCAGCTCGCCCGAAAGTATAATATTTCTCAGCGGCTTGCCCTCGCCGAGCAGATGCCTCTGACCGACGATATCGTCGATAGTCTGTGGGCGCATTCTCTGCGCCAGCGGTGCTGACATGATCTTCCTCCTCTCCGACTGCTACAGTACCATATTATATTAAATTTTAACGATTTAGTCAACCTGATTTAAAAAGTGTGCGGATTTGATGAACGGCTTGTGAAAAAGGAATAAACAAATATATAATCTTTAAAGAAAATATTGACGGCGCATAAAAGGCCTGATGTTCCCGTTTGCTGTCGTCTATCCGCCGCTCTACGGCTATTGCACGTTGTTTTATATCGCTATGGGCTGATAGCCAAAAAAATGTACCGCCCGAACATAAAAAATACCGGCAGTTCTGCATGAAAACAGGACTGCCGGATTTTTTATTTTATCTTTAATTATTTGCCGAACAGCAGGAGCAGGAAACCGGCGGCAACAGCCGAGCCGATAACGCCCGCGACGTTCGGACCCATTGCGTGCATGAGCAGGAAGTTCGTCGGGTTTGCCTTGCGTCCCTCGACCTGCGAAACGCGCGCCGCCATGGGAACAGCGGAGACGCCTGCGGAGCCGATGAGGGGATTGACCTTGCCCTTGGTGACAAGATACATGAGCTTGCCGAGAAGCACGCCGCCTGCGGTCGAGAAGCAGAATGCAGTCAGACCGAGGATAATGATGAATATGGTCTGCTTCGACAGGAAGGTCTGACCGTTCGCCGTTGCGCCGACGGTAACGCCGAGCAGGATGGTGACGATGTTGGTCAGTGCGTTCTGTGCGGTGTCGCTGAGTCTTTCAACAACGCCGCTCTCTCTGAACAGGTTGCCGAGCATGAACATGCCGATAAGCGGAGCGACGGAGGGAAGTATGAAAGCGCAGATGACAAGCACGACGACGGGGAAGATTATCTTCTCTGTCTTGCTGACGGTTCTGAGCTGCTTCATCTCGACCGCGCGCTCTTTCTTTGTGGTGAGCAGCTTCATGATCGGGGGCTGAATTATAGGAATAAGAGCCATATACGAATATGCCGCAACGGCTATGGGAGCGAGCAGGTGAGCTGCAAGCTTTGATGCAAGGAATATGGCGGTCGGGCCGTCCGCGCCGCCGATGATGCCGATAGCGGCAGCCTCCTGCGGGGTGAAGCCGAGCAGGATAGCGATGGTGAATGCAACATAGATGCCGATCTGAGCGGCAGCGCCGAGCAGCAGGCTCATCGGGTTTGCGAGCAGGGGACCAAAGTCCGTCATTGCGCCGACGCCCATAAAGATAAGGCACGGGAAGATACTGCTCTTGACGCCTGCGTAGATAAGACGCAGGATTCCGATGTCATACCAGTGCGCGCCCTCCCGTATCGTCGTACTCAGCGGGTCGATGATACCGGTCGGGTCATCCATAAGACCTGCGCCGGGCAGATTCGCGAGCAGGATGCCGAACGCGATGGGAAGAAGCAGCAGCGGTTCGAATTTTTTAGCGATGGCCAGATAGAGCAGGACGAACGATATGAGGATCATTACGCCCTCTCTCCAGGTGAGCACGGCGAGACCCGAGCTCTCCCAGAAGCCTTTCAAGATTCCGAGTATGTCCATTTGCTATCCCCCTTAGCCTACTACGGCGAGCAGTGCGTCCGTAGCGACGGTCGAGCCCTTCTGGACAGCGAGCTGCTTTACTGTGCCGTCGCAGGGAGCGACTATTTCGTTTTCCATCTTCATAGCCTCAAGAATGAGGATGACTTCGCCCGCCTTGACGGCAGAGCCGACCGAGACATTGACGCTCAGTATCGTGCCGGGCATGGGCGAGAGAACCTTCTGACCGTCTGCGGCGGATGCGGGAGCGGCGGCAGGAGCGGGAGCTGCTGCGGGGGCAGCGGGTGCGGCTGCAGCAACGGGAGCTGCGGGAGCGGCGTCGGTAACAGCGGTGATAACGGCGTCGGTCTCCTCGACCTCAACCTCATAGTTTTTGCCGTTTAATGTAACAACATATTTCATGATGATCGTTCCTTTCAGGTGTTGGCGGCGAGCCGCATCAGTCTTTCTTCTTTATGGATTTGAACAGCAGCCTGTTGAGCGGGATGCCGCTCTCGTCGCTGACTATAGCCATGATGACCGCGGCGGTCGGCTCGTCAACGCCGTCAAGTTCGAGCGTGCCCTGCGACTGAGTGCCGGGCAGAGGAGTTCCGGCAGCAGCGCTCTGCTGCACGGGTGCGGGTTCATCGGAAGCAGTATTCTTCTTGCCCTTCTTGCCTGCAAGATTCTCGCCGAATCTGACGACGCGGGAGATTATCATTATCAGCACGGCAAGGATAATGAGCAGCAGGAATACCATAATTATTCCGAAGAGGGAGACCTGAAGAGCGAAAACAAGCTTTTCGCCCAGGGGCATACCCATGTCAAAATTATCAAACATTGATAAAACCTATCCTTTCTGCCGAGGCTCAGTCGAGTCTCTCTATCTTATATGTGAAAGTGTTCTTCTTTCTCTCGTCGCGCTTGTCGAAGAATGCTTCCGCCTGAGTCGGGAAAGCGATATAGGAGAGAACATCCTCGTCGCAGGTCGCTCTGTCGCCGAGATACTCTCTCGCGGTGGGGAGACCGGGCTCAAGCAGGTCTGCGTAGCGGCAGGTTATCGGCTCTTCATCGCCGAGAACCTTCTTCTGGAGCTCCTCGTTTATCTTGCCGGGAGCCTTGCCGTATTCGCCCTTGATATAGTTCTTGACTTCCTTGGAGATGTTCTTGTATCTCTCGCCCGCGAGCACATTTGCGGTCGCCTGAACGCCGACCATCTGGCTCATCGGGGTGACGAGCGGAGGATAACCGAGGTCTTCGCGGACTCTCGGAGTCTCTGCGAGAACTTCGTCGAGCTTGTCGAGCTTGTTCTGAGCGGTGAGCTGAGCGACAAGGTTCGAAAGCATTCCGCCGGGGATCTGATAGTTGAGCGCGTCGGTCTGGGTGGTCAGCACGACGGGGTTGAGCAGACCGCTCTTGAGCGCGTCGTTGCGGACGGGTTTGAAGAAATCGTTGATCTTCTTGAGCTGCGCCATGTCGAGAGGAACTTCGTAGCCCTCTTTCTGGAGGATATAAGCCATGGTCTCTGTGGGCGGCTGAGAGGTGCCGTTGGAGAAGCAGGAGATAGAGGTGTCGATAACATCCGCGCCGGCTTCAACAGCCTTCTGCAATGTCACAGGGCCGAGACCCGTGGTTGAGTGAGTGTGAACGATAACGGGGAGACTGATGTTCTCCTTTATGCCCTTGACAAGATCATATGCTGTCTGGGGATCCATGATGCCCGCCATGTCCTTGATGCACACGGACTGAACGCCCATGCTCTCGAGATCTTTTGCGAGCTTGATGTAGCTTTCGATGTTGTGGATGGGGCTCGTGGTGTAGCAGATGGTGCCCGATGCGTGAGCGCCGCACTTGATAGTCTCGTCAACGGCGGTCTCAATGTTTCTCAGGTCGTTGAGCGCATCGAATATACGGATGATATCGATGCCGTTTTCAACACTCTTTCTGACGAAAAGGCGAACGACATCGTCGGGATAATGCTTGTAGCCCAGAAGGTTCTGACCTCTGAGGAGCATCTGCAGCTTGGTGTTCGGGCACGCCTTGCGGATCTTGCGCAGGCGCTCCCACGGATCTTCGTTGAGATATCGCAGGCAGGAGTCGAACGTAGCACCGCCCCAGCACTCGAGCGAATAGTAGCCCGCCTTGTCAAGCTCGGGCAGTATTGCCTCGAAATCCTCATAGGGCATACGGGTCGCGATAAGCGACTGGTTCGCGTCTCTGAGGACAGTCTCAGTGAAATTTACTTTCATATATTTCGCTCTCCTTTGGATTTTATAAACTTATTTGAATCAGAACTTGATGCGCGAAGCGATGTAGCTCTCGAGCTCGTCTATAGCGATGCGCTCCTGCTTCATCGTGTCGCGGTCGCGCACTGTCACGCAGTGATCATCGACGGAGTCGAAGTCATAGGTGATGCACAGCGGAGTACCGATCTCGTCCTGGCGGCGATAACGCTTGCCGATGGAGCCGGTCTCGTCGAAATCGACCATGAACTTGCGGCTCAAGTCGTCGCAAATCTTTATAGCCTCTTCCGAAAGCTTCTTCGAGAGGGGAAGCACCGCGGCCTTGTAGGGCGCGACGACGGGGGAGAGATGGAGCACCACGCGGGTGTCGTTCTTCTCTGCGTCGATAACTTCCTCGTCATATGCTTCGCACAGCAGCGCGAGCACGGTTCTGTCGAGTCCGTAGGTGGACTCTATAATATAGGGAATGAACTTCTCGTTTGTCTCGGGATCGAGATAGTCCATCTTCTGGCCGCTGTATTCCTGATGTCTCGTCAGGTCGAAGTCAGTTCTGTTGTGGGTGCCGTTTATCTCGCCCCAGCCGAACGGGAAGAGGAACTCGATGTCGCACGCGGCTTTCGCGTAGTGAGCGAGCTTCTCATGGTCGTGGAAGCGAAGATGCTCGGAAGCTATGCCGAGATCCTCAAAATACTTCTTGCCGAACTGCTTGAAGTAGTCGTAGAGCTCATTGTCCGAGCCCTTCTTGCAGAAGGTCTGGAACTCCATCTGCTCGAACTCGATGGTTCTGAAAGTGAAGTTGCCGGGGGTTATCTCGTTCCTGAACGCCTTGCCGATCTGACCGATGCTGAAGGGCAGCTTCGCTCTCATCGAACGCTGGACGTTGAGGAAGTTTACATATTCACCCTGCGCGTTTTCGGGGCGCAGATAGATAACGCTCTTTGCGTCGTTGGTGACTCCGCGGTAGGTCTGGAACATGAGGTTGAATTCTCTTATGTCCGTGAAATTGTGCTTGCCGCAGTGGGGGCAGGGGATCGAATGAGCCTTGATGTACTCAAACATCTCCTCTTTCGTCATCTTGTCGGGGTGGGCGTCGGGATCAAAGTTCTCGATGAGCGTGTCCGCTCTGTGGCGCATCTTGCACTCCTTGCAGTCGAGAAGCGGGTCGGAGAAGCTGGCGATGTGACCGCTTGCCTCCCAGACTCTCGGATGCATGAGAATGTCTGCGTCAACTTCGTAGCTGTTTCTGCGCTCCTGAATGAATCTCTTGCGCCAGGTGTCCTTGACATTGTTCTTCATTCTTGCGCCGAGCGGGCCGTAATCCCAGGTGTTCGCAAGTCCGCCGTAGATGTCGCTGCCGGCGAAAATGAAGCCTCTGTTTTTACACAGAGCGACGATTTTTTCCATTGTTTTTTCGGTATTATTTAGCATAAGCGCTTACTCCCCTATTATTCATTGTAGCCTATGATAATCTAAAAAATGCCAAAAGTCAAGGCGCGTAAAAGAGATTTTGAGCCCCTTGTCCGCCCGCCTTTTTGTGCGCTTTTTCGGGTATGTGTTTTTGTCTGTGCATTTTGCCGAAAATAATGCTGTGAAAGGGCTCAAAAACATAAACAGTAACGAAATATCGATATAAAAAGCACAATAAAAACTTTTTCGCCAAAGCCGCCTTAAAAAATATTTTTTTGCCCATTCGGGGCTTTTTCAACACTGTATTGACAAATCCGTGTTTTAATGTAAAATTATAGTATTATCTATAATGGGTAGTTATTTGAGAAAACAATGCAAAGAGGGGAAGACTGTGGCAAGACAGGAATCAAAAGCTTCGTCATTCTTTCAGAAGATAGGTCCGATGGTGGGCTACAATGCCGCGAGCATACTTTTCGGCGGCGGCGGATACATCATCTCGCTCTATTTTCTGTCGTTTTTGACCGAGGTCGAGAAGCTCAGCGTCGATCAGGCGGGTATGGTTATCGCCATGGCTCATATCTGGGACGCCGTAACCGATCCCGTCATGGGTATTATAACCGACCGCACGCGTTCGAAATACGGCAGACACAGAAGATATCTGCTCTGGGGCGTTATCCCGATAGCTGTCTCGTATTTCTGCCTGTGGAACTCGTTCGGCATTTCCGCGACCGGCAACAAGACCGCGACGATGCTCTACTACATGCTCGCGTATATGCTCTATAACACGGCGCTGACTCTCGTCACCGTGCCGCATGTTGCGATGCTGCCCGTTATCGCGCCCGATTATTCCCTGCGCACTCAGTATAACTCCGTGCAGTATATAATGAACTCCGTCGGCATGGTCTCGTCGTTCCTACTCGTGTCGCTGTCGCTCGGCTTTACGAACATGGAGATGACCGCCGCGTCAAGACCGAAGTTCATGTTCTTCGGCGCAGTGTTGTGCCTGTGGTTCTCGCTGCCGCTGCTTGTGACTTTCAAATGCACGAAAGAGCCGAGCTCGCTCGACATGAAGCTGCCGCCTTTCAACGCGACTATGCTCTTTGAAGAGTACAAGCAGGTTTTCCGCAACAAGGCGTTCAGACGCTATTTCGTCCTGAGCTCGATGTACACCATGGCAAAGGGCTTCTATGCAAACTCCAACCAGTATTTCATCAAATACAGTGCTCAGCGCTTCGGCTATTTCAACACCCTGCAAACGATTGCGGGTGCGGCTGAGGCATCCGGCTTCCCTGTCAACTATCTGCTGACCATGAAAAAGGGCAAGCAGCTGTGCGGAAAGCTCCTGACTCCGCTCATGGCGGCGGGACTTATCATAAACCTGTTCATCGGCAAGAGCACTCCGCTCTGGGTCGTCATTGTTTCGATAATCCTCTATAACTTCGGCTTCTCCGGCCCCGGATTCACCGCCACAAATATCCAGCCCGATGTCACGGATGTTGACGAGATGATAACCGGACGCCGCCGAGAGGGCGTTATCTCGACCTTCAACACGCTCATCAAAAAGACCATAAACGGTCTCATGAGCGCGTTCACCGGATTTATTCTCAAAGGCTTCGGCTTCCGCACGGGCGCAGAGGGTGCGAATGCCCTCGAACAGACCGCAAAGGGCATATTCGGACTGAAAGTGACTTACTGCATCCTGCCGCTCATCTTTGTCGGTCTCGTCTATGTCTGCGTGTTCACATATAAGATGACCCGCGAGGATCACAAGATGATAACCGAGGCTATAAAAGAGAAGAAAGAGACAGGCAAGTGCTCTCTGACCCCCGAGCAGATGAAGCGCTGCGAGGAGATAGCGGGTCAGAGCTTCGGCGATATGTGGATCGGCAAACCCTCCGCAGAGACCCTTGTGACCGAGCTTGACTAAAAGACCCACGAAAGGATCAATAAATTGTCTACCAAGAAAGAAAACATCAGAAATTTCAGCATCATAGCGCATATCGACCACGGCAAATCGACCCTCGCGGACAGGCTCCTTGAGCTCACCGACTCCGTGGCGAAGCGCGATATGACCGCTCAGATACTTGATAACATGGATCTTGAGCGCGAGCGCGGAATCACAATAAAGGCGCACGCGGTCAAAATGGACTATACCGCGAGCGACGGCGAGGTCTATGAATTGAATCTTATAGACACTCCCGGCCATGTCGACTTCAACTACGAAGTTTCGCGTTCCCTTGCCGCCTGCGAGGGTGCGGTGCTCATAATCGACGCGTCGCAGGGAATCGAAGCGCAGACGCTCGCGAACACATATCTGGCGCTCGACCACGACCTTGAGATAGTCCCCGTTATCAATAAAATAGACCTGCCCGCCGCCGACCCCGACAGAGTTGCTTCCGAGGTCGAGGAGGTCATAGGCCTCGATTGCTCGAACGCTCCGCGCGTCTCGGCAAAGACGGGCGAGAATGTCGAAGAGGTTCTCGAACGCATCGTTCTCGATATCCCCGCGCCCGTAACGGATGACAACGCACCGCTCAGAGCGCTCATATTCGACTCGGTCTATGACAGCTACAAGGGCGTTATCGTCTATGTCAGAATAAAAGAGGGCAAGATAAAGCCCGGCGACACCATGCGCATGATGGCGACCGGTGCGCAGTTCACGGTCGTTGAAGTCGGCTATATGCGCGCCACGAGCATGGAGCCCGCCGATGAACTGACCTCCGGCGAGGTCGGCTATATCACCGCCTCGATAAAGACCGTCAGCGACGCCCGCGTCGGCGATACCGTGACGACTGCGGAGAATCCCGCCAAAGAGCCGCTCGCAGGCTACCGCAAGGTGAATCCGATGGTTTTCTGCGGCGTCTATCCCGCCGACGGCGCGGACTACGAAAATCTGCGCGACGCGCTCGAAAAGCTCCAACTCAATGACGCTTCGCTCTCATATGAGCCGGAGACCTCCGGCGCGCTCGGCTTCGGCTTCCGCTGCGGCTTCCTCGGTCTGCTCCATCTTGAGATAATCCAGGAGCGCCTTGAGCGCGAATATGACCTCGACCTCGTAACAACCGTGCCGAGCGTTATATATAAGATACACCTGACCGACGGCAGCGTTATAGAGATAGATAACCCGACCCACTATCCCGACCCAGTCAATATAGACTACAGCGAAGAGCCGTTCACCAACGCGCATATCTATTCGCCGCCCGAATATGTCGGCGCGATAATGGATCTGTGCCAGGAGCGCCGCGGCGTGTTCAAGAACATGACCTATATCGCCTCCGACCGCGTGGACATTCTCTATGAGCTGCCGCTCAACGAGATAATCTATGATTTCTTCGATTCGCTCAAGTCGCGCACCCGCGGCTATGCGTCGTTTGACTATGAGATAACCGATTACCGCCGCTCGAACCTCGTCAAGCTCGATGTTCTCCTGAACGGCGAGATAATCGACGCGCTCTCGTTTATTATCCACTCCGACAAGGCGTACGGGCGCGCAAGAAAGATAGCCGAAAAGCTCAAGGACAACATCCCGCGCCAGCTGTTTGAGATTCCGATTCAGATAGCCATCGGCGGCAAGGTCATCGCCCGCGAGACTGTCAAGGCGATGAGAAAAGACGTTCTTGCCAAGTGCTACGGCGGCGACATAACCCGAAAGAAGAAGCTGCTCGAAAAGCAGAAGGAGGGCAAGAAGCGTATGCGCCAGTTCGGCACGGTCGAAGTGCCGCAGGAGGCGTTTATGGCGGTTCTCAAGCTCGACGACGATTGATATCAGATATGCGAAAGCACCGTTCCATTTTTTCGGAGCGGTGCTTTTTTGATGTGATTTTTTTATTTTATGCCGGCTGACTTTCGGCTTTCATGGTCATTACAACTGTAAAGGTATTCCCCTTGTCGCTTGTCACGAGCCGTCCGCCGTATTTTTCGGCGGTGTCTCTGAGAATCCTCAATCCGTAGCCGTGCTCGCCCGTGCGGCTCTTTTTCTTGTCCTCATAGTCCGGAGCCACATTGTTTTCGCCGGTTATGTAGAGCATCCCGTCGCTCTCGTCTGTAAAGCTTTTTATCTTTACATATCTTTTCCCGTCGATTGCCTTCGCCGCGTTTATCGCGTTGTCAAAAATATTGACATATGCCTTGCAGATATCCACTTCTTCTATCCCGACAGTCTCAGGAACGCGCAAATCAAAGTCAAATTCTATGTTGTTTTTTCTGCATTCCGCGGCCTTGTTTGAGGCTATCGCATTGACGAGGGTGTTTTGGCAGAAACGCTCAATTTTTATATCAGAAACTTCTGCCTTGAGCTGAGCGAACATCTTTTTCGCCGACTCCTTGTCGCTGTCCGTACCATTCTCCATTATTTCATAGGCGGTCTGTACCATGTTGGCGAGGTCGTGACGTATCTTTCTCGCCTCAACGCTGTTTTTCTCGACATTCTTGTAGTACTCGAGGTTGACGCTGTTCTGATACTCCTGCATTTTCAGCTCTTCGCGCAGTCTTTCATTCTGCGAGGAATGCACCATTGTAATAAACAGAGCAATGTCCGCTATTGAATTGAATATTGCAGATGTGAAAAGAGAAATCGAGACTAAATTGTCGTAATTTCCAAATATTGATGATAACAGGCGGCTGTCGCCGAAATTGAGATTGAAATGATTGATAAGCAGTATCTGAACCAAGGAAAACTG
>ENA-OQCL01000949-OQCL01000949.1-human-gut-metagenome-genome-assembly--contig:-NODE-949-length-11840-cov-2.675745_pt1 | contig 11840 bp, 11 predicted proteins | sample MGYA00242502_ERZ504586 | MGnify/ENA primary metagenome ERZ504586 (study PRJEB26092, sample SAMD00036316) | human gut metagenome | host: Homo sapiens | study: EMG produced TPA metagenomics assembly of... | reverse complement strand
GTGCCACTTGTCCGGGGTGGTCAGCACCTTTACTTCCGCTTTGCCGGTTTCCAGCGCTTCCGTTACCACGGTGGGCAGGTAATACTCACACTTGAGCGGGTTGCCCGGCAGGCTGCTGCGCAGAAAATCTTCAAACCCGGCTTTGGCCTCGGTGATGAAATCCGGGGTAAAGCCCCACATGTTCATCGAAACGACCGTATCCGCGGGCAGGTCCACCCAGGTCTCGCCGCCGTCTTCCGTGTAATGGATACCGCTATCATAAGTTTCAATGCGGGTGCGCTCCGTTACCGTGTCAAGATTTCCGTCAGCATCTGTTACGCAGACACCACGGCTGACGGAACCGTTGGTGCTGACCGTGTTGCCCAAAAGATACCCCACCATCACCCAAGGATATTTCGGGCCGGTGTGCCCGGCGCTCAGGTAATTGTAGATCAGCTCAAAGCAGGTGCGGCCGTAATAATCATCGGCATTGATGACAGCGAACGGCGCATCAATCGCATCGGCAGCAGACAAAATGGCATGGGCGGTGCCCCACGGCTTGATGCGGCCCTCCGGCACGGTAAAACCTTCCGGCAGAATATCCAGCTCCTGATACGCATAGCGCACATTTAGCCCGGCCTTTTCGGCGCGGGCACCCACAGTGGATTTGAACGCGTCTTCGATTGCATGCTTGATGATGAACACGACCGTTTCAAACCCGGCGCGGTGGGCATCGAACAGGCTGTAATCCAGAATCGCTTCCCCGGCGGGCCAACGGCCTCGATCTGCTTCAGGCCACCGAACCGGCTGCCCATGCCGGCTGCCATAATGACAAGGATCGGCTTTTTTGCGGTATCTTTCATGAAAATATAAACTCCTTTTCTTAATGGGCGAACACAGTGTGCAAGATGATGAAAAATGATTGGATTACTGTGCTGCCCAATCTAGCAGGTAAACCAGTATGAGGGGGATCAAAAAATAAACTCTGCTGTTTTTATGATACACTTTTAAGAATCTGGTTGCAAGGAGGTAAATAAATTCGGCAAAATAATATATGCTTTTACAGGCTGGGTATGCTATAATAAGCGTGATTCATAAAAGTAATACCCATTTGATATAAGTAATACCAATTTGAGATAGAGGGATACAACCGGGAGGTGCAGGATATGGCAGAAGAACATGATACCGTGCGCGGGCTGGTGCTTGCGGGCGGCGGCGCAAAGGGAAGTTATCAGGTTGGTGTGTATCAGGCACTGATGGAACTTGGCTGGCTGCCGGATGTGATCACTGGTGCCAGTGTGGGCAGCCTGAACGCAGCACTGTTTGTGATGGGCAAGGTGAACGAAGCGGCAGACCTGTGGCGCAGCCTGGATAACCACGGTGTGCTGGAACTGCCAGAGGGCAAAACGCCGGAGGAACTGCGTGATTTCTTGTTGGAAACTCTGCGCGGCGGCGGGCTGAACACCGAACCGCTGGGTCAGACCATTGACCAGTACATGGACGAGAACGCCATCCGGGCATCCCACATCAAGTACGGTTTGGTGATTACCGAAATGAACACCCTGCGCAGCGTGCAGTGTACGCTGGATGATATCCCGCAGGGGCAGCTGAAAGATTATATGCTGGCCTCTTCCGCCTGCTTCCCGGCGCTGCGTCCCTATGAGATTGACGGGGTAAAGTACATTGACGGCGGCTGGCGGGACAATATGCCGCTGGAGCTGGCCGCCAAAATGGGAGCAACCGAGCTGATCGGCGTGGATGTGGATGGCGTTGGGCTGACCCGCCCCAACCTGACCGGTCTGCCTACCCGCATCATCCGCAGCCATTGGGACTTGGGGCCGCTGTTTGATTTTGACGGTGTGCGTGCCGCCAAAAACATTGCCCTGGGCTATATGGATACCATGCGGGAATTTGGCCGCCTGGGCGGTACGGCGTATGGCATTCTGCCCGATGAAAACAGCTTTATGCAGGACTTTGCCGCTGAATACCAGGCCCAGCTGAGCGCGGCAATCTCCCGCGCGCCGACCCTGGCGCTGACCGAAGCACTGGCCCGCCAGCGTAAGCATTACCCGGCGGCGTTCTCCGAAAATTTGACCGCCCCCACCCGCGGCGCGATTGCCCCGCTGGAACTAGCGGCGGAGATGGTGGATGTGCCGAGTGAAGTACCCTATACCCCCAAACTGCTGGCCCTGACTTTTATGGGTCAGTGCGATAAAGACCCCGCGGACCGCTATAAGACTCTGCTTGGCCGGGAAGAGGGCAATATCCTTGGCGAAGCCGCCATGGCAACAGCCGTGCCGGAAGACTTTGTTACCGCGCTGGTCAGCCATACTTTAAGCAAAATGCCGTCGGCAAAATTCCTGTAAGACTGCACAGACAAGAAGGTTCAACAAGGAGGACAACATGCAAACTTTTCAGGGATTGGCAGTGTCCGATGGCTTAACAGTCGGCCCTGTTGTTCGCATTGACCGCGGTGCGGCGGGCCTGCACCGCATTGTGTGCGACCCGTTCCGGGAGCGTGCCCTGTACGAAGCTGCCATTGTGCTGGCAAAAGATGAACTGAACCGCCTGCAGCAGCACGCCTGCGGGCAGGATGCCGATATTTTAATGTTCCAGATTGCCCTGTTGGAGGATGAATCCTTCACCAACGAAATTGGCGATTACATAGCCGCCGGTGCCGGCAGCGCTGCCGCCGTGGAGCGTGCGGAGCAGATTTTTGCAGGCCGCTTAAAAAATCGTGGATGATGATTACATCCGGGAGCGCAGCGTGGATGTGTGCGATGCCTGCCGCCGCGTGGTGGATATTTTGGATGGCCGCCCCAGCCGCCGTCTGCACCTGACGGAGCCCAGCATCCTGGCGGCAGAGCTGTTTTACCCCAGCGATCTGTTTGGTCAGGCACCGGGCATGATCCTGGGGCTTGCCTCGGAAACGGACAGTGAAACCAGCCACGCCGCCATTATGGCGCGCAGCATGGGCATCCCGGCGGTATTCCAGCTGGGCAAGGGGGTAGCCGCTGCTGCTGCGGGCTGCCGCGCAGTGGTGGATGCTGAACACGCCCAGCTGATCATTGACCCCACCGCCGCCCAGCTGCGGCAGGTGAAAGCACGGCGGCAAGAGCTGCAAAACAGCAACGCCCTGCCCGACCCGTTGGCTGCGGCCCCCTGCCGCACGCGGGACGGCACGCCGTTTGTTCTGCTGGCCAGCGCGGCCTGCGCCGCACCGGAGGCCATCCAGAAAGCCATTCAGGCGGGGGCTTCCGGCATTGGACTGCTGCGCACGGAATCCGTTGTAATCAAGGAGCTGACGGAAGCCCAGCAGGTGGAAGCCTATAAAACATGCATCAAGAACAGCGGCGGCAAACCCATTACCGTGCGCACCTGCGATTGGGCTGCGGACGACTGCGGCCAATGGATGGATGGCGTGCAGACACGGATGGAGGAAGAGACCACGGCGCTTACCCAGCTTTCCGCCCTGATGCAGGCTGCAGTGGAGGCACCGGAAGGTGCCTTGCAGGTGCTGTTCCCCATGATCCCCGATGTGGATGCCTGGCGCACCCGCATGGACCAGATGAAGCGCTGCAACGAGAGCCTGAAAGAAAAAGGTTTGCCGTTCTGCGGAAATCTGCCCGTTGGCTGCTTGATCGAAATCCCCGCCGCTGCGTTGATGGCAGGGGAGATCATTGACGCCGGGGCTGACTTTTGGCCGTGGACCTGGACGATTTGGTGCAGTATACCTGTGGTGTTTCCCGGCGGGAAAAGCCCACCCCCGCCGATAACCCTGCCGTGCTGCGTTTGGTGCAGGATGTGATGCACGCAGCCCAGACGCGCGGCGTGCCGCTGTATCTGTGCGGCATTATGCAGAAAGACCTGGAAACCATGCCCGCTTTCATGCGCATTGGTGTGCGCAATTTCTGCGTGGAATCCGTTCACATCAACACCCTCAAAAGCATTCTGATGCAAACCGAACTATAAAAGTCTCCCCGCACCCTTTGCCGCCTACGGCATATGATAAGGGTGCGGGGAGAATTTTTTAATGAATAGAGAATAATGAATAAAGAATAATGTAGGTGGACCGCCTCGCGCTGCTCGGCTCAAAAAAGAAGGTACAAAGCTATTCTAATGTGCGTGCGCGGCACGCACATCCAGCATTATTTCTTTATTCTTTTTTTAATTTTTTATTTCGTATTATTCCAGGTTCCCCGTCAATGTCATGACGGCGGAGAGGACGGCGAGGGGAGCGGTTTCACAGCGGAGGATGCGGGGGCCGAGGCCAACGGTAACGGCGCCGCATTCGGCAGCGCGGGCAGCTTCCTCGGCGGCAAAACCGCCCTCACTGCCGGTCACCACGGCGATCCGTTTTGCACGGTTTCCCGGTTCTTTGTTGAAAACTTCCCGCAGCGAAACACCGCCGCACTCGTAAAAGAAGAGCACGAGGTCATAGTTCTTGAAGCGGTCGCACACGGCATTAAAATCCGGTAGGGGAAGCTCCACCGTGGGCAGAATGCCGCGGCCGCACTGCTTGGCGGCTTCCACAGCCACGCGGCAGTAGCGCTCGTTTTTTGCTTCCTCTTTTTTGGGGGCAGCTACACAGTAGCGGCTGAAAAAAGGCACAACATTGGTCACGCCCAGCTCCACGCTGTGGCGGATGGTATCTTCCAGCTTGCCCAGCTTGGGGTACCCGGCAAACAGTGTTACTTCAACACTGGGCTCTGCGGCGCTGGGGTAGCCCTCGGTCACGGTAAACTCCACCCGGCCTGGCTGGATGGAGGTAATGGTGCCCACATACTCCACAGCGTGGGCGTCACACAAATCACATTCTCACCAATTTTGGCGCGCATAACGTCAGCCAGGTGGTGGGCGTCGGTGCCGTTCAGGGCGGCGCGGCCATTGGCCAACTTCGGCGGTAAAACTAGCGGTGCGGCATAGCGTTTATACCTCCACGGCGTTTTTGGCAGATCACGCAAACCCAGCCGCGCTTTTCTTTGATCTCAACCGGCTCCAGCCCGGCGGCACGCAGCCCGGCCAGCACTTCGTCCTTGCGGGTATCGATAATGCCGGAAGCAATAAACCGTGCACCCGGCGCCATCAATACCGGCACATGCGGCGCAAGGGACAAGATAGCCGCCGCCACAATGTTTGCGGTGATGATGTTGTATTTGCCGCTGGCTTTGTCAGAAAGATCGCCCACCAGCACGGTAAAGTGCTCGGCCACGCCGTTTCGCTCGGCATTCTCGCCGGCGGTGCGCACGCACATGGGGTCAATATCCACGCCCTCGGCTTCGGCAGCGCCCAGCTTCAACGCAGCAATGGCCAGAATGCCGGAGCCGGTGCCGATATCCAGCACACGCTCGCCGCCCTTTACCATGCTGTCCAGCGTTTCCAGGCACAGGCTGGTGGTTTCGTGGGTGCCGGTGCCAAAGGCCATGCCGGGGTCCATCGTGATCACAATTCGGTCAGTATCATAGGTTTCCCAGCCGGGTACAATGGCTAGGCGCTGGCCAATGTCCATGGCGTGGTAATATTTCTTCCAGGCGTTCTGCCAGTCTTCCTGTTCAATGCCGTTGGTTTCCAGCTTGTACTCCACGCCGCTGGCTTCCAGCCGCTCTTTGAACAGGGGCAGGATCTCGGCCGGGTTTTCGTCCGGGGCCAGGTACATGTGCACCTTTACAATATCGCGCGGTTGATCCAGCAGGTCCTGCTCGATCAGGTCCACATGGGCGATCTCCCATGCCTGCTGTTCCAGGTCACGGTAGTCCTCAATATAAATGCCGCCGTTGGATACCATGGTAGCAATCGCTTCGGCGGTTTCGGCATACTGCTGCGGTACGGTAATTTGGATATCGGTCCATTCCATAGGAAAAATCCTCCTGCTTGCGTTGTTGGGTCTTTTTCTATTATACTAAATTTTGTCACAAATGGAAAGGGGCGTTTGCCATGAAGATCGTGCTGCTGAACGTGGAGCAGGCACAAAGCATTTACCGCAGCCAGATGGTGCGGGATTTCCCGGAATCGGAGCTGAAACCCTTTGCTTCGGTGCAGGGCATGATGACGCGCGGCCTGTATGAGCCGCTGGCGTTTTATGACGAGGCCAGTGCCCTGATGGCATATGCCTGGCAGGCGGTTCTGCCCCAGTGCCGCAATGTGCTGCTGGATTATTTTGGCTGTTTTACCGCAGTACCGCGGCAGCGGTGTGGGCACGGCGGTGCTGAAAGAGCTTGCCGCCTATTACGCCCCGCGCAAGCAGAGCCTGATCATTGAATGCGAACACCCCGCCGAAGCGCCAGAACCGGCAGTGGCAAGGCGGCGCATTGGCTTCTACCTGCGGGCCGGTGCCCACGCCGCTGCTATGGAAATGGGCATCACCACCAACATTGAGTGCAATGTTCAGGTACCCGGCGAGACGGTTTTGGAAGCAAAGCTGTTTGGCTCCATGGTCAGCCGTATGCCGTCCGGCACCGTATCGGTGGAGCTGAATAACGAAGGTATGGCAATTATTTCTGGCGGCGTGGCAGAGTTTGAGATCCCCGCCATGAACGCGAGCGATTACCCCAGCCTGCCCAACACGGCAGCCGAAAATACCATGACCATTCCGACTTCGATGATGCGCGAGCTGATCGAAAAGACCATCTATGCGGTCGCTGTGGAAGATAAGAAGCCCGCACACACCGGTGAATTGTTCGTGATCGAGCCGGGCCGCCTGACGGTTGTGGCTCTGGACGGTTACCGCCTGGCCATCATTAAGCGGAATGTGGAATGCACCCGCGATATCCGCATTATCATTCCGGCAAAAACGCTGCAGGAGCTACTGAAAATCATCGGCGGGCCGGACGAACCGGTCAAAATTGATGCAAACCGCCGCTATGTGGTGTTCACTACCAACGGCTACACCATCATGAGCCGGTTGATCGAGGGCGAGTTCCTGAATTATGAGAGCGTGATTCCCAAAGAGAGCCGCACCAAGGTCGTGATCGACTGCAAGAGCTTTATTGATACGCTGGAACGTGCTTCTTTGATTATTACCGATCGTTTGAAGAACCCGCTGCGCATCAATTTTGCACCGGATAAAGTAACTGTGCGCTGCCAGACCCCGCTGGGCAAGGTGGTGGATGAGTTTACGCCGGAAAGCATGGAAGGCGATTCCATGGAAATCGGGTTCAACAACCGCTACCTTCTGGATGCGCTGCGCTATTCCAAGTGCGAAAAGCTGCGCCTGGAGATCAACGGCCCCTTGAGCCCGGTAAAGGTCCTGCCGGTGGAGGGCGAAGACTTTATTTACCTGGTGCTGCCGGTACGCTTTAAGAATGAAGGCTGATACGATGGAAAAAGTACGAATCCACACGGAATTTATCAAATTGGATGCTCTGCTGAAATTTGCCGGCCTGTGTGAAACGGGCGGCGAAGCCAAGGAGCTGATCCAGGGCGGAGAAGTGAAGCTGAACGGGGAACCCTGCACCATGCGCGGTAAAAAATGCGTGCCGGGCGATGTGGTGGAGCTGGAAGGCCGCCAGGTTCAGATCGCGGAGGGCTGCTGATGCGGCTGAACCGCCTTGCGGTGACGGATTATCGCAATTTATCCGCCGCTGTTTTGGAACCCGCCCCGCAGTTGACGGTTCTGTGCGGGGCAAACGGGCAGGGCAAAACCAACCTGTTGGAAGCCGTCTGGCTGCTGACCGGGGGCAAAAGCTTCCGTGGGGCAAAGGACGCCGAGCTGATCCGGCGCGGCGCTGACTTTGCCGTGCTGGAGGCCGCATTTGAAGCGGGAGACCGCCCCCAGGAAATACGGTTGACCGTTGGCGCCAAAGGAACCCAGCGCCCCGGCCGGACGGTACGCCTGAACGGAGCTGACCGCGGAAGAGCTGCTTCGATCGCAGGAACTTTTACGGCGGTGGCGTTTGACCCCAACCATCTGAGCCTGGTCAAAGGCGGGCCGGAAGGGCGGCGGCATTTCCTGGATGCCGCGCTCTGCCAGCTGTACCCCGGCTACCTGGCGGCGGAACGGCGGTATTTACGCGTGGTAGCGCAGAAAAATGCGTTGCTGAAAGCGTATGACATCACCCCCGGCGGGGATGTTCTGCTGGAAACCTACAACGAAGCGCTTGTGACCTATGGCTGCGAAGTCATGCGGCGGCGTGCGGGGTATCTGGACCAGCTGGCCCCGGCGGCAGCGGCGAACTACCGTGATATTTCCAGCGGGGCAGAAAAAGTTGGAGATCCAATACTGCCCCTGCTGCGATCCGGGCAGCCCGGAAGCGCTGGCGGCCAAGCTGCGCGAGGTGAAAAACACCGAGCTGCGGGCAGGCTTTTGCCTGACGGGACCCCACCGCGAGGACCTGGAAATTTTAATTGACGGCCAGCCGGGAAAAATTTATGGCAGCCAGGGCCAGCAGCGCAGTGCGGTGCTGAGCATGAAGCTGGCGGAAGCCAGCGTGGCGGGCGAGGTGCTGGGCGAACATCCGGTGATGCTGCTGGATGATGTGCTCAGTGAATTGGATGACGCACGCCAGACGTATCTATTGACCCGCATTGAGGACAAGCAGACATTTGTGACCACCTGCGATTCCGCCGCCTTTGCCCGAACCAACGGCAAGCTGGTCTTTGTGGACCACGGAACCGTGCGGGAGGGTTGAGGCTTTGCTTTACGGGGATTTTGTTACCCTTTTTTGAAAAAAGGGAACCGGAAAAAACTTTAATCATCTTTATAATAATAGAAAACTAAAAGTAAAACGCAGTCTTAAAATAAGCGCTGATGAATGCAAAATTCAAAATAAAAGGCATTGCGAAAAATTGACGCGATGCGGAAATAAAATTTCTGAATTTTGAGACGACCAAAGGGCGGCGCAGAGTGCCATCCCATTCCTGAACCGTGATCCCCAAAAGACAAACCCGGCAGTTTGTTCTGCCTCCAATTCCTAATTTCTCATTACTAATTATCATGTATCTTCACTTAGGTCAGGATTTTATCGTAAATACGCGGGACGTCATCGGGGTGTTTGACCTGGATACCGCAACCGATGCGGGCCAGAAGGCAAAGATCACCGATGAATTCCTGCGGCATGCCCAGCAGGAAGGGGCTGTTGTGGATGTGAGCGGCAGTATGCCAAAAAGCTTTGTCCTGACAGATTTCCCCGATGATACGGTTTATATTACCCAGATATCCACCGCCGCCATCCGCAACCGCGCGGCAAAGTTTGATATGGGCAGTAAAACTGCAGAAAAACGTTAGGCGGACAAAAAAGCGTCTATAATTTTTACAGATACAAAAATGCACCCCAGATATACCAAGAGGCAGGTTTTACCCTGATAACGGCAGAAATGCCGGTTTAAGTTTTTGAAAAAAGCTGCCGAAATCCCCGCACCTCGTAAGAAATGGGAGGAAAGTTCATGTCAGAAGAAATCATCACCGAAACCAACCGCGAAACGGCGACCGACCATGAGTACGGCGGCGCGCAGATCCAGGTCCTGGAAGGGCTGGAAGCTGTGCGCAAGCGCCCCGGCATGTATATCGGTTCCACAGGCCCTTCCGGTCTGCATCATCTGGTTTATGAAATCGTCGATAACTCCATCGATGAAGCTCTGGCCGGGTACTGCACCCATATTGAAGTGACCATCAAGCCGGGCAATATCATTGAGGTCAGTGATAACGGCCGCGGTATCCCGGTGGATATCCAGCCCAAACTGGGCATCCCGGCTGTCACGGTCGTGTATACCGTGTTGCATGCCGGCGGCAAGTTTGGCGGCGAGGATTCCGGCTACAAAGTGGCTGGCGGTCTGCACGGCGTCGGCGCCAGCGTTGTAAACGCGCTGAGCGAATGGCTGGTTGTGCATGTGCGCCGTGACGGCGCCGAGTACGAGCAGAGTTTCAAGCGCGGAAAACCGGATGGAGACCTGAAAAAGATCGGTGTGGCGGCATCTACGGGTACCACCGTTACTTTTAAGCCAGACCCGGAAATGTTCACCGAAACCACCGAATACGATTATGAGATCCTGCTCAAGCGCCTGCGGGAAGAAAGCTTCCTGAACGCCGGTGTGCGCATTACCCTGACGGATGAGCGCCCCGAAAGCATTGAGAAAAACGACGGTGTACCGCCGCAGGAATCCATGTGCTATGAGGGCGGCGTGCGCAGCTTTGTGCAGTATCTGCATGAAAAGCGCGACCTGACCCCGCTGCACCCGCAGGTCATCTATATGAAAGGCGAAGCCAACGGCGCTGTGGCCGAAGTTGCTTTGCAGTACTGCGACAGCTACAACGAGCTGATCCTTTCTTTTGCCAACAACGTGCACACCCCGGAGGGCGGCACCCACGAGGAAGGCCTGAAAACCGCGCTGACCCGCGTGTTTAACGAATTTGGCCGTGCCAAGGGCTACCTGAAGGAAAAGGATGAAAACTGGCAGGGCAGCGATGTGCGCGAAGGCATGATCGCCGTTGTTTCCGTCAAGCTGCAGGAAGCGCAGTTCGAGGGCCAGACCAAGGCCAAGCTGGGCAACACCTACATCAAGACGCTGGTTTCCAACATTGTGTACAACAAGCTCAGCGAATTTTTGGAAGAAAACCCTGCTGTTGCCAAGGCTGTGTTTGAAAAGGTGACCCAGGCAGCCCGCGCCCGTGCCGCAGCCAAAAAGGCCCGCGACCTGGTGCGCCGCAAGAGTGCGCTGGAAAGCAACCGTATGCCGGGCAAACTGGCAGACTGCCACGAGAATGACCCCGCCAAGACCGAAATCTTCATCGTCGAGGGTGACTCTGCTGGCGGCTCTGCCAAGCAGGGGCGTGATTCCAACATCCAGGCAATCCTGCCGCTGTGGGGCAAGATGCTGAACGTGGAAAAAGCCCGCGCCGACCGCATTTACGGCAACGACAAGCTGATGCCGGTTGTGACGGCACTGGGCACGGGAATTGGCGATGAATTTGACATCAACAAGGTGCGGTACCACAAAATCTTTATCATGGCTGATGCTGACGTTGACGGCTCCCACATCTGCACCCTGATGCTGACCTTCTTCTTCCGTTACATGCGGCCGCTGATTGAACACGGGTATGTGTATGTGGCACAGCCGCCGCTGTTCAAGCTGCAAAAGGGCAGCACCGTCAAGTATGCGTACAACGAAGACGAAATGAAGCAGCTTTCGGCTGAGATGCCGGGCGCCAAGGTGAACCGCTACAAAGGCCTTGGTGAGATGAACCCCGACCAGCTGTGGGAAACCACCATGAACCCTGATAACCGCGTGATCGTGCAGATCAAGATCGAAGATGCCGAGCGCGCCGACGAGGCGTTCAGCATCCTGATGGGCGAGCAGTGGACCCCGCAAGGAGTCATTGAGCGCAACGCCAAGTATGCACGTCTGGACGTTTGATTCGCGGCTTTTTTGGCGGCTTTTTTGAAAAAAGCCTGGCAAAAAAGCTTTAATCATTTGGGTTAAAGAAAAGGCGGCGGCAGGGGAGAGGGAGCAAAAAGCCCCGCAGGTTTTGGAACGGTCAAGACCGTTCCCTACGGGGCAGGGCGAATGGCGGCCCCTGTAGGGCGCGCTGCGTGTGGGCAATCTATTACCACCCCGGATTACGGTGGAAATTTCCGCTGCCGCCAGACGCTGATGAATTTTGTTTTTGATATTTTGATGATAGAGTGAAGATTTTCGGTGAAGCTTTTGCAAAAGGGCTTTGAAACAATCCGAAAGGTGAGTTGAATGGAAGAAAATGTTATCACATGGTGCCCGGTTCGGGCACGAAGGTCATTGTGCGCGTCCAAGTCCATCTTTTCCTTGATAAGCGGATTGCCAGCCGCCAATGCCTTTACCTCGGCGTAGGACAGTGCAGCCTCGTCCATATCATTGCAGCTGCGAGCCGGAGATTTTGAGGTCATGATCTG
>ENA-OQCL01000948-OQCL01000948.1-human-gut-metagenome-genome-assembly--contig:-NODE-948-length-11840-cov-3.240417_pt1 | contig 11840 bp, 8 predicted proteins | sample MGYA00242502_ERZ504586 | MGnify/ENA primary metagenome ERZ504586 (study PRJEB26092, sample SAMD00036316) | human gut metagenome | host: Homo sapiens | study: EMG produced TPA metagenomics assembly of... | reverse complement strand
AGCAAATTGCTGTAAAACTACGTCGAATTTTGTCTAAAATCAGATATTTGCAGTGAGACAGATGTATGCTATTTTAGTGATCAGTCGAAAATGAAGGCGATTTCATTACTACTTTCAGAAAAAAGCAGCAAAAAGGGATATCGTGTAAGCTTTTGACCGATTTTGAAGGAAATAAAAGAAAGAATTCAAAATCATGAAAAAAAGACCCAAAGCAGAAAGGATGCAGAAAATATGATTTCGTTACCGTTAAAGTTTGATGAAGTAGAGAGTGTAGAAGAATTTGTAAATATGGTGAAACGTCTGGATTACGACGTTGACGTAAAAATAGGACGATGCGTCTTTGATGCGAAATCCCTGATGAGTGTCCTGATGATCGCCGGAAACCCGGATGCGGTTGTGGAAGCCCATACGAACGATATCGAAGCATTTAAAAAGAAATTTAAGGATTACCTTCAGTAAGAAAAAAATGTCGGAAAGGCACTGTGTGTAAGATGCATGGTGTCTTTTTTGATGCACGAAAAGCGGGTGAAGTATCTTGCCGGGGAGACGTGTGCATGGTAAAATAAAGTCTATTGGGATGGAAATAAGAGAATCAAAAGAACGGGCTGATGTAGAAGAAGTTTTTCGTAAAAAAGGAGGCACAAAGTGGAAGAAGAGAAACTGGAAAGAAGCATCAGAAAATCAGAGATTCCCGGACTTACGAGGGAAGAGGAGGAAGCACAGCTTGCGAAGGTGATCGGGATTGCCGAGCAGAATCTGGAACAGGCGAAGGCGGATATCCGGCTGGCGAATGAGGATCTGGCGGATCTGATGGAGACGTACGACGCAAAAGAGGCGGAAGGCCTGGCGCTCTGGAACAACGCGACGGCGAAGCTGAATGCGTACCAGCACGGCATGGCGCGGCTGGAAAAAGCGAGAAAGAAGCCGTATTTCGGGCGGATTGATTTCAGGATCCGCGGCTTTCGGTTTTTAGAGTCCTATTACATCGGGCGCGTCGGCATTTCCGATGAGAAGGCGGAACCGGTTGTGCTGGACTGGCGGGCGCCGATTTCCTCCGTCTATTATGAGAACAGCACCGGGCCGTGCAGCTATACGGTGAGTTCAGAGGGTACTTTTTCGATTGATCTGAAAAGAAAGCGGACGTATGAGATTGAAAATGACCATCTGAAAGACTTTTTTGATTCTGATGTGGTAGCGAACGATGAGCTGCTGACAAAGTATCTGGCGAAGAACAAAAAAGCGGTGCTCGGTGAGATCATTGCGACGATCCAGCAGGAGCAGAACCTCATTATCCGCAGATCCCCGAAGACGAATCTGATCGTACAGGGCGTGGCTGGCTCCGGAAAGACGACGGTGGCGATGCACCGGATTTCGTACATCCTCTATAATTACGAGGAGGACTTCCGGCCGGAGGATTCTATATCATTGGAAGCAACCGCATCTGCTGAACTACATTACCAGCGTTCTGCCGGAACTCGATGTGTACGGCATCCGTCAGATGACGATGGAGCAGCTTTCATCCGGCTTCTGTATGAGGACTGGGACGAAGAAAAGTACATGGTACACACCATCGACCGCGCGGATGAGAAAAACAGCATAAAGGGCGGAAGCGGCTGGATTTTTCGATCTGGAAAATTTCTGCCGTACGTACGAGGCAGAGCAGATTCCGCGGGAGCCGGTGCGGCTGGAAAAAACGGGAACATTGCTTCTGGACGCCGAGTATATGATAACTATTGCAGGGAGCAGTCCACACCTTTCCATGGAAGGAAAGATGTGCATGCTGAACGAGATCCTGCTGGCAAAATTTGAGAACGAGGTTTCGGGAAAAGAAGTGACGTTTCCGGCGCGCGCAAAAAAAGGCGCTGAAGCGGAAATACGAGAAATATTTGGGGATGGAAAATGGCGGGGATCCATTTTGATCTCTATTTACAGTTTCTGGAGCAGCAGGCGGAGAAAGGAAAAGCGGTGGAAGTGCCGGAAAACTCCCTTTGATGTCTATGATCTGGCGGCGCTGGCATACCTCTATAAGCGGATCAAGGAAAACGATCCCGTGCGCGAGGCGAGCCATGTGGTCATCGACGAGGCGCAGGATTTCGGGATGATGGCGTACCAGGTGCTTCATTACTGTCTGCGTGACTGTACGTATACCATTATGGGAGATACGTCGCAGAATATCCATTTTTCCTACGGCCTGAACGACTGGGAGGAGCTGAAAAAGCTGATTCTGACCGGCACGTACGATGCGTTCGGCGTTCTGCGGAAGAGTTACCGGAATACGGTGGAGATCTCCGATTTGCAAATGAAATCCTGCGGCACGGGGATTTTGCGATTTATCCGGTGGAGCCGGTGCTGCGGCATGGAACGACGGTGCAAAAGGAAGCGTTTGCGGATGAGGCTGCGCTTCTGGCAGCTGGAGTGCAGAAGATCAAAGCGTGGCAGGAGCAGGGATATGAGACAATTGCCGTTGTATGCCGGGATGAGGCAGAAGCGGCTGCGACGGCGCGGAAGCTGAAAAAATATGTGCCGGTTGTGGAGGAGGATCTCGAGACGGCAGAATTTGGCGAGGGCGTGATGGTGCTTCCGGTTGCGTATACGAAGGGACTCGAGTTTGACGCGGTGCTGCTTCTTGATCCGACAGAAGAAAAATATCCGGAGAATGACGGACAGGTAAAGCTGCTTTATGTAGCGGCAACGCGTGCGCTGCATGAGCTGGCAGTGCTGTATACGGGAAAACTCACAGGAATCCTTGCAAAGAAAGCGCCAAAGGGCCGTCACAATCAGGAATTTGCCATGGAGACGCTGACGAAGGCGAAAGAGTATGAGAAGGTTTCGCTGACGCAGAAGGAGGCGCGTGAGGAGAACCGCGCGATCGGCATCCAGGAGATGGACGAGCGGAACAGCCACGGACCAAAAAGGATTGTAATTAAGCCGGAGCAGATACCGGGAAGGGCGCCTGGAAATACAAGCACGACGGGAACAGCGGTGATGCCAAAAAGCAGTACGGGCATGCGGAAAGCAGCGGCAGAAACAGGAAAAGAAATTGCCGCAAAGACGATGCAGCAGCGTGCGCCGGAAGGAGTTTCTGCTGTCTTTGCCGGTGCCGCCTACCGTGGAAAGACAGGCGGCAAAGCACCGGGCAGCAGACCGGCGACTGCAGGAATACAGTCAGAAAAAGCTGAACAGCCAGAGCACATGAATACATCGCCCTACGCTTTTGGGGCAATTCCGGAAAATGAACTGCTGCGCATGAAGGGGCATTCGAGGATCAAGTGCGCGGTGAAATGGGCAAAGAAAGGAAAAGCAGCGGTTGAGATGGCGAGCATGTACGGCATTCTGCGCATCACGCCGATTACGCCGGAGGTCATCCGCATCAGCTTCGTAAAAGGTGTGACGGCAAAAGTCCAGGACACGTACTGGAAGCCAAAGGCGGATACCTCGTTCCCCTGGAGTGCAAAGGAATCGAAGACGGCGGTTCTTGTTGAGACAGAGAAGCTGCGTGTCATGGTGGCAAAAAAAGGACGGCGCGGTGCAGTTCTTTACGCCGGATCACAAACTGGTTCTTTCCGAGAAACGAGACGAGCCGCGCATGATCGACGGCGGCATGACATGGACGTTCTTCGACTGGAGCGGTTCCGAAAAGCTGAAAGCCAAGGGCATTCTCTCGACAGAGTGGCTGGATCTGACCGCGAAGGCGCGCTACGTCTCGTTTGGCGGAAGCAGGCGCGGATGCCGCTTGTCGTCTCAAACCGCGGCTATGGTATTGCAGCCGCCGCTTCCAGAACGGCACTGCTGTGCAATGTGCGGACGTTTGGAACGTATCTTCATACCGCCGGGGACGGACAGATCGATTATTACTTTATTCTCGGAAAAGACCGGGATGAAATTATAAAACAGTATAAAGAGCTATAAAAGGAGCAGACATTTCATGAAAACTCTGGTAATTGCAGAAAAACCATCTGTGGCACGCGATATTGCACGCGTGCTCGGATGTGCGAAAAAAGAAAACGGAGCACTGGAAGGAAACCAGTATATTGTGACCTGGGCGCTCGGCCACCTCGTGACCTTAAAAGACCCGGAGGACTATGATAAAAAGTATAAGGAATGGAATATGGCAGTTCTGCCGATGATGCCGGAGAAACTGCAGATCAAGGTCATTCCGCAGACGGGAAAACAGTATCACGCTGTGACGACACAGCTTGCGCGGAAAGATGTCGGTGAGGTGGTCATTGCGACAGATGCCGGCCGTGAAGGCGAGCTGGTGGCGCGGTGGATTCTTGACAAGGCGCACAATCAGAAGCCGTGTAAGCGTCTCTGGATTTCGTCCGTTACCGACAAGGCAATCCGTGAGGGATTTGCCAGCCTGAAAGATGCGAAAGAGTACGATAATCTCTACCGGGCTGCTGTTTCCCGTGCAGAGGCGGACTGGCTTGTCGGCATTAACACAACGCGGGCACTGACATGCAAATACAATGCACAGCTTTCCTGCGGCCGTGTGCAGACACCGACGCTCGCCATGATTGCACAGCGCGAGCAGGAAATCCGAGAATTTGTCCCGAAGCCGTACTACACCGTAACGGCAGCAGCAGGCGGCGCAGTATACACCTGGAAGGATGAAAAATCGGGCGGAACACGGATTTCTGATCCGGAAAAGGCAAAGCAGATCGCAGAAAAAGCAAAACGGTATCCGCTTGTCCTGCAAAAAGTAGAAAAGAAGAAAAAACAGAAAGAGGCGCCGCTGCTCTACGATCTGACGGAGCTGCAGCGCGATGCCAGTGCACGGTTCGGTTATTCGGCAAAACAGACCCTGAATCTGATGCAGAGCCTCTATGAGACGCACAAAGTCCTCACGTATCCGCGGACGGATTCGCGGTATCTGACAAAGGATATTGTACCGACTTTAAAAGAGCGCCTCGATGCCGTGAGTATCGGGCCGTACAAGACGCTGGCACAGCAGGCGAAGCGCCGTCCGCTGAAGGAAAAGCCAGGTTTTGTGAATGATGCAAAGGTTTCCGACCACCACGCCATTATCCCGACGGAGCAGTATGTGCAGCTTTCTGCACTTTCCAATGAGGAACGCCGCATTTATGATCTCGTGGTGCGCCGTTTTCTTGCAGTGCTGCTGCCGCCCTGCGTATACGAGGAGACTGTGATCCAGGCTTCCATCGAAAAAGAATGCTTTACGGCGCGTGGAAAGCGCATGGTCGAGAAAGGCTGGCAGGAGGCGTACGAGGATAACCGGTACGACGAAGAGGATGAGGCGAAAGAAGAGGTGCGGGAGCAGAATCTGCCGCTTCTGGAGGCAGGCATGAAGATCGGGCAGCCGAAGATCAGTCTCCGCGAAGGAAAGACAAAACCTCCGGCACGCTTCACGGAAGGCACGCTGCTCTCCGCGATGGAAAATCCGGTCCGCTACATGGAAAACCGCGACAGCAGCCTGGTAAAAACGATCGGTGAGGCGGGCGGCCTTGGAACGGTTGCGACCCGTGCGGATATCATCGAGAAGCTGTTCCGCAGCTTTCTGCTGGAGAAAAAAAGGCAATGAGATCTATCTGACCTCGAAAGCACGCCAGCTTCTGAAGCTGGTTCCGGCGGATTTGAAAAAGCCGGAGCTGACGGCAAGCTGGGAGATGCAGTTAAACGACATTGCAAAGGGAAAGAAGCGGCGCGATGTGTTTATGAAGGAGATCCGCAGCTACACGGTGGAACTGATCGATGAGATCAAGACGGAAGAGGGAACGTTCCGCCACGACAACCTGACGAACAAGAAGTGCCCGAACTGCGGAAAACGGCTGCTTGCGGTGAATGGAAAGAACGCAAAACTGCTCGTCTGCCAGGACAGAGAGTGCGGCTACCGCGAGACGGTTTCCCGCACGACGAATGCGAGATGCCCGGTCTGCCATAAGCGCATGGAGATGATCGGAAAGGGCGAGGATGCGACGTTTGTCTGCGCCTGCGGCCACAAAGAGCGCATGACAAAATTCCAAGAGCGCCGCAAAAAAGAGGGCGGCGGCGTGACGAAGCGCGATGTGGCAGCTTATATGAAGAAACAGAAAAAAGAGGCCGAAGAGCCGGTGAACAATGCGTTTGCCGCAGCATTAAAAGGAATTAAATTATAAAAAAGGGGAGCGAGTTCTGCCGAAAATCAAAAACGGCGGAACCCGCTTCTTTTGTTAAAATCGTTGAGGAAAAGGTCAAAAAAAGTGATTGTTTTATGCAGAGTTATGCCGTAAAATAGAAACAAATGATATAAGAAACAGGAAAATTCTGAAAATAACAACAGGGAGGTTTTTCAATGAAACAGACAGATTTGGAAAAGCTGCTGGCGGATATGTCGCTGAAAGAGAAAGTAGATCAGATGCTTCAGTTAAGCGGAGCATTTTACCTCGGGGATGAAAACAGCGTCCTGACCGGCCCGGCAAATGACATGGGAATCGGAAAAGAGGACCTGGAGATGGCCGGTTCCATTCTCGGTGCAGCCGGTGCCGATACGATGAAAAAACTGCAGGATGACTACATGGCAAAACAGCCGCATCACATCCCGATGCTGTTCATGATGGATGTCATTCACGGCATGAAGACCATTTTCCCGGCGCCGCTGGCGCAGGGAGCCACTTTTGATCCGGAGCTCTCCGGCGAGTGCGCGTCTGCAGCCGCAAAAGAAGCATCCGCGGCCGGACTTCACGTTACCTTTTCTCCGATGGTTGACCTTGTGCGCGATGCGAGATGGGGCCGCGTTGTGGAATCCACAGGCGAAGATCCGTACCTGAACAGCCGCTTTTCCGAGGCGATCGTAAAAGGCTTCCAGGGCGATGATTTAAAAACACCGGGAAAAGTTGCCTCCTGCATCAAACACTTTGCAGGCTACGGCGGAGCAGTCGCAGGAAGAGATTACAACACCGTAGAGCTCTCAGAGCATACCTTCCGTGAATTCTATCTTCCGGCATACAAAGCAGGCATTGATGCGGGCGCAGCGATGGTGATGACATCATTTAACACGATCAACGGCGTTCCGGCGAGCACCAACAAATGGCTGATGCGCGATATCCTGCGCGGCGAGATGGGATTTGACGGCGTGCTGATTTCTGACTTTGCAGCCATTCTGGAAACCGTTGCCCACAGAAGCTCGAAAGATGCCGCCGATGCAGCGAAAAAAGCGCTGGAGGCAGGCGTGGATATTGATATGATGACATCCGTTTACGCCGCAAACCTCTGCCGTCTCGTAGAAGAAGGTGAAGTGGACGAGCATCTGATTGACGAGTGCTGCCTGCGGATTCTGGAGCTGAAAAACAAACTGGGACTGTTTGAAAATCCATATAAAGATGCGGATGCCGAGAAAGAGAAAGCATACAACCTCTGCCCGGAGCATCGTGCACTGGCGAAAAAAGCAGCGGAGGAATCCTTCGTCCTGCTGAAAAACGACGGTGTACTGCCGCTCGACACTGCGAAAAAGATCGCATTTGTCGGCCCGTATACCAACAATCATGAAATCAAGAGCAGCTGGTCCTTCACCGGCGACAGCAAGGACTGCGTGACGATTCAGGAAGCAGCCGAGAAAGTATTCGACGCATCACGCACCACGTATGCAGAAGGATGCCCGGTTATCGGAAACGATGTGGAGCTGATCGGATTTACCGAGACGACACCGAAAAAATACAGTGAGGAAGAGCTTGCTGCCATGGAGCAGAGCGCACTACAGGCAGCAAAAGAGGCCGATCTCGTGGTCATGCCGATGGGTGAGCATTATCTGCAGAGCGGCGAGGCGACCAGCCGTGCCATGATCGATGTGCCGGAAATCCAGATGGAGCTGTTCCACAAAGTGCTGGCCGTCAACCCGAATGTGGTTGTCGTTCTGTTCAACGGCCGCCCGCTGGATCTGCGGGAAATTAGCGTTAAAGCAAAAGCCATTCTCGAGGTATGGTTCCCGGGAACCGAGGGCGGAAGCGCTGTTGTGGATGTTCTGACCGGAAAGAAAAATCCGTCCGGCCATCTGCCGATGAGCTTCCCGTACTGCGTGGGCCAGGCGCCGGTCAGCTACAACGAGTATTCCACCGGAAGACCGAATCTGCCGGGCATGAAAGAGCGGTTCCGCTCCAAATATCTCGATATTCCGAACGCACCGCTGTATCCGTTTGGTTACGGACTTTCCTATACCACGTTTGATATTTCCGCGGTAACACTGGATCAGAACGAGATGGATAAAACGGCAGAATTGCAGCGCATGTGACCGTGAAAAATACAGGTGATACGGCTGGCTGTGATGTTGTACAGCTGTACATCCGTGATGATTATTCCGATGTGGTTCGTCCGGTGCGAGAGCTGAAAGGCTTCCGAAGAGTAGAGCTTGCTCCGGGCAAAGAGCAGGAAGTGACCTTCTATATTACCGAAGAAGATCTGCGCTACTACCGTCTCGACGGAACCTTTGGAAGCGAGCCTGGAACGTTTACCGTATTTGTCGGTGACAGCAGCACGACGGAAAACAGTGCGGTATTTACACTGAAATAAATGCAGCAGGAAAAAGGAGAAAACTTATGGAGAAAACAACGAAAAACGGAATCCACCGCATCACACAGGCAGACGGAAAAACGATTGCCTGGGCAGAGGAGTCCGGAGTTAAGGTATTGGAAAAAGATCGATATTACTTTAAAGATCTTGCAAAAACCGGCGAACTGCTGCCGTACGAGGACTGGCGTCTTTCCGATGAGGAGAGAGCGGCAGACCTTGCGGGTCGTCTTTCGATTGAAGAGATTGCAGGCCTTATGCTGTACTCGCCGCACCAGGCGGTACCGCCGATGCCGGGCGGACCATTCCAGGGAACGTTTGACGGAAAAACGTATCTCGAATCCGGCAAAGAGCCGTATGCCATTTCTGACCAGCAGAAGGAATTTCTGGAGGACGAACACATCCGTCATATTCTGCTGACGAATGTAGAAAGCCCGGAAATCTCCGCAAAGTGGAGCAATGAGCTGCAGAAAAGAGCGGAAACACTGCCGTACGGTATTCCGGTCAACCTCTCCTCCGATCCGCGGAACGGAGCAAAGGATTCCGGCGCGGAGTTCAAGAGCGGCGGAAGCGAGATCAGCAAATGGCCGGAGGGCGTTGGTTTTGCAGCCTGCTTCGATCCGGAAGTAGCCGGACAGTTTGCAAAAGATGCTTCCCGCGAATATCGGGCACTCGGTATCACAACGGCACTTGGACCGCAGATTGATCTCTGTACCGAGCCGAGATGGATGCGGTTTGTCGATACGTTAGGCGAAGAAGTGGAGATGTCCAAAAAGCTTACCAAAGCGTACTGTGACGGTATGCAGACAACGGAAGGGGAAGCAGACGGCTGGGGAAAAGACAGCGTCAACACGATGGTCAAACACTGGCCGGGCGGCGGCACCGGAGAGGCCGGACGCGATGCACACTATGCATTCGGGCAGTTTGCCGTTTATCCGACCGGAAATTTTGAGGAGCATTTAAAACCGTTTACCGAGGCAGCCTTCCACCTGGACGGACCGACCGACTGCGCATCCGCGGTTATGCCGTACTACACCGTATCCTACGGCGTGGACAAGAAAAACGGCAAGAACGTCGGAAACTCCTACAGCGAGTACCTGATCAAGGATCTGCTGCGCGGAAAATATGAATTCAAAGGCATTGTCTGCACCGACTGGGGCATCACCCAGGATCCGGAGAAGACGATTGAGGGATTTGGAAGCCGCTGCTACGGCGTGCAGGATATGACCGAGGCAGAACGGTGTCTGCTGGCGATCACAAACGGCGTTGACCAGTTCGGCGGAAACAGCGAGTCCGGTCCGATTGTCGAGGCGTATAAGATCGGCTGTGAGAAATACGGCGAGAAAGCGATGCGTGAGCGCATGGAGCTGTCCGCCAAACGTCTTCTGATCAACATTTTCCACTGCGGCTTGTTTGAGGACCCGTATCTTGATCCGGAAGAATCCGCAAAGATTGTAGGATGCGAAGAGTTCTGCCGCCATGGCTATGAGGCACAGCAGAAATCCATCGTCCTGCTGAAAAACAGTGCGAAACGCGCACCGGAAGGACAGAAGGGTGTGCTGCCGCTGAAGAAAGGTTTGAAGGTTTATATTCCGGAGAGAAAGATCGGACCGTCCAAAGCGTTCTTCCGCATCGATCTGCCGGCAAAAACCGAAGATCCGCTGCCGGATGGACTGCCGTCCAAGTACGGTACACGCGTGGCATCACCGGAGGAGGCCGATGTGGCGCTGGTATTTATCGAAAGCCCGGCATGCAACCCGTATTCCACCGAAGATCTTGCGAACGGCGGCAACGGCTATCTGCCGATTACACTGCAGTACCGCCCGTATACGGCGAAAAAAGCGCGTGAGGTGAGCATTGCCGGCGGTGATTTCCGCGAGAATTTCACGAACCGCAGCTATCTTGGAAAGACAAACACTGCCTACAACGAGTCTGATCTCGACAATATTCTCGAATGCCGCCGCGCGATGGGCGACAAGCCGGTGATCGTCTGCGCAACCGTCAACAACCCGATGGTGATGCATGAATTTGAAGCCGAAGCCGATGCGATCGTCGCAGAGTTCGGTGTTTCGAGAGCCGCTGTGCTCGACGTTGTCTTCGGCGGTTACAACCCGACCGGCCGTCTGCCGATCCAGATGCCGAAGGATATGGATGCGGTTGAGGAGCAGAGCGAGGACCGTGCGTTGGATATGGAAACCTATATTGACAGCGAAGGACATAACTATGACTACGGTTATGGCATGAATTACGAAGGCGTTCTTCCTGCATGGAAAAAGTAAAAGAATAACAGAAAACCTGATCGGCACCGGGACCGCGTGTGTTTCGGTGCCGATATTGGAAACAAAAGACAGAATAAGGAGGACTTAAAAAGAGATGATTGTTCCAAAATATTTCGAAGATTTCGATCACCTGCATGTGAATACCATGCCGAACCGTGCCTACTACATTCCGGCATCCCGCCGCATGGAGGATCTGGTGGAGAACCGGGAGGCGTCGGACCGCTTTTTCCCGCTTTCCGGCGACTGGAAATTCCGCTATTTTACCAGTGTTTACGATGTAAAAGAGGAGTTTTTCGCAGAAGGATACGACACTTCTGCATTCGAGACGATTCCGGTGCCGTCCGTCTGGCAGAATTATGGCCATGACCACCATCAGTATACGAACGTCCGCTACCCGTTCCCGGTGGATCCGCCGTATGTGCCGTATGAGAACCCGTGCGGTGCGTACGTGAGAACGTTCGAGTGGAAAAAACAGGAGGAAGCACCGAGGGCATTCCTGAATTTTGAGGGCGTGGATTCCTGTTTCTACGTGTGGATGAACGGCAGCTTCGTCGGCTACAGCCAGGTGTCTCATTCTACGAGTGAATTTGATGTAACAGACTTCTTAAAAGATGGCACCAACATCATCGCCGTACTGGTGCTGAAATGGTGCGATGGAAGCTATCTCGAGGATCAGGACAAATTCCGCATGAGCGGCATTTTCCGCGATGCTACTGCTTGCAAGACCAGAAAAAGGGCATCCGCGATTCTTTGTAAAGGCAGCGCCGGACGCATCGTACCAGAATGGAGAAGTTTCGATTGCGATTACCTGGAATTGACGGGGGAACCGCAGGAAGGAACGGCAAAGCTGTTTGATGCAGAAAATCATCTTGTGGCAGAGGCAGCGTTTGGCGGCGATACGGTTCAGATGCATGTAAAAGATGCACATCTGTGGAATGCCGAGGAGCCGTATCTGTATACGCTGGTGCTGAGACGGCGGTGAGGTGATCACTGATCATGTCGGCATCCGTGAGATCCACGCGAAGGACGGTGTTCTGGTACCTGAACGGCGTGAAGATCAAA
>ENA-OQCL01000947-OQCL01000947.1-human-gut-metagenome-genome-assembly--contig:-NODE-947-length-11843-cov-5.147491_pt1 | contig 11843 bp, 11 predicted proteins | sample MGYA00242502_ERZ504586 | MGnify/ENA primary metagenome ERZ504586 (study PRJEB26092, sample SAMD00036316) | human gut metagenome | host: Homo sapiens | study: EMG produced TPA metagenomics assembly of... | reverse complement strand
ATGCGCGTCAGCGTCACCGCGACGGCGCGTTCCTCGGGCGCGAAGCCCGGGGCCATGACGTTTACGAGGAAAGGCGAAAGTATAATCCCCGCCGCGACGACTGCGCTGCATCCGAAAATCAGTATCGTCAGCGCTTCGTCGGCGAGGCGCTTCGCGCTGTCGCGCCCGTCGGAGGCGAGCGTGCGCGAGAAAACGGGGACGAAGGAGGCCGAAAGCGCGCCCTCGGCCAAGAGCTGGCGCGAGAGGTTCGCGAGCGTGTAGGCGACGAAGAATGCGTCGAGCTGGCGCGTCGCGCCGAAGAGCGCCGCGGTCAGCATTTCGCGCACGAGGCCGAGGACGCGGCTGACGAGCGTCCCCGCCATCATGCGCATAGCGTGGAAGACCATGCCGGAGAGCGCGTCGGGACGCTTCGCCTTTTCCGCGCGGTTCTTAGCTTCTTCCGCGCTTTGGGGCGGCGCGTAGTTTTTCGGCTCCTCGCCGGATTTATTGTTTTTTATGGAATCGTCGCGCATAGTATCAAATCACACCGTAATATATATATACTCGTTCAACTATTTAAGAAAAACGTCCTGTAATCGTCACTCCGTTGACGAGAATGCCGTTTTGCTTGTCAAGTTTAGTTACTATAAAAATAAAAACGGCTCAGGACGAGCCGCCGTTTAGCCGATGTTTCCCGCCTGACGGAAGCGCGTGTCTCCGCGCGGCGGTTACCAGCTGAAATCTTTTCCGAGGTAGAGCTCCCTCGCCTTGACGTTGTCGGCTATTTCCTCCGGCTCGCCCTCGAGGAAGACCTTGCCCTCGTATATGAGATACGCGCGGTCCGTTATCGAGAGCGTCTCTCGCACGTTGTGGTCGGTGAGCAGGATGCCGTAGCCGCGTTCCTTGAGGTCGCGGATTATCGACTGAAGGTCCGCGACGGCTATCGGGTCGATGCCGCTGAACGGCTCGTCGAGCAGTATGAAATGCGGCTCGAGCGCGAGGCAGCGCGCTATCTCGACGCGGCGGCGCTCGCCTCCAGAGAGCGAGACGCCCTTCGTGTCCTGAAGGTGCTTGAGGCCGTAGTCATCGAGCAGCGAAGAAATTTTGTCGCCGCGCACGTCCGCGGGGACGCCGGACTCTTCAAGCACGAGGTCGAGATTCTGGCGCACCGTGAGGCTGCGGAAGACGGAGGCCTCCTGCGGCAGATAGCCTATTCCGGCGCGCGCGCGCTGGTACATCGGCAGAGCGGAGAGCTCCTGCCCGCCGAGCCATACGTTGCCGGAGTCGGGGATGATGCGCCCGACTATCATGTAGAAAGTCGTGCTCTTGCCCGCGCCGTTCGGCCCGAGCAGCCCTATTATCTCGCCCTTCTCTATCTTGACGCTGACTTCGTTGACGACGCGCCGCCCGCTGAAGCTCTTGACTAGCTTCTCGGCGCGCAGGGTGTTGGCCGCGGCTTCGAGCGCCATCTATCTGCCCTCCACCCAGCGCAGCTCTTCGTCGCTGAGCCTAGTCTCGGAGCCTGAGGCGCGCGCCGGTTCGTCCTTCGCGGCCTCGGCCCTAGCGTCGTTCTTTTTCGCGTTTTTCTGCTTGTTGTCGGATTTTTCTTCCGCGGGCTGCTCTTCTTCCTCGACGACGAAGATTATCTGCGAGTTGCCCTTGGCCTCGATTACGCGCGTATCCTCATGGACGACCATCGTGTCTGCCGTGACGGTCTTGCCGTCGCTGCGGACCGCCTTCGTGTTGCCGGAGACGACTATCGTGCCGCGCGCCTTGGAGTACACGGCCTTGTCGCCCGTTACGCGCGTCTTGAGCCCTTCGCGGTCCACGTAGTCGAGGACGACGTTGCGGTCGGCTATCATGTCGCTCAGCGCGTCCTGCCCGGTCTGCGGGTCTTTGGCGAGGGTTCCCTCCACTGTGCGCGCAGAGATGGCGAACTTCTCCACCAAATCCTCATAGCGGCGCACGCCGGTGGCCCAAAATTTATTTCCGCTGCGGCGCGCCTCGTCGGCTTTCAGTATCTTCTTCTCCATCAGGCCGTCGACGCTGCCGCGTGCGGAGTAGTTCTCCGTGCCCGGCTCCCAGCGGACGTAGTCGGCGTTGAGGTAGTCCTCCGCGCCGCGCGTCAGCCGCACGCTGCCGAAGGCTTCGACAAGGCCGTCGGTGCGCTTGCTCTTGTCGCCGGTCCACGTCGCGCTCTCGGATTTCAGCGTCGCGTCCTGCGCGGGGAATTCGCCGCGGACGTTGCCGCGAAGCGTCATTATCTCGTCGTTCGTGTTGCCCTCGGCCTCGTCGCCCCATAGCGTCGAGCCCTCGCGCTTGATGACGACGTTGCCCGTCGCGCGCGCGTCGCCCGTGTTGACGTTGTACTTGATGTCGTTTGCGGAGAGGGTGGTCGCGACCTTCTTTGTCGCTGGCTTCTGCTGCGCGGGCGCGGCGAGCGCGGCGGCCTCGAGCGAGCAGAGCGCTGATACTATGCAGAGTGCGGCGAAAATTTTCTTTATCTTCATCGGAGACCTTCATTTTTTCCAATAAAAATAACTGCACGGCGTGTGCGCGTCCGCGCTCTATATTCTATCCTTAATTTTATGAATTATACATTTTTATTTTTGTCCGTCTGATTCTCGCCGAGGCGCGCAGCTATCATCGTCAGCATGTCGTGGAAGAATACGAAGATGTCGCCGTCGCCGGAGGGCGCGGCGAGCGTGAGCCTGTTCGGGTATGCGACGGCGGCGGCGCGTATCGCCTCAGGCGTCCACGGGTCGAGCAGCAGCAGCCATCCGCGACGCGACGCTTCGTCGAGCGCGGCGCGCATCGCCGTCTCGTCGCCCGCGAGCCAGCCGTTCCAGACCTCGTCGGGCGGGCGCACGACGCCCGGTATCGACGAGCGTATCCAGACGCCCTCTGCTCCCGTGAGGTCGAGCAGCTTCGCGCCGCTGCCCGCGAGCATGTGGCGGCCTACGCCTATCGCGCTGTCGATGCGCGACTGGAACTCCGCGAGCCGCCGCTGGTAGTATGCGTAGCTTTCTGGGTCTATTTTCGAGACGGCCTTCATTATCTCCTGCGCGACGAAGGGCAGCATCGCGGGGTCGAAGAACGCACCGCGCAGCTCGTCCTCCGTCACCTGCACCTTGTCGAAGAGCAGGCGGAGGTTTTTGTTCTTTTCGCTGATTCTGTGGCGCGCGGCGTCGGCGGCGTCGAAGGCTATGATTATCTCGCCGCGCGCGGGACGCGCGACGAGCCGCTCGCGCCCCGCCTCGTCCATGACGGAGAGCGAGCGTACTGTGGCCTGGTCGCCGCATATGAAAGAAGCGACCTCGCGCAGCCACTGCGAGGTCACGGCTATTTTAACGCGCCGCTGCGCCGCCCACGCGCTTTCCGCTCCGAGGGCGGGAAGCAGCGCGAGCAGCGCAACGAGGGCGAGCAGGAAGCGCGCCGCGAAAACGCGCGCCGCCTTGGTCATTTTTTATTTTCCGTCCGGACGGCTGCCGGGCTTCACAAGCGGAAGCCCCTCCGCGCAGAGCGGGCATTCCTCGGGCTTGTAGGTCGCGAAGCAGACCTTCACGAGCGACTTCAGATCCCAGTCGGGCAGGCACTCGGGCGCGCGGCGGTCTACGATGCAGCCGGAGCCGACCCATTCAGCGCCGCCGTCGACGAGTATCTGCGCCGACTCGCGCGACGACTTTCCGGTCGTGCAGACGTCCTCGACAAGCGCGAAGCGTCTAGCGCCGGGGTGCGGGAAGCGCTTGAGGCGCATGTCGCCGTCTACACGCTCGGTGAAAAGGAAGGGCACGCCGAGAGCGCGCGCGACTTCGTGGCCGATGATGAGGCCGCCGAGCGCCGGCGAAAGTATGAACTCGGGCTTATAGGGCGCGAGCAGTTTCGCTAGCTCCGCGCCCGCGTATGCGGCGAACTGCGGGAAGCGCAGCATCAGCGCACACTGCATGTAGTTGTCGCTGTGGAGCCCCGAGGTGAGCTTGAAATGTCCCTGGAGATGGGCTCCGCTTTCCTTCATCATTTCGAGTATTTTCTTTGAAACTTCTTCGTTCGCGCAGCTGCAGGCCATCAGCGTGAAGCCTCCTCTAATGTCTTTAATATATCCTTCGCCGCCGCTATCGGGTCCGCGGCTTCGAGTATCGGGCGTCCGACGACGATGTAGGACGCTCCGGCCTTCGCGGCGTCCGCCGCCGTGGCGACGCGCGTCTGGTCCTCCGTGCTGACCTTCTTCGTGCGTATGCCGGGGACGATGCGCAGCAGCTTCTTCGCGCGCCCCTGCAGAAGCTCGAGGTCGAGCGGCGAGCAGACTATGCCGTCGAGCCCCGCGCGCTCCGCGGTCTCGGCGCGTCCGACGAGCGCCTCGTTCATATCGCAGCCCGGATGCACGTCGCTCCAGAGCTCGCCTCCGAGGCTCGTCAGCACCGTGATGCCGAAGAGCTTCATCGCGCTTCCGGTCTTGTCGCGCATCGCGACGCTGCGCGCCATCATTTCATATCCGCCCGAGGTGTGTATCGTCAGCGCCCAGAGCCCGGCTTCGGAGAGCGGCTCGACCGCCGAGGCAACGGTGTTCGGAATGTCGTGAAGCTTGAGGTCGAGGAACACGTTGTATCCGCGGGCGATGATTTCTTTAACGAACGGAAGGCCGCCCATCGCGTAGAGGCGCGGCCCTATCTTCACATAGCGCGTGGCCTTGTCCAGCCTGTCGAGGAATTCGCGCGCCGCGTCCGGCGTCGCCACGTCGAGCGCAAGGATGAGGCCGCACTGTTTTTCTTCCATAATCAATACCCCCGTAATGAGATAGCACAACGCGAGGTTGTGCTATCCGTTCTTCCTATATTATAACCGCCGCGCGCGCGATTTTGGCGGCGCGGGAAAATTTGCGGTCTCCTAGAGCTCTTCGTCGTCTTGCCAGATTTTGCGGCCTTCGACGAAGGTCATGACGGGCCAGCCGGTGAAGGCCATGCCCTCCCACGGGCAGCAGCGCGCCTTGCTCTTCCACGTCTGGCAGTCGACTATGCGCGTGCGCTCCTCGTCCACGACGGTGAGGTCGGCGGAGGCGTCCTCGGCTATCACGCCAAGCCCCTGCCACTTCTCGGGAAGCAGCGCGGCGGGCGCGCTCGTCATCTTCGTGAAGATGAGCTCGAGCGGGACCTCGGGATGGTTCTTCGCGCGGTAGTCGAGCAGCACGGCGGCGGCGCACTCAAGCGAGGCGATGCCGAACGGAGCCTCCTGGAACGGCTCGTCCTTCTCGTCCATGTGCCACGGCGCGTGGTCGGTGACTATCGCGTCGATCGTGCCGTCGATGAGCCCCTCCCAGAGCGCGCGCTGGTCCTCGACCGAGCGGAGCGGCGGGTTGACCTTGAAGCGCGAGTTGTAGCCGCTGCCGATGACAGCGTTCTCGTTGAGCGTGAGGTGATGGAAGGTCGTGTCGCAGGTGACGTCGAGCCCCGCGCGCTTCGCGTTGCGGATGAGCTCGACCGCGCCGGCGCACGAGATGTGCGTGAAGTGGATGCGCGAGCCTGTGTCGCGGACGAGCGCGATGCCGCGCGCGACGTCGATTTCCTCGGAGGCTCCGGGGATGCCCTTAAGCCCCGACATGGCGCTGACGCGCCCCTCGTGGACCTGTCCGCCCTGGAAGAGGCTTATCTCCTCCGGGTGCTCCATGACGCGCGGCAGACGCTTGCCGGTGTAGAGCAGAGCGAGGCGCAGAAGGTGGCTCGTCGCGACGGGTGAACCGTCGTCGGTGAAGAATACCGCTCCGGCCTCCGCCATCTTTTCCATCTCGCAGATTTCCTTGCCCTCGCGCTTCTTGCTGACGCAGCCCGCGGGCAGTATGCGCGCGGCCTTCGCCGCCGCTCCGTGGCTCAGCACGTACTCGACGAGCGCGGGCTCGGAGACTGCGGGCTTCGTGTTCGGCATCGCGACGAGCGTCGTAAAGCCGCCCGCGGCTCCCGCCATCGCTCCGCTCTTGAGGTCCTCGTTCCACTCGAGCCCCGGGTCGCGGAAGTGCGCGTGCAGGTCGATGAAGCCCGGCGTAAGCAGGCGTCCGTTGCCTTCGACCACTTCGGCGTCCGCGCACTCAAGGCCCGTGCCGATTTTCGCAATTTTGCCGTCCTCGACGAGGAGGCAGTCGTCCTTTATGAATTCCTTGCCGTTGAATATCTTAAAGCCTTTGAAGAGAAACTTTTCCATTATCTCGCACCTCCGCCGCAGAGATAGAGAAGCGCCATCCTCGTGGCGACGCCCGAACGCACCTGCTCCAGTATCACGCTCTGATGTCCGTCCGCGACCTCGGAGGCGATTTCAACTCCGCGGTTGATCGGCCCGGGGTGCATTGCGAGAGCGCCGGGCTTCGCGAGCTTCATAAGCTCCTCGTCCGCGCCCCACCAGCGGTGGTACTCGTCAACCGACGGGAAGAGCCCGTCCTGCTGGCGCTCGCGCTGTATGCGGAGCAGATAGACCATATCCGCGCCTTCTACCGCCTTGCGCGCGTCGCGCTCGTATGTTACGCCGAGGCATTCGACCTCGCGCGGCATGAGGGTCGGCGGGCCTGAGAGAACGACCTCGCATCCCATCGTCTTGAATGCTATGACGTCGCTGCGCGCGACGCGGCTGTGAAGTACGTCGCCGACGAGCGCGATTTTGCGTCCTTCAAGGTCGCCGAAATGTTTCCACGCCGTGTATACGTCGAGAAGGGCCTGCGTCGGATGCGCGTGAGTGCCGTCGCCCGCGTTGAGGACTATGCCGTGCTTCAGCTTCGAGGCAAGGTACTGCGCCGCGCCGACCGCGCCGTGACGCATGACGACGATGTCAGCGCCCATCGATTCGAGCGTCCACGCCGTGTCGCGCATCGTCTCGCCCTTCGCCGTCGAAGAGCCGGAGACCGACCAGTTGACGACGTCGGCCGAGAGCATCTTCTCCGCGAGCTCGAACGAAACGCGCGTGCGCGTCGAGTTCTCAAAGAAGAGGTTCACGCACATCTTGCCGCGCAGAGCCGGGACCTTCTTCACCGGCCTGTCCATAACGTTCTCCATATGACGCGACTGATCGAGGAAGAAAAGGAACTCCTCGCGCGTCCAGTTGTCAAGGTCTATGACGCTCCGATGGCGCCATGTCATCTGTCCGATTTCGTTAAGCGTCGCGCTCACAGATTACCACCTCGTCCTTTCCGTCAAGTTCAACAACTCTAACTCGATAACCTCGTTCTTCGAGGTCGGTACGTTCCTTCCGCAGATGTCGGCGTGAATCGGCAGCTCCCTGTGGCCGCGGTCGACGATGACCGCGAGCTGCACGATCTGGGGCCTTCCAAGGTCTACGAGCGCTTCGAGTGCCGCGCGCACCGTGCGCCCCGTGAAGAGGACGTCGTCAACGAGGAAGACGTGCTTTCCCGCTATATCGACTGGCATCCTCGTGCTGTGGATTATCGGCTGCTCCGCGAGCGCCGTAAGGTCGTCGCGGTAGAGCGTTATGTCGAGCTCGCCGCAGGGGACCTTCTGCCCCTCGGCCTCTTCGATAAGCTTCTGGAGCCTGCGCGCGATGTAGACGCCGCGGCGATGGATACCGACCAGCACCATATTTTCGGTGCCCTTGTTATGCTCCACCATTTCGTGAGCGATACGGCGAATGACGCGGTTCAAATCCTGCGAATCCATAAGCTGCGCTTTTTCTCTGAGTTCCGCCATCAAATTCCCTCCTCAAAAATTCCGGCAAAAAAATAAGACCGCCCGAACGGACAGCCTTACGCTACAAACAAACGGCGAGACGGCGACGCGGCCCACGTTCCGAAAGCATGAGAAAAACCGAAAATCCGTCGAAACATACCGCGCGCCCCTCCTTTTCTTCAACTGCGACAAGTATAGCCCATTTTCACAACTTGTGCAAGCGATTGCAAAAATATATTTTTCTCGAAATCTTAGCGTATTCTGAAACTTTGTGCCGTGCGGCTTTGCGCACGTTCCGTCTTCACAGGCGCAGAAAGCGGCGCGGAATTTCCGCGCCGCTTTGGGGATGCGTTTGATGCAGATTTGTTTTGTTTACTTGCCGGCGTAGAGCGCCGCGTCTTTTTTTGGAGGTAGACCTCGGTTCGGTCGGGATTTTTGAATAGCGGGATGAAGCGGTCCCAGCCGGTGAGCGTGAGCAAGAGCATGGAGCCGACGGCTATCATCGAATAGTAGTTGTGAGCTATGACGCCGCCCGCTGTGATGCCGGAGGCGAGAGGATAGACGGAGGCGCTGATGCCGAGGAAGAATCCCATGTAGCAGTGCCACGGGATGAGCTGTGAGCCAAGTACGCCCATCGCGTCCGAATAGGTCGCGTTGCGGAGCGCAGCGTGTACATGCTTTCTTTGTCCGCGACTACGTTCTTTTCCGTAACGTCCTTGATGATCGGCCCTATTGTAACTATCTGAGCCATTTCGTCGGAGAGCGCCGCGTTGCCCATGAGGCACATGAGGCTGTTTGCAAACATCAGCTGGCGGACGTTGCGCACCGTGCGCACAATGAGCGCAGCGACGGAGTCGAAAGCGTTCATGAGGCGCATGACGCCGCCGAAGGCGCCGACCCAGAGCATCATCGCTATCGACCAGCCGCCCGCGTCGGAGAATCCGGTGTAGACGAGGTCGAGGAAGGAACTGATATTTTCCACCGTTCCGGCTACGAGGCCGAGTATGAGCGACGAGACGATGCCGGAGGCGATGCAGACGAGCGTGCTGTATCCCTTTATCGCCGTGCCGATTACGAGGATCAGCGGAATGACCATGTAGAGAGGCACTCCGTCGCGCACGAGGTTAAGCAGCGTGACTGCCGATGGGCGTTCTTCGGAGAGAGCGCGCCAGACGACTGGCGGGATCTGCGATATGGCTTCGGAGGCCTGCGCCGTCGTTCCGGGCATTCCCATCGACGCGGCGTAGAAGACTACCGCGCCCGCTACGAGGCAGAGGAAGGACCAGACGCCCTGATGGCGCACACGGTCTATGACCTCGACTTCCTGAATGCCGGAGCTGACTATCGTCGTGTCGGAGATGAGGCCGATGTTGTCTCCGAAGCAGGAGCCGCCGGCGATTGCCCCGATGGTGAGCAGGATGTCGCCGCCGACGATATGGTTGAGCCAGAGGAAGATCGGCGCGCATGCGGCGAATGTTCCCCACGACGTTCCGGTCGCCGTGGAAAGGACGCAGGTCAGAAGGAAGGCGACGACCGCGACGGTCTTGGCGCTGAGCCCCGCGGCAAGCGACATATTGATGACGGCGGCCGCGACGCCGGTAGCCATGAAGCACTCGGCGACGGCGTAGGCTACCTGAAGAATCAGGAAGACGATAAGGAAGTGCTTGAGGTTGTCGAGCGCCGCGTTGAGACAGTCGGCGAACTTGAAGCGGTCAACGGCCATCGCGACGATTGAAGCGTACATGAACGAAAGCGGCGCGGCGATCAGGATGTCCATACCGGAGACCATGAGCCCCGCGATTACGATGATCGGAGTAAGTTTCAAAATATCTTTCATAATAACAGACGACCTCCCTTTCAAAATTCCCCCATATTTTTCAAATGCTGCAATCCAAGCCGCGGTTTTGCGGCCTCCCACAGGGCGCGATATTTATGTCAGAGCGGCGTATTCCCCTCCCGACTTCAGTAATTTGTGTGAAGCGTGTAAAAAAAATTTTTCTGCCCGTCCTGGCGGCGCGGACCCCCCGTTAATAGAGCCCGGCAGTCTCCCCGCCGTCGATTCTTATGTCCGCTCCGGTGATGTACGCCGCGTCGTCGGAGGCGAGGAATGCGTAGAGCCTGCCGATCTCTTCCGGCTCTGCGTGGCGTTTCATCGGGATTCCCTCGTTGACCTTCGCCAGCATCTCGTCGGTGTACTCGGCGCGCTGCATGGGCGTGAGCACGTAGCCCGGGCAGACGCAGTTGACGCGCACGACGGGTGCGAGTTCAAGCGCCATGCTCTTCGTGAGCAGGATTACGCCGGCCTTCGACGCGTTGTAGTCCGTGTACCAGCGGTGTCCCTCGGTGCCGTTCGTCGATGCCGTCATGAGGATGACGCCGCTTTTCTGCGCGAGCATACGCTTCGCCGCCTCGCGCGCGCAGAGGAACATTCCGTTGAGGTTGATGTCTATGACTTTCTTCCACTGCTCGTATGTGATGTCCACGAAGTCTGAGCGAACGCTGATTCCGGCGTTCGATATGAGCACGTCTATGCCGCCGAGCTCCGCGTCCATTTTTTCGAAGGCCGCCTTCACCTCTTCCTCTTTGCTCACGTCGCAGACGCAGCAGCCGGCGAAGGCCGGATTCTCCGCCATGACCTTCTCCGCCGCCTCTTTGTTGTAGTCGGCGACGAATACCTTCGAGCCCTGCGCCGCGAATACCTGCGCGGTCGCGAGCCCTATGCCGCTCGCAGCGCCGGTAATCAGCACTCTTTTGCCCTTCAGCTCCTCGTAACGCGCCATGCACGTCATCTCCTTTTTATCGTTTTAGCATGTTATTGTTAAAGTATAGTACTTTGCCTACGCCGCTTAAGGCAACCGTAATTTACGCGTTAATTTTTTATAACCTTGCGGCGAAGACTCTCCGCTATGTATGACGCGGCGCGGCGTGTCTTCGCGCGGCGGTATTTTTCATAATATGGTACGGTGCGCGGGCCGAGAAATAACGACGTATTTCACGGCTTCATATATGGCGTGAGCCCCGGAGATTCAAAATTTCCGGCGCTTCGGCCTTTATCCGATTTTCGTCATAATGCGGCGCGCGTGGCCAGTCACGACTGGAACGTAGCCTTTGAGCTCTTCGTCAAGCGCGGCGTCGCCTGTGTCGGCGATCAGGCGTTTGCCGAAAAGGGCCGCCATTTTCGCAGGCGTGGCGGCGACGGTGATGTTTTCGCGCGGCAGCATTTTTATAACTTCCGGGCTCAGCTGCTGGTTGCCGCGGCCGAAGATGTGTCCCTGCCCGCCGATGACTGTGATTATCAGCGCGCGGTTTTCCGGCGATTCTGCGGCGAGCAGGTTTTTTTATCTGCTCCGACGTGAGGTCGCGCCCCAGCTGCGCGCCGTCCTTCACCGCGTCCACGCCGAGCAGCGTGCCCTCTATGCCGAGACGCTCTTTCAGCCGCATCGTCGTAGAGCCGGAGCCGATCAGGTAGAGCGTGCCGGGCTTCATTGAGTTGGCGAGGAAGGCCGCGAGGTTCGCCGGTTCCTCCGCGCTTCCCGCTCCGCCGCCAGATTTGCGCTCCTGCATGAATTCCGCGTCGTCGGGCGCGCGCATGTAGCCGTAGAGCCGCGCGCTGACGCGCCCTTCGCGGAAGGCCTCTTCGTCTATGTCCATGACTTCGGCCTCTGTGAAGCGTTTCACGCGCCCTTCGAGGAAGTTTTTTACGAGTTTGCCTGCCTCCTGCGGGCGTTTGGCGTAGACGGCTGAGTGTATCTTGACCCCGGCGGGTATGCCGACGACCGGGATTTTATCCCCAACCGCGGCGCATACGTCGCGCGCCGTGCCGTCGCCGCCCGCGAAGATTATCAGCTCCGCGCCCTTTTCGAGCATCATTTCCGCGGCGCGGCGCGTGTCCGCCGCGCTTGTGCGCGCCGCCGTCTCGAAGAGCGTTTCGCACTCGATTCCGTATTTTGTTAAAAGGCCGGCCCCCATCTCGCCCGACGGCGCGAGGAAGAGCGTTCCGCGCGCGGCGTCCGCGAATTCGCGCAGCGCCGTTTCGGCGCGTTCTGCGGCGCGCGGCTTCGCGCCCAGCTCGACGGCGCGGCGCAGAGTTGCCTCGCCGTCCGTGCCTTTGAGCGCGACCGCCCCTCCCATTCCCGCGACGGGGTTGACGATGAAGCCGACCTTCATCCGACTAGTCTTTCTTAGGCTCGAAGTAGCCCGTGTATT
>ENA-OQCL01000945-OQCL01000945.1-human-gut-metagenome-genome-assembly--contig:-NODE-945-length-11861-cov-5.372507_pt1 | contig 11861 bp, 14 predicted proteins | sample MGYA00242502_ERZ504586 | MGnify/ENA primary metagenome ERZ504586 (study PRJEB26092, sample SAMD00036316) | human gut metagenome | host: Homo sapiens | study: EMG produced TPA metagenomics assembly of... | reverse complement strand
GCAATCGGCGCAGAACAGCAAGCCGGAGAACAAGCCCACATCATCGTAGCGGTTGGGGCGTTTGCGCTGCTTGCGTAACTCCTGCACCCGTTCCCACGTCTGCAAGTCGATGATTGGCTCATGGTGGTTCTCGAAAATCGCCTGTTTCTCAATGGGATTGTCTACGCTGTGCTTCATCTTGTAGGATGGTTTTTCCGTCTTGAAATTCACAAGACAGCCTGTGTACTCCCGGTTTTCCAGAAGATGAACAACAGTATTGGTCGCCCACTTACATTCATAGCCGGGGTGGTAGCGGCGTGTGCTGCCTGTGCGCTGGTATTCCAGCGTCCCCGGCGTGGGGATTTGCTGCTCGGTCAGCATACGGGCTATCTTGGTAGGCCCGTTTCCGGCAAGGCAGAGCTGATAAATCTGCTTGACTACCGAGGCGGCTTCCTCGTCAATGATGAAATTTTCGTCCTCGTCCATGAGGTAGCCGTACACCGGCTTGCTGGTAACAGGCTTTCCGCTTAGACCTTTTGCTTTCTTAACTGCCTTGATTTTCTTGCTCGTATCTCTCACCAGCCATTCGTTGAAAAAGATTACGCAGCGGGGTAAAAATCGTTGTCGCCCATTGCGCTGTCCACTCCGTCATTGATAGCGATAAAGCGGACGCCTTTCTGTGGGAAAAGCATTTCTGTGTACATTCCCACTTGGAGATAATTTCGCCCTAAACGTGACATATCCTTGACTATGACTGTGCCGACTTTTCCGGCTTCAATGTCTGCAAGCATGGCTTGAAATCCGGGTCTTTGGAAGTTCGCACCACTATAACCGTCATCCGTGTACCAGCAGAGGTTGGTAAAGCCGTTCTGCTTGGCGTAGGTTTCCAAAATGTGCTTTTGGTTGGATATAGAGTTGCTTTCTCCTTGCAGTTCATCTTCATGGGATAATCTCGGATAAAGGGCGGTAATAAGGTTTTGGGTTGTCTGTCTTAACATGGTTTCCTCCGTTTCCGACAGCCAGCCCCACTATTCCGTACTTTGATTGTACCATACAGCGGGGCGGCGTGTATAGCGGCAAAATGTGAAAAATGCTTCTTTACAGCCCGTCATATTGCCGATTTTTGCGTAGCGGTTTCCGCTTCCAGCACCTTAGCCATTTTGTCGGCTGCGGTTTCCGTGGCACTCTGCTTGAAAAAGCCGGACACCACAAGGACGGAGTTCCCTATGCGGATTTCCGTCACGCAGTCGGCGGGTGCGGTGCTTTTCATGTCGTGTCTGATATGCTCTTTTTTCTCGGTCATAGGCGAACTCCTTTCAATCGTTCATCAGTTGCTTTAAGCGGTTTAGCTTGTTTTGTGCGCTTTCCCTGCGGAAGTTCTCGCCGGAGAAGCAGACCGGGGCGCACATTTCAAGCAGTCGGTCATAAATCCGGGCGTGGGGCGTGTCCTGCGGGTTCTGTAACTCGGTAAGCGTGAGGTTGGTCGTGACGATCAGCGGCTTGCCGCTTCGGTAACGACTGTCAATCACATTGTAGACTTGCTCCAATCCGTACTCTGTGCCACGCTCCATTCCAAAATCATCAAGGATAAGCAGCGGATAGCGGCAGAGGTTGGAAATATATTCGTTCCTGCCCTCAAAGGTGGCGGCAAGGTCACCCAGGATAATGGCAAAGTTCGTCATTTTTACGGAGATTTCTTTCTCCATGAGGGCGTTTGCAATGCACCCAGCAAGGTAGCTTTTGCCTGTGCCGACGCTGCCCCAGAGCAGATAACCGATGTTCCCGGCTTTCATGTCCTCCCAATGCTCCACATAGAAATGGGCGGTTTTCATCTGCGGGTTTCTGCCGTTATCGTTGGCAAAAGTCCATTCCCGCATAGCCGGGTCGGTAAATCCCCGGCGTTTCAGTTCTTCTACCTTGTCCCGGTGCTTTCTCTGCTGTTCGGCGGCTTCACGCTCCATGCGCTGCGCCCGCTGGCAGTCACACTCTGACGGGTGGCGGTCACGCCCAAACAGGGCGATTTTATCAGCCGGAAAATAGACTTCTTTCGGTGTCCGGCACTTGCCACAGTAGAGCAGACCGTCCTCACCTGTGTAGTCCTCCGGCTCGGCGGTGGCTGCTGGTATCTGTAAATTCATATCTTCAAAAGCTGGCTTCATAGACTTTCTCCCTCCTTGTAGGTGTAATCGGGTATGCCCTTTTTCGGGGCAGCTTTAGCGGTATCGTCAGCCGCCCATCTGCGGATAGTGGCGGCATGGTTCTTGTATTTCTTCCCGGTAGAAGCGATATAGCCGGATAGCCGGTCAATGTAATACTCCCACTTGTCGGGCAGTTCTGCTTGCAGTTCGGAAAGTTCCATCTCTGTCAAAATCACATTTTTATATCTGCCGTAAGCTGCGGGGGCGGCTCGTCCCGGTTTTAACTCTCTCTCTTTTTCTATCTCTATATCTATCTCTTTCTTTATCTCTATCTCTGGTGGACAAATGTCCGCTTTTGCTTCGGACACTTGTCCACTAAGCCGTTTTTGCTCTGAAATCTTCATTCTTGCCCTGCGCTTACGCTCCCCCTCGGTAGAGGACTGACCGATGAAAAGCTCGATATTGCTCATATACAAAGCCCCGTTGTCCAGCGGTTCGACAAGCCCCAGCTTCATAAAGATTTGCAAAGCCCGTTCAACTGTGCCGACCTGCTGGCGGGTAATGGTGGCTATCATTTGGGCGGTGTAGGGGATATTCTCGTCAAGCTGCAAAGTGCCGCCGTATTTCAGCGATTTTAAGTACAGCTTCAAGAGGATATTGGAATACAGCATACCGTCCTGCATACTTTCCAGCAGCACGATAGCGTCATCGTCAAAATAGCTTTCTTTCAGTTTGAGGTAATAATATTTGCGGTTATCTGACATAATCTTGGTTCTCCTTATCTGTGGGGCGGGCTTTCCATCTCTTTGAGTAATACCGGGGGCAGAGTACCACGATAGCCCTAAAACTCTGCTTGCAGTCATGGGTACAGCCCCGGCAAAGGGCATTGAAAGTAATGCGGTTTCGCTCATTGAGGAAGAACGCCCATTCCAGCCGCCGCTTCTTGCTCATTCTCGGCATGAAAAAACGCTCCTTTCTTCGGTTTGGTCGGGTATGAGGGGACAGGGGCAAAATCTGTATGTTCCCGGTGTCATTTTCGGGAAAAATCTGCCCTGTAAGCCCCGTTTGCAAGGGTGGGTGTGTTGCGGGTAGGGTAAGCTATACCCCCAGCCTTTTGTATGGTTTCGGTATCATTTCGGGGCGGTTTTTAACGCTCCTGTTCATGCTTTTTCTGTCGGCTCGGTGTGCCGTGTAGTATCTGCTCTGCGTTCCGTTTGGCGGTGGCAAGCTGCTCATACTCGGCTTTTGCGGTGCGGTAGGTGTTGTAAGCTGCGTTTTTCTCGGAAATGAGGGCTTCAATCTCCGTATTCAGCTTGGAAGTGGCGGGCAGCTTCTTTCCCGGTGCAAGCACCTTTAGCTGGCGCAGGGCAGCTTCATAGATGATAAATTCCGCTTCGTGGGACTGGCGGTAGTTCTCCGCTTTTCTGCCGGACAGCTTTTTATGAGCGTCAATGGTGGGGCGGGTGCGGCGGTAATCGTTGACAACCTTTCGCAGACTTTTCTTGTCGGAAATGCTCTGCTCAATGCCCCGCAGACTTTCCCTTGCTTCGGAAAGAGCTTTCCGGCTGCTCTCCACGGCTGCGTCCAGCTTGTCAAGGTCAAGCAGTTCGTTCTCCATGAGGAAGTTGTGGGTAGCCGCCATCTGTTTGAGGTTGTGCAGGGAAGCCCAACGGTCATAGCCCACGCCCTTGCCCTCAGCTCGCTTGGCTTCCCGGTCAACCATGCGCTGCAAGGTGTTGTCTGCCGGGGCGGTTTTTGCGGTTTTTTCCTCTCGCAAGCGTTCCTTTTGGGTGTGGGGGTATTCGGGTATGGCTGTGGTCTGTTCGGCGGCTCTGTGGGCGTTCTGCGTGAGCAGGGCAAGGACAGCAGCCTTGTCAAAATCGTCCCCCAGCTTCCGGGCTGTGATAGGCTTTGTCCTGTCCGGCGTGAGGTAGGAAAGCCGCCCCCGGCTCTCCTTGACAGTTACGCCCTCCCGCAAAAGCAGGGAAGCAAACTCGTCAAAGCTGCCAGCTTGGGAAAGTGCCTGCCGTATCGTCCGGCGCAGCTTCGCCTTGTCCGTTTCAAACTTGGTGGGCTTGGTCGGCTGTCCGGTGGCTTCTCTGGCGGCGTTCTCTTTATCAAGGGCAAGCTGCCCTTTCTTCTGCGCCCAGTATTCACGCTCGGTCACTCGGTTCTTGCTGCCATGCAAAAGGTCAATCTGATACAGATTTTCCCGGTGGCACATCTCCATGACTTCGGACTTGAAATATTCCATAGCTGCGTCTGTGCAGCGGTGCTTGCAGCCGTCCTTCGTGTCCGCTGGTCTGTCCATGTAGGGCAGAAGCGGGACGGCTTCAATCCGCAAGCTGTTTATGACGATATGCACATGAATGTTGCCAGAGTGATTGTGCCCGTCCGGGTGGGTGCAGACAATGGCTTGGTGTCCGGGGAAATGCTCGTTGCAAAATTCCTCGCCCAGCGACTGCGCCTTATCAACGGTCAGACCGTTGTCCGTTCCGTCCCGTGGGTCAAAGCTGATGATATAGTGGTGGGATTTCACATCTTCCCGTTTTTGGTTCTTGCCATAGCGGAGATTGGAGCGCAGACAGGCAACAGCAAAATCTTCTTCGCCGCAGTTCAGCGTGGCAAGGCGGTAGCCCTCACGGGGAACAAGCCGCCCGTTTTCATCAAGGGTGGGTTTCATGGTAAACTCGTCATGCTCAAAAGTGAGGTAGGCTTCCGCTGCTCCGTAGTCGGCATTTTTAGAGCTGATATGTTTGAATGTTGCCAACAGCTTCACCCACTTTCTGCAAGACTTCAAACTTCAAGGCTGCAAGGTCGGAAATGGCGGCTCGGACTTCGCCGGACAGGGCGTTATACGGTACGCCGTATTCGTTCAGATACCGGGCAATCTGATTGAGGTTGCCGCCGATCCTGCCGTATTCGGCGGTCAGCTTCCCGACAGCGGCAAGCAATTCATCATTGACCGGGGAAACGGTAACAATGGGGCGTATGGTTGCCCGTGTAATGGCTTGCCGGATAAATTCGGACTGGCTCATACCATAAGGGGCAAGCCGGGCGGTAAAATCGGCGTATTCTTCATCGGTCAGCCGGGTCTTGACTACCCTGCTGCGGTGGGGCGTGTTATATCGTTTCATAGGTGGTTGACCTCCTTTCTGTGCGTGGTGTCCTCTCACTAATAGGAGAAAAACGGGGTGTGTAGCGGAACTGTTTTTGAAATAATCCGAAAAGAATTTGCGGGAATTTTTCAAGCGGCTTTAGCCGCCATAGCAGGGTTTGGGGAAGGCACTCCCCAACAAGATTCCCGCAAGGACAAAATGAGCGATAAGCGAAATTTGGTACTGCGGTAGAATCTTGCTCTTAGTAAGCCGCAGACTGCCCCTGTCCGGGTTTTTCCGTACATAGAGCGAACAGGGCGGGGCTTTCAGCCCGCTGTGCGCGGCCTTTTTTCCTTTCGCCAAAGATACATTTGAAAGGCCGCCAGCTACCCGCTGTCCGGGGATTTTTTCAAATTTCCTTTGCTTCTGTAATGCGGAAAAGAGAAATTTGGCAACCGGCGGGGCAGAGAATTTTTTCCTTTCACTCCCTACAACACCGCGTTTTGAAATTTGCCAAACGGGGCAGGCAGCTTTTTTCTGGCTTTACCTACCTACTACGGGTGAGTTTGCGATTTTGCCAAATGGACAACAAAAAAAGCAGCAAATCTTTTTCAGACTTACTGCTTTCGCTGGCCGCTGGTAGCGGCTGATATTCAGTTTTTTTCTTATCGGTCAAATCGAAACTTGAACAGCGCGGCAATTAGCTGTTGTTTCACATATTCCTCAACCTCAGCGTTGACCTGTCCGTGTACTTTGGAAAAAGTAGCGGATATATCCGGCGTAGTGGGAAAGGACGGTGTCGATTGCGTCCGGGTCGCCCTCATGCGCCTTGACGATTGTTTCATAGGGGAGAAGTTTACTCATAGCGATTTTCCTCCATGAGCCGCCGTAGCCGCTGCAAGGCAAGCTGGATATGCCGCCCCGCTGTGCTGCGTGTCCGGCCAATATGTACGCCGATCACGCGCTGCGGCTGGCGCAGGAAGTAGTAACGGAAAATTTTCTTCCTGTGTCTGCTCCGGCAAAAGGGCAAGGGCGGCGGCAAGTTCCGCATGGTACAGAACGGCGGTCTGGCCGCAGGCGGTAAAAAGATATTCTTCAAGCTGCTCCGGCTCGGCAAGCTGGACAAACTTCTCATTCATCAGATAGTCAAGGGAAACTTCCCGTTCCCACCTCCGGCGCAGCTTCAAAATTATATCTATGGCGGCGTGACGAATGACAACCTTGCAAAAGGCGTTAAAGGTGTACTGGATATGCACTTTGTAGGCTTCATCTTCGGTCATGGAAATTCCCCCTCTCTGATAATAGTGCGGGGCGGCAGCACTCCTTGCTGTCGCCCCTTGATTGCCTACCAGCAAAGGCGGGCGGGGCTGTCAACGGCGGCGCGGTACGCGCCGTTCATCTTGACCGTTGACTGGCTCGGCTGGCTTTGCTATGACAATATAGTTATTTCCAGTGCTTTAATTGCGAAAGGTACAAATCAAACTGATTACGTCTGGTTTCTTCATCTGCGTTATCGGGATTTGGCATATTCGCAACCAGATAATCCAATAAAGATTCCTTGGATTGATATGCAAATTTCCCATTAGCATAGCACCATTTACAATAGTCCTCGTTATAGCTTCCGTCTGGTTCTCGGCTAATCAGACCATCTTCATTCAATGGCATTCCGCAACACTGACAAACAAGTTGCCGTGGAGAACCCAGAAGCGTATTGATTGACACATCAAAAACTCGTGATAACAGTTTTAAGGTATCTGTATTTGGCTGCGTTTCGCCTGTTTCCCAGCGACTAACCGCCTGTCGGGTAACTTGCACACGTTCAGCCAGTTGTTCTTGCGTAAGGTTGTTTTTCTCGCGTAAATTTTTAAGAATACCTTGTATTTCCATGCCCGTCCCTCCTAAGGTTGTTTTTGACTCATTATAACTTCAAATGGGGTTTTAACAAGCAACTCGCTGTTGCTGCGGAATAGTGGGCTGCTGTCTATCAATTCTTATGTGTTACTTTATGGCACATGAGCATTCGCGTCGCGCTTCTCATAAGCCTTTTGATTTTATCAGCAGCCATGCGCGAGCCACGAATTTTTTTCTGGCTTTGGCCCGTCAGGGACAAAGGCTACATTCATTAATCATTACGCATTTCTAATTTATCATTGCGCGCAAGCGCAGCGGCGCGCTTGCAACGCTGGCGGAAATTGTTTATAATAGAAAGAGCTGAGTATATAGGACCGGCAAATATTTAGAGAAGGAGGAAATCATCATTTCTAAGAAAAAAACAACCGATGGCGTCAAGATCATCCCGCTGGGCGGATTGGAAGAGATCGGGAAGAATATGACGGCCATCGAATATAAGGATGAGATCATCGTCATCGATGCAGGGATGAGCTTCCCAACGGAAGACCTGCTCGGCGTCGACTGTGTGATCCCGGATATCACCTATCTCACGTCGAACAAGGAGAAGGTGAAGGGCATTGTTCTCACCCACGGCCACGAAGACCACATCGGTGGCTTGCCGTACGTCTTGCGAGAGCTCCACGTGCCTGTTTACGGCACGCGCCTCACGATCGGGCTGCTCGAACCGAAGCTCAAGGAGGCGCGCAATCTCGGCAAACAGCGATTGGTGGTTGTGAAGCACGGCGAACCGTTCAAGATCGGCCACATGGAGGTGGAACTGATCAAGACCTGCCACAGCATTCCAGATGCGAGCGCTGTGGCGATCCACACGCCGCTGGGCGTCATCTTCCACACGGGGGATTTCAAATTTGACCAGACGCCGGTGGATGGAACGACGACGGATTTCCAGCGCATTGCGGAGATCAGCGCCAAGGGTGTGCTGCTCATGATGAGCGATTCCACGAACGCGACGCGTCCGGGATTTTCCATGAGCGAATCGTCGATCGGTGAAACGTTTGACAAGCTCTTCCCACATATCCAGGGGCGCATCATCATCGCGACGTTTGCGTCGAATGTCCACCGTCTGCAGCAGGTGCTGAACGCTGCCCACGCGAACAAGCGCAAGGTGGTCATCACTGGGCGCAGCATGGTCAACACGATCAATGTCGCCAGCGAATTTGGATACATCAGTGTGCCGCCAAACACGCTGATCGAAATGGATGAGATGCGTCAGTATCCGGACGATCGTCTCGTGATCCTCTGCACGGGCAGCCAGGGCGAGCCGATGGCAGCGCTTTCGCGCATGGCTATGAGTGAACACCGTCAGGTGCATATTGGCCCTGGGGACACGGTCATTTTTTCTGCGAGCCCGATCCCGGGGAACGAGAAACTCATCAGCAAGGTCATCGACATGCTCTTCAAGCTCGGTGCGAATGTCATCGACAACACCGACCAACGTGTCCACGTATCTGGCCACGCCGCCCGCGAAGAGCTGAAGATGATGCTCAATCTTGTGAAACCGAAGTATTTTATGCCTGTACACGGCGAATACCGCATGCTGCTTTCCCACGCCAATCTGGCGAAGGAGGTTGGCATTCCGCCGGAAAATATCATTGTCACGGAAAACGGCCACGTTGTGAACGCGACGCCGCAGCGCGTGAACGTTGCTGGCAAGGTGCCGGCGGGGCGCGTGCTCATCGACGGGCTGGGCGTTGGCGATGTCGGCAATATTGTGCTGCGTGATCGCCGTCAGCTTTCCCAGGACGGGATCTTCATCGTCGTGGTCACGATCGATCGCAAGAATCGTCGCGTGGTCGCTGGGCCGGATCTCGTCAGCCGTGGTTTTGTCTATGTGCGTGAAGCGGACGATCTGATGACGGACGCACGCGCGCGGGTTGAGAAAGCCCTCGATCAGTGCATGAAGGATGGCGTCACCGACTGGACCAGCATCAAGCAGGCGCTGCGCGATGTCACTGGGAAGTTCCTCTACGAACGCACCCGTCGCCGTCCGATGATCCTGCCGATCATTATGGAAGAAAGTTAATGGTTGGACCTCGTTTGTTCCTGTGGAATGAGCGGGGTTTTTTGTAAAATGCGAAAGGAATGAAGGCTTATGGAATGTCGTTTGGGCTTGATCCAGCTTGCTGCTGGCGAGGACAAGGCAGAAAATTTGCGTGCGGCGCGACAGGCGATCGACGATGTTGTGCGCGCAGGCGCAGAGCTGGTGATCCTGCCGGAAATGTTCTGCCAGCCGTATGAAACGGCGCGTTTTGCCGAGTATGCAGAAAGCGACGGCGGTCCGGCGCAGCAAATGCTCGCCGCCGCTGCGCGCGAAAATCGCTGCTGGCTTGTCGGCGGTTCGATCTGCGAGGAAGAAAACGGCCGTTACTACAACACGAGCTATGTCTACGATCCTGACGGAAATCTGATCGCCAAGCATCGCAAGGTGCATCTCTTTGACATCGACATCAAGGGCGGTCAGTATTTTAAGGAAAGCGATGTGCTTTCGCCAGGCGAGCAGTTGACTGTGTTCGATTCGCCGTGGGGAAAGATCGGGTTGGCGATCTGCTTCGACATCCGTTTCGCCGATATGGCAGCGGCGATGGTGGAAGCTGGCGCGCGGCTGCTCGTTTATCCGGCGTCCTCAATCTGTCCACGGGCCCGCGGCATTGGGAGCTGTTGTTCCGTGCGCGTGCGATGGACGGGCAGTGCTACACAGTCGGCGTGGCGCCGGCACGCAATGAAACTGCCAGCTATGTGAGCTGGGGCCACAGCATCGTCGTGGATCCGTGGGCGCAGGTGGTCTGCGATCTCGGCACGGCGGCGCAGACGCGCGTCGTCAGCATCGATCTTGACGTGGTCGACGCGGTGCGGCAGCAGATCCCGATCGGTCGCGCGTAGAGAAAGGAGCGCATTTATGATGAAATACTGTTTAGGATTTATCGGCTGCGGCAACATGGGCCGCGCCATGCTCGCCGGTGCGCTGAACGCCGGCCTGACAACACCGGAGCGCATCAGCGTGCACACGCACACAGACGCGCACCAGCAGAAGATCGCTGCGGACTACGGCGTGCAGGCGCTGGCCAGCAGCCGCGACGTCGCCGCAGAGAGCGAGATCATCGTGCTCGCTGTGAAGCCGAATATTTATAAGGATGTTATCCTCGATGTCCGCGATGTGCTCACAGCTGGACAGATCGTTGTCGCCATCGCGCCAGCGTACAGCATTCGCTCCATCGCTGCGCTTGTGGACAACGACGCCGTCGCGATCGCGCGCGCCATGCCAAATACGCCGGCGCAGATCGGCCAGGGCATGGCTGGGCTTTGCTTCTCGGAAAATATGAGCGCTGAGCAGCAGACTGCGGTCACTGCCTTCTTCGAAAGCTTTGGCAAGGTCGCCATCGTCCGCGAAGACACCATGCACGCCGTCGGTTCTGTCAGCGGCTCCTCGCCGGCCTTTGTCTACATGGTCATCGAGGCCATGGCAGAAGGCGCCATCAAACTCGGCATTCCGGCGAAAGATGCTTACATTTTTGCGGCGCAGAGCGTCTACGGCGCTGCTGCCCTCGTGCTGGAAAGCGGCGAACATCCCGCTGCGCTGCGTGACGCCGTCTGCTCCGCTGGCGGCACCACCATCGCTGGCGTCGCCGCGCTGGAAAAAGACGGCCTCAAGGCCGCGCTGATCGACGCCATGGACGCCTCCAGCGAAAAATTCCTCGCGATGGAGCGCGCAGCAGCCGACGATCTCGCGTAAAATCCTCACGCCGAACGACGTGCGTTCGGCGTGTTTGCTTTTGGAGAAAAAACAAGCCGCCGTCTTTTAATAGGAGCGCGCTTGTGCTATAATCTTTTCATTACATACTACTCATCGAGTAACGAGAGGAAGTTGATATCGTGTCAGAAACCATGCAAGAATTAGCCACAAAGATCAAGGCCTGCGACTGCAGCCAGCCATATATTTACGTCAGCTATTCCACCCGCGATTGGCAGGCTGTTTACAGCGACGTCATCGCGCTGCAGGAAGCCGGCAAAAATCTCTGGATCGACGTGCCAGCCAACATGACCGGCGATGGCTACAACAGCACCATCTTCGGCGCCATCGCAGATCTCAACTGCAAGGGCGTGCTCTTTTATCTGAGCAGTGAATCCATGACGTCGGCTCAGTGCGCCAAGGAAGTTGCTTACACCAAGAGCCACGCTGTCACCGACCAGCGCGCAGCGCTGCCGGTTGTTGTCGTCGATCTCGAAGAGGTGGACAACCTCGACATTGAAAAATATGTCAACGGTCAGCTCTACAGCCTGTTCGGCAGCGAATATCTCAGCGAAGCCGAAGCAGAACGTATGCGCAAATATCGCGACAAATACAACAACCGTGTCGACGATGCCCGCACTCGCTACAATCTCTGCGAGATCATTCTCGAGATCCTCAAGGATCAGGAAGCTGGTCAGGTGCCATACACCGAAGACGTCCACGACCGCGTGGCTTACGTGTCGAAAATGCTGTAAATCGATCAGACAAAAACAGCGCGCATTCCTTGACAGGGACGCGCGCTGTTTTGTATAATAAACGTAGAAAAAGAGCATTGCCGATAAGCGGTTTGCTCGATAAAGTTTTTAGTCATAAACTAAATGAATGTTTAGAAACCGTCACTTGGTCGAGTGGCGGTTTCTTTGCTTAATAACGATTGTTACCGTAAAGGTCCCAATATGAAATGTTATTCTCACAGTGCTGCACCCCCTTTGCGAAGGTGTAGCAAAC
>ENA-OQCL01000944-OQCL01000944.1-human-gut-metagenome-genome-assembly--contig:-NODE-944-length-11865-cov-1.679673_pt1 | contig 11865 bp, 12 predicted proteins | sample MGYA00242502_ERZ504586 | MGnify/ENA primary metagenome ERZ504586 (study PRJEB26092, sample SAMD00036316) | human gut metagenome | host: Homo sapiens | study: EMG produced TPA metagenomics assembly of... | reverse complement strand
GCCCCTACCTGCCGGGGCTTACGCGCATCTTCGACAACATGACCTCCAACATCCTTCGCTACGCCGACCCCGCGCGCGATGTGCGCACCTACGTGGTGGTCAACGGCCCGCGCGCCTTTGTCCACTTTGACAACTTCGTGCGCGAGGACGCCGACCGCCGCGAGGGCACCAACATCGGCTGTCGCTCCGCCGCCCGGCAGGCGGAAATGATGGGCGGCGCGCTGCGCACCGAGCGCGCCGGCGACCGCTATTACGCCATCCTCGAACTGCCCGCGCCCGGGGAAAAAGAAGGCTTTTGACCAAATCTTTGCGCGCTCGTGGGCTTCGTTGTGAAAAGATTGTGAAAAATTGTCCTTGAATTTCGATTTTATCTCTCATTGGGCTTGCAATCGTCACAATTTTGCAATATAATAGTGCGTGACTGAAACAAGCACAAGGGAGGCGACTGCGTGAAGAGCATGCTCAGGCGGCTTGCGATCGCGGCTTTGGCGGTGTCGATGTTGCTCGGCAGCGCGCAGGCGGCGGTCGGCGCAAGGGTTACCCGGGACGATCTGCCTATCTTCAATGCCCCCGTGTTCTCGCAGGAGACTTACGCGGGCTATCTCGATACCGGCGCCACGGTGGGCGTCATCGAAGTTCGCGGCGAGTGGGCAAAGGTCACTGGCGGCGGCAAGATCGGTTATACGAACGTCAACTACCTCGAACCCATCTCCACCGGCTCGGCGGACAACAACTACGCCACCCCCGTCGCCGGCTACGCCACGCGCAGCGTGACCGTCTATCGCGGCCCCTCGACCTCCTCGGGCGCGCTCGCGACCCTGCCGTGGGGCACGCAGGTGTACGTCACCGGCACCAACGGCAGCTTCTGCCATGTCACCAGCGCTTCGGGCGCGTGCAGCGGCTATATCCCCGCCGCGCACCTCAGCCGCACCCAGCCCACCTATACCACGCGCTACGCCACGCGCGACGCCGTGGTCTACGCCCGGCCCGACAATTCATCCGCGCGCCTTGGCTATGTGCCGCAGGGCACGGCGGTGCGCGTCATCGGCCAGTCCGGCGAATGCTTCCAGGTGCTGAACGGCAGCGGCATGAGCTGCGGCTACATTTACAGCGGCTATTTGAGCAGCACCCCGGTGGAAGCCTACGAGCCGACCCCCGGCTACACCACCGTGCCGGTGAAGGTCTACGCGAGCCCGTCCACCTCTTCCAGCGTGGTCACCTGCATCAACGCGGGCACCGCCGTCATCGTCACCGGCGTCTGCGGCGATTTCTGCAAGGTCTCCAGCCCCTCCGGCACCATGGGTGGCTATATCCCCAGCGCCTATCTTACGCATGAAAAGCCGGCCCCCGAGGAGCCGGACAACGGCGGCTCGGGCAGCGGCGGCTCCCAGTCCTCTTCGCTCGCCGCGATCAAGGCCAGCGTGGAAATGGTCGACTGGTACGCCTCCGCGCAGTACAACCTGAATCGCGGCAGCTACTACACGCTGCTCGACATCCGCAACGGCAATACCATCCGCATCAAGTACACCACCGGCACTTCGCACATGGACATTGAGACGGCCACGGCCACGGACACGGCCAAGCTGCTCACCTGCCTGGGCGGGGAGTGGACCTACGTGCGCACGCCGGTCATCCTCATCGCCGAGGGCAAGTGCATCGCCGCATCGCTCTATGCCGAGCCGCACGGCGGCACGGACACCATCTCCGGCAACAACATGGATGGCGTCGTCTGCCTGCACCTCACCAACAGCCGCACCCACGGCAGCGACCGCGTGGATGAGGACCATCAGGCGGCCATTCAGGCGGCCTACAACTGGGCGCACAGCTAAGCCGCTTATCCGCAAAAGACCGCATGCCGCTCTTGTCCCAAGGGCGGCGTGCTTTGTGGAGACACGAACTGCATCGCCGCGCGGCGGAGGGAAAGCGCCTCCGTCTCTCGCGGCGCAAGGAGCGATCTTGCCTTGATCAGAGATAAAGTCCACCTCTCTGCGCGCGGGCGCGCGATGCCTACCGCGCCTACATAAAGCGCGGCCACAGCAAGGAGCTGCTCGACCAGTACAACAAGATGCTGGGCCTCCACGTGACCGTGGCCGAGTTCGAGCATGCCAGGGAGCTTACGGGGTGCGACGAGGAAGAGTACTTGGCTATGAGTTTTACCGCCGCACGGACGAGGAGCGCGACGCCTACCTCACCCGCAGCCGCCGCGCGCAGATCGTGCGCCGGATCGGCGATGTGGACGAGGCCATGACCATCCCCGGCAACAAGCTGCTGTTCAACATGATCTTTCCCGAATTTCTCGGACGCGAGTGGCTCAACCCCACCGCCGCCGCCGAGGAGGAATTTGTGGATTTGTGCGCCGCATGGGCGCGGTGATCGTCAAGCCGGCGACGCTGTTCAGCGGCCAGGGCATCTACAAATATCGCTATACGGACGATGCCGCCGCCCGCGCGCTCTACGAGCAGCTCCATGGCCGCGGGTTTCATCGTGGAACAGGTGCTGCGCCAGCACCCGGCGCTTGATAAGGTCAACCCGGACGTCATCAACACCGTGCGCGTGGCCACGTATACGGATGCGGACGATGTGCACATACTGGCTGCCGCCATGCGCACCAACGCGCGGGCAGACAAGTGCACCGACAACATGCACGGCGAGGGCGACGGCCTGGCCTGCCGGCTCGACCCGCAGACGGGCAAGGTGGTGGGCTACACCTACAACAACCGCATGAAGCGCTTTGAAACGCATCCGCTCACGGGCATCCCCTTCATGGGCTTTCAGGTACCGCTGTGGGACGAGGCGCTTGACATGGTGCGCAAGGCGGCGCGCAAAGCCTATGGCTATAACTGCCACTGGATCGGCTGGGACGTGGCCATCACGCCGGACGGCCCGGCGTTGATCGAGGCCAACTGGCGGCCGGGCACGGAACTCCCGCAGGCGGGCGGCCCGGGCATCTACCGCCAGCTGCTGGAACTGAGCAAAAAGATCTAACGGAGGGCAAAGCGTTGGCAACCATCAAACACGCGCTGCACAGCGCGATCCACAACGCCCTGGTGCGGCGTCGGGGGCGAGCGATCGACAAAGCGCTCGCGGCAAAGTTCGAGCAGCGCTGCAAAACGCTGGGCGTGCGCGCCACGTGGGAGGACTACGTTCGCGCCCGCGCGCAGATCAGCTGCAACCTGGACGAGTACTTTGCCTTTGAATTCTATGAGCACAAGGATACCGAACTGCGCGACAGCTTTATGACCATGGACCGTCAAAGCGCGATCGTGCGGAAAATCGGCGACGTGGATCAGGCGATGACCATCCTTGGCAGCAAGCTGCTCTTTGACGACCACTTTGACGCCTTCCTCAAGCGCGAGTGGATCAACCCCACCGCCGCTTCCGCGCAGCAGTTCACCGCGTTTCTGCAAAAGCACGGCAGGGTCATCGTCAAACCCGCGACGCTTTGCAGCGGCAAGGGCATCACCGCGCACAACTATCAGGGCGAGGAAGACGCCCTCAGGCTCTACGATGAGCTGTACGGCAGCGGCGCGGTGGTCGAGCAGATGCTCGTGCAGCACGAGGACATGAACCGCCTCAACCCGCACTGCGTCAACTCCGTGCGCGTTTTGACCTATACCGACCGCGACGAGGTACACATCCTCCTGGCCACGGCGCGCACCGGCGCGGGCGACGGCATCGTGGACAACTTCGGCGCGGGCGGCCTTTCCATGGCCGTGGACTGGAAGAGCGGCGCGATCATCGCTGACGGCATCGACCAGGATTTCCGCCGCGTCGCCAAACACCCGCTCACCGGCACGCAGATCAAGGGCTTCCAGATCCCCAACTGGGACAAGGCCATAGACATCGTCGAGCGCGCCGCCCGCCTGGCCTACACGCTGCCGCAGTGCCGCTGGATCGGCTGGGACCTCGCCTTCCTCGCCGATGGCGACGTAGCCATCATCGAGGGCAACTGGCGCCCGGGCACGCTGGCGCAAAACACGCACCCGCGCGGCATCTACCACGAACTGAAGGAACTGAGCAAAAAGCTCTGACCGCCCGGCAAAACAACGCCCCGCACGCAGCTCCACCCGGCGCGCGCGCGGGCGGTTCCTGCGCATATTCCGCCCGCTTTCAGAAAGCCGTCACGCGCTTCTAATCCCGCTCTAATCTCCCGGCATCGCCCTTTAATCTTTGTGGTATACTATATATGCGTCGGCCGGACAGAAAGGGGAAAACAAACATGACCAACTATGAAATGGTAGAACTGCTGCGCCAGAAGGCCAACGTCAGCTATGAGGAGGCCAAGGCAGCGCTGGAAGCGTCGGACTGGGACCTCCTGGACGCCATCGTGCTTCTGGAGCGCGAGGGCAAGGTGCCGGAAAACGACGCCCGCTTCTCCACCAAGGCGGAGGAGGAAAAGGCGGATGAGGGCAAAAAGAAAAAGGACCGCGACGGCGCCTTCAAGGACGGGGCGCGCACCGTGGGCGGCATCTTCCGCCGCATGCTCAACTACGGCAACCGCAACTACATCGTCGCCTCGCGCGACGGCAAGGAAGTCATCTCCCTGCCGCTGACGGCCTTCGTGCTTCTTTTGCTGATCCCGCCCATCACCATCTGGCTGATGCTGGTGCTGCTGATCATCGGCCTGTTCTTCGGCCTGCGCTATTCGCTGCGCGGCGACCATCCCTCGAACGAGAAGGTCAACGAATACATACACAAGGCCGAGGACGCCGCCGAGCGCGTCAAGGAGAGCTGGCAGGAAAAGGACGAGGATACGTCGAAGTAAACAACAGTTTCCCGGCCGCGGCGTGCGGGGCGTCGCGGCCCGGGAAAGCGCTTTGGGGAGGAATGGGCGATGGAGGAAAAGATACTCATCGTCGAGGATGAGGAAAAGCTGGCCCGCTTCGTGGAACTGGAGCTTGTCCACGAGGGCTACCGCGTGGACAAGGCCATGGACGGCCGCGACGCCTTGGAAATGGCCGAGCGCGGCGATTACGGCCTGATCTTGCTGGACGTGATGCTGCCGGGCATGAGCGGCATGGAGCTTCTGCGCCGCCTGCGCCGCACCAAACAGACGCCGGTCATCATGGTCACGGCGCGCGACGCGGTGATGGACAAGGTGACGGGTCTGGACATGGGCGCGGACGACTACATCACCAAGCCCTTTGAGATCGAGGAACTGCTGGCCCGCATCCGCGCGGCGCTGCGCAAGCGCGCCCCGGCGCTGGCGGCGGGGGAGGGCCTGCTCACCTCCGGGAAACTTGCGCTCGATCCGGGCCGCCACACCGTGCGCTACGGCGAGGAGGAAGTTTCCCTGACCAGCCGCGAGTTCGACCTTTTGCAGGCGCTGATGGAGAACCGCTCCATCGTCCTGCGGCGCGAGCAGCTTTTATCCAAGGTCTGGGGGTACGACTACATGGGTGAAACCAACGTGGTGGATGTCTACATCCGCTACCTGCGCTCCAAGATCGACGGAAAAGTTCGGCGTCAAGTTCATCCACACGGTGCGCGGCGTGGGCTACGTGTTCCGCGACGCGGAAGCATGAGCGAGAGCCGCCGCGTGACCTCCACGGCCCGGAGCATACAGCGCTCGTGGCTGTGGAGGCTTTTCAAGTTGTATTTCTGGCTGGATATGCTGCTCTTCGTCCTCGCCATCGGCTGCTTCTGTTTCTACGAGGAACTCTCCGCCCTCGGCGGCGCGTGGACGCCCGGCCTTGAGCGCACGGTGGAGATGGGCGCGCAGGGCGGATTTTTTTCCAGCGCGTGTGGGACGCGGTCTATATCTTCTACGGCCCGGAGGGCGAGATGCACGCCGTGGCCGCGAAGCTCTTCTTCCGCGCCGCCATGCCCGCCGCGTCCGCCCGCTCCGCGCTCAAATTCCGCTGCCAGGGCCGCGCGGGCGGTCAGCACGTCCTCAAAAGCCCGCAACACAGGCTCCAGTGCGGGACGGCGCGCGGCCACGGCCGCCAGGGTCTGGGCCACGTTCTGACAGGATGCTGCCATGTCTGCTCCTCAAAACGCGAAGGATCCGGCCTTCGCCGAAGGTAAAGGCGGCGCGCGGATATGTCCGGCGCGCCGCCGTGTACGCCGCCCTACATAAAGGAGGCGTGCTCGTAATAGTGTTCTTTTTCTTCCGCCAGCAGGTAAATGACGCTTACGTCCTCCACATCGACCAGATGCGCCTTGGGGAAGCGTTCCCTGGCTGCGGCCAGCCGCTGTTGCGCCAGGGTCAGCAGGGCGTCGCGCTCGTCAAAGACCATGGCCCCGGTGGGACAGGTTTTGACGCACATGGGCGGCAGCCCCGCCTCCACCCGGTCGATGCACATGTCGCACTTGGTGATGCGCTTGGCCGCGGCGTCATAACGGGGAATGTTGTACGGGCAGGCCTCGGTGATGGCCCGCGCGTCCTCGGCGTTGAGGCCGGCGGATTTGTCCGTGGCCAGAACCGCGCCGGTCTTGGCGTCCTTGACCATTGCGCCGGGCACGGCCATATCCGCCACGTCCACGCATACGGGCGTCAAGCAGTGACGGCACTGATCGGGAAAAAAATTCCAGACCACGTCGCCCGCCGCGTTCAGATGCTCGTGGAAACGCACGATTTTGTAGTTGTAGGGATTGAGATCCGGGGGATTCTGATGCGTGCCGCGCTGTTTTGTGGCATTGGCCGGCAGATCGTGCCATTCCTTGCAGGCCACCTGGCAGCCGCGACATGCCGTGCACCGCGTGGTGTCGACTAAAAAGGGCTTTCGGCATTGCAATGCTCCTTGACGGGCGCGCCCCTGCGGACGCGCCCGACATTCGGGTCAGGCGATTTCCGTCAACGTATCGGCCTTGCGGATGTTCACGCAACAGGCTTTGGTTTCGGGAATGGTCGTGTTCGGATCATAGGCCGTCACGGTCAGACGGTTGGTGGAGTCCCCGCATTTGGGCGTGGTCCAGCCGAAGGCAAAGGGCATGCCCACCAGGTGGACCGTTTTGCCCATGACCGTGAAGGGCCGGATACGGATGGTGACCATGGCGATAGCCTCCACGCGCCCGCGCGCGCTTTCAATGATGACGCCGTCGCCGTTCTTGATGCCTTTCTCCTTGGCCAGATCGTGGCTCATTTCAATATAGAGCTGGGGTTCCGTTTCCAGCAGGTTGGGCACATTGCGCGTTTCGCCGCCGCCGCACCAGTGTTCCGTCAGGCTGTAGGTGGTCAGCACAATGGGATAGCGCGGATCGGCCGCTTCGGCGAACTTGTCCAGTTCGGACGAATGGAACTTGTAGACCGGGCTGCGCAGCTGGCCGGAGAACGGATGCCGGGCCAGAGGCGTTTCCGCGGGCTCGTAATGTTCGGGGAAGGGGCCGTCCAGGCGGCCCGTGCCCGTAGAGCTGGGCATAGCCGTCCGTGGTCATGATAAAGGCCAGTTTCGTCCCGTTTCGGCGTCGGCCTGCGGCGGCCACGGGCCGTCGGGCACGTCGCCCACCCATTTCTTGCCGTCCCACTTGATCACGGGTTTTGCGGGATTGAGCGGCTGGCCGTTCAGATCCACCGAAGCGCGGTTGTAGAGGATGCGCCGGTTCACCGGCCAGCACCACGACCAGTTGGGGAACAGGCCGATGGCCGCCTGCATGGGCGTCTGGCTGGGGTCGCGGCGTTTGGACTTGTTGCCCTCCTCTTCCGTATAGCTGCCGCAGTACAGCCAGTTCAGGGAGGAGGTGGAGCCGTCCTCTTTCAACTGGCCGAACGCGGGCACCAGCTGGCCGCGCTTGTAGGTCTTGTTGCCGACCTTGGCGTCGGCCCAGTACAGGCCGTTGATGCGGCGGGTCCATTCCTCGGCGTCAAATGTTTCAGGCCAGTTCAGCTTGAGCAGCGGTTCGGGCAGCGTGCCGCCCTCGGCCGTGTACAGCGCGCGGATCCGGTTGACCAGCGGCACGAAGATGTCCGCGAAGTTGCGGGCCTCGCCGCCGGGTTCCACGGCCTTGTCGAACCAGAGCAGCCAGCGGCCGCTGTTGCTGATGGTGCCTTCCTTTTCCACGCGGTGAGCCGAAGGCAGCAAAAAGACTTCGGTCTTTTTCTCCTTGGGATCCGCGCCGGGACGCCGCCAGTTGTCCGTGGTTTCCGAATGGTGCAGTTCCGAACAGACCAGCCAGTCCAGGTTGTCCAGGGCCACGCGCATCTTGTTGGTATTGGGGAAGCTGTTCATGGGGTTGACGCCGAAAATGAAGCCGCCCTTGATCTCGCCGTGGAGCATCCTGTCCATGACGTACATGTAGGAATAATCGACGCCCGCTTCCCCCTTGGGCAGCAGCCCGTAGCAGAAGTCGTTTTCCGGCGTGGCTTCGTCGCCGAACCAGCCCTTGAGCAGGCTGGCAAAGTACTTGGGCCGGTTGCCCCACCAGTTGGCGCTGTTTTTCAGCGCCGTGACCGGGGTATTGGCCTTGTTGAACTCCTCCAGGGTCTGCCACTGGGCCAGGGGCAGGGCAATATAGCCCGGCAGGATGTTGTACAGCAGGGCGTGGTCCGTGGAGCCCTGCACATTGGGCTCGCCGCGCAGGGCATTGATGCCACCGCCCGCCACGCCGATGTTGCCCAGCAGCAACTGCACCAGGGTGGAGGTGCGGATATTCTGCACGCCCACCGTGTGCTGGGTCCAGCCCAGGGCGTAGAGAATGGTTCCGGCCTTGTCCGGCTTGCCCGTGGCGCAGAAGGCCTCGTACACCCGCATGAGGTTCTTTTCGGAAACGCCGGTCACGTCCGAGACGTTCTTCAGGGTATAGCGGGCGTAGTGCGTCTTCATCAGATTGAAGACGCAACGCTCGTTCCGCAGGGCGGCGTCGCGCACGGGCGCGCCGTCCGGGCCTTTCTCAAAGGCCCATTTGCTCCGGTCGTAGCTGCGGGTTTTCGGGTCGTACCCGCTGAACAGCCCGTCCTCAAAGGCGTAGTCCTTGCCCACCACAAAGGAGGCGTTGGTGTAGTTGAGAACGTAATCCTTGAGGTAGCTCTCCGACTGAATGATGTAATTGACCATGCCGCCGAGGAAGGCGATGTCCGTGCCCGAGCGCAGGGGCACATGAAAATCGCAACGGGCCGAAGTACGCGAGAACTTGGGGTCCACGTGCATGAGCACCGCGCCCTTGTCTTTGGCCCGCATGATCCACTTGAAGGCGACAGGATGATGTTCCGCGGCATTGCTGCCGATAATAAGCACCGCATCGGCATTCTTGATGTCGATCCAGTGGTTGTCATAGCACGCGTCCGAACGACTCTGCCAGAGCCGCAACTGTGGGGCTGTGTCAGACCCGGGCCTGGTGGTCCATATGGACAACACCCAGGCCGCGCATGGCTTGATGGATCACCGCGCATTCCTCGTTGGAGGCGTGCGAGGTACCCATCATGAAAATGCTTTCCAGACGGTTGACCGTCTGCCCCTGCGCGTTTTTCAGAATCATGTCCTTGTCTCGGGCATCCTTCACGCGCCGGGCGATCTGGTCCAGGGTCCAGTCCCAGTCCTTCTCTTCCCAGGTGTCGCCGTGCGCGGCACGGTACAGAGGCTTTTTCAGCCGATGGTCGTTGGTGTACATGCTGTACAGGGCCGCGCCCTTGGCGCAGAGCGCGCCCTCGTTGACCGGAAAATCCGGATCCCCCTCCGTGGACACGAGCTTGCCGTCCCGCACATAGGCGATGACCTGACAGCAAACGGCGCAGAAGGGACAGATCGTCACCACTTCCTTGGCGCCCTCAATCTTGAGCGACCTGGAGTAGGCCAGCGCCTCATCCAGGTTGACCCCCCAGTTGTCCGAGGGTCAGGCACAAGGTGCCCACGCCCGCGAGTTTCAAAAAAGTTTCGCCGAGAACAGCGCATAAGGCATCTCCCTGTTGGAGCATGAACGGTTCCCTTGAAAGTCATATGCGCCGGAAGCGCCCGGTCTGTTCCGGGCGGTCCGAAGCGCATATTCCTCGCAATATGCCTGAAAAAACCATATAGAGGTACGTTATGCCAAAATAAACAGCGATGCAAGGAGGGAGGCGGAATTTTACGCTCCGCCACGGTCCGTGCGCGGAACCCGGCAGGGACGGCGCGGGCGGCGGGTCAATAGACGGAAAGGGAATAGGTTTTCTTGCCTTTGTGTTTGGCCTCATACAGGGCGGCATCCGCGCTGCGGTACACGTCCAGAAACGACAAGCCCGGCCTGGTGACGAGGATCGCGCCGATGCTTACGGACACTCTGGCCTCAATGGAAAGAGTATCGACGCCTTCCCGGATCCGCCTGATAATGGATATCAAACGGCGGTCCGCCTCTTCCCTGGTAAAATCGGCGCGAAAAAGCATGACGAACTCATCACCGCCAAGCCTGCCCGTGATATCGTTGGAGCGGCATGCATTACGAAGGATGTCGGCCACATACTTCAGAACTTCGTCTCCGAACACATGCCCGTGGTTGTCATTGATGGATTTAAAATCATCAATGTCTATGATGGAGAACATATACGCGGCTTGCGAATTGATTTGGTCCTCTATGGCCTGCTGCATGGCGGAGCGGTTGAGCAGTTGCGTCATGGGGTCGCAACGGGACTGCATGAGCAATTGGCGTTCTTTGTTTTCGCGGCACGCCTCAGCGTCTTTCAGGGCCTGAATATTTTTATTGTGCCGATGATGCGCAGAGAGCGCCCGTTCGACTTTTCGATATTGCCGGCTCGTACGGCATGCCATGTCAGGGTGCCGTCCGTGGCGTGCAACTGAAGTTCAATGTCCTCAAAATCCCGCCGCTGCGCGAACTCGGTCAGAAAAATATCCACATTCTGCCGGGTCGGCGGGGCGATTTCCGCCTGATCCCCACCATGACGGTGTACGAGAACGTGGCTTTTGCCATGCGCGTGACCAACATCAATAACAAAACTATCAAGAACCGTGTACCGTTCGCCCTCAGCCTGGTTGGCCTGGAGGATAAGATGGACCGCCTGCCGGATGAGCTTTCCGGCGGCGAGCAGCAGCGCGCATAGGCGCCTCCTTATATATTGCATCATCGTGCATATTTGCCCTGCCAAAACAACCAAAATGTGGCAAGCTATCACTTATCAATTTTAGCAACTGCACTAACACAAGTCAAGGCTTTAATGCGCTGAATTCTATATTTAATTTTTATGAGGTCTGCCAGTTCCGCCCCGCCGGGCCAAAAGTTTTTCTTGCGCTCCGGCAGGCCCCGCGGTATGATAAAGACATTGAGCACCGGCGCGTGTCCGCCGCCCAATGGTTTTAGGGCAATACCGCATAATTCTAAGTGCCGATACGGCGAGCGAGGTGCCGCAGCTGCCGGAGCGGTGCTTAAGCCGTAAGGCGGGAAATTGTGCGGTGTTGCCTTAGGAATCATTTTTAATCACCACGGCCCGCCGCCCCAGCTGGCGGTAAAGTTTTCATGAACTGGACACGCGGTACCACACGGTTAAAATCCAGCGGGTCTGCCACCACAAAGTTCTGGTCATCCATGCCGCACAGCACCATGCAGTGCAGGGTGTGCAGCACCTCGTGCCGCCGCCCACCGGGCAGGTCGTATTCACCGCAGGGGTCGTGCTGGATATCGCCAAAGTGCAGCGTTGCCCAAAAGATGACCGGGTTCCCGGCCTGCAGCTGGGATGCCAGTTCGGCTTCCTCGGCACCGGTCAGATCATAAGCGCGGCAGCTGCTGCCCTGCACAGCCAGGTAGGCGTTCGCCGCCTGCACAATCGGCCCCGCAAAGCAGTAATAGCCGGTTTCGGGGCTGCCATCGTCCAGGTGAGGATTGCCCATATAAACCTCGTCGGGGTCTGCGCCGTACCACTGGGCGCTGCGCGGCAGATAGTGGTCGGCCAGTTCGCACTTATCCGGGGCAAAGTCCCAGGTAGCGCAGCACTTCGCAGCAGCT
>ENA-OQCL01000943-OQCL01000943.1-human-gut-metagenome-genome-assembly--contig:-NODE-943-length-11872-cov-4.597531_pt1 | contig 11872 bp, 10 predicted proteins | sample MGYA00242502_ERZ504586 | MGnify/ENA primary metagenome ERZ504586 (study PRJEB26092, sample SAMD00036316) | human gut metagenome | host: Homo sapiens | study: EMG produced TPA metagenomics assembly of... | reverse complement strand
GGGATACACTTGCGCATCCGACCTAAACGAGCTGCTGGCGAACTCAATTGGATAATCTCTCATCGTATCGTCGAATTCCCATTTTAGAGAGCAATCCGAAAGATCATAGGCGCGCACCGTAGCGCTGCCGTTCCAAGCGCCTTCCTCATCTCGGTATGCCTTGGTCTCCGAATCCACAACGAAGACCCGATCATCGTCCATCTCCATATCGGAAATATCAAATGATCCCAGATCAATGTACGTTATTGCCTCGCTTGGCTCTCTTAGTATGGCCAGAGAAGTCCCAAGAGAAACGGCAATGGCCTCGTCATTGCACGCCACCTGTGGGAGACTTTCACCTAAGCCATCGCTCTCCAAAAGGAACGCGCCGTTTTATCTTGCCGGTTTGCAAATCGATGAAGTATAGAGAGACCTTTTCTCCAGCTCTACCTACAATGACAAGCTCGTCGTCGCTTATTTGGGAAATGTTGAGAACGGTTCCGGTATCAGACTGTGCCCAAAGGACGCTCCCGCCGAATTCGACATCGAAGCAAACGACACCATCACCTTCAAGAGCAACCAAGAGAAGGCCTTCAACATCAACAGTATAGGAGGAAAACGAGCAGTTAGGCACATCGCGAACATCCGAGCTTTTTAGCTCCGCCGAGAGCCTCCCTGTCGTCGTGTCGTACACTTGGATTACATCGCTGGAATCAACCACTGAAAACCATAGTATATCCTGAGAAACGGTGATGGTGGAGGTATCGGAAACGCCGTTGATTTCATATAAGAGCTTTGAACCACCGATGTCGGCGTGATACACCCCGAGCGTTTCTGCCAGCGTGTACTGCGCCTCAGCCTCCTGCACGGGGTCGTTGCCCGGCGCTACGCCATCGAGCGCTAGACGCAGCGCTTCGATGCGGTCGCCATCGGCGTAGACGGCAAGCGCTTCCTGGCGAGCCCGCTCCGCGGCAGCTATGTCCTCGGTGCGCGCCGCGCGCTGCTGCAAGCTGTAGACCACGCCGCCCACAACAGCCAGGCACACGCAGGCAGCCGCCGTCATCGCCGCCATTCGCCTGCGCCCGCGCGCCCGCTGGCGCTGCGCCAGGTCATCGTACGCGCAACCGATGAGCGGCGCGGCAAGGCGCAGCAGCTCCGCCCGGCGCCTGGCGCGCGGAACCGAAGGCCGCAGATCGGCGGCGATGGGCTCACTCGAGACATCCGGCAGGCCAACGCCCGTGGCCAGCGCAGGCGGAAACGCCTCCGCGGGCTCCCCACCCGCAAGAACCGCGAGCACACGGCTCGTACCGTGCACGGTCGCGAACGTCTCGATCTCGCGTGCGACCCATGGCGAAGCGGCCGCCGCCGGCGAGCACACCACGATGAGCCACCGGGAATCCCTAATCGCGTCCTCCAACCCAGATGCGAGCGACGCTCCCGCAACGAGCTCGTCCTCGTCGCGAAACACCTTGCCGAGACGCGAGCGGCCTGCCTGGCCCCGCAACGCGCGCGGAATCGAAAACCCCTCGATAAAGCGCTGGATCTCACGGGCTACGCGGGCATCGTTCTCGGTATGGCTATAGCTGATGAACGCCTCATAGCGATAGGGCTGCGTTCGCGAGGCGCTCGACGCCGGCGGCGCTTCCGTGTTCGCGGCACTAGGCGACGCAGGCGCTTCGGGCCGCTCAACAGCACCGCTCTCTGCCGCAAACTCCCCCATGCCCGTTCCTTTCGCCGACACCCGCGCCTTTCTCCCACAAAGAAGGGTACGATGGATAGCATACTGCTGCAAATACAAGTTGGTAGACGGCGCAATGCTGCCCGGGAGAGAACATGAAGGCTGTCAACGAGGTCAAACCCATCAACGTGCTCGCACGGTTCATCGCCGCATGGATCCGCGAGCACGACGACGATGCCGCGCCGTTCGATTCGTTCGAGGCCATGCGCCCGGAACCCATCGAGCAGAAAGACGTCGAGCGCTGGATCTTGAACTGCAACTACACCTACTATCGCCTGGGCGACATGCTCGTCGAGCACGACCTCTTCCCCGATGACGAGGCGCTCGCAACCGAGATGTTCGCCTTCCTCGATGCCAGCATCAAAAGCATCCGCGACTCCAACCCGCTCAACCTCCGCTCAAAGCAACCGGCGGCGATTGTGGGAGAGCTTGGAAAGGATTGTCCGCCGTTTTGCAAAAAAAGCCGCAACGACGTGTCCAAGCTCGCTCCCCAGCTGCGTGCGTTCGCGCAGACCTTCGCCCCCTCGGTGCCGGGGCTTCCCAAGGCGCTGCAGGATTTTGCCACCGAGCTGGCCGAAGAAGCGCACTACTACCGGAGCGTCGCGCAACGGGAAAGCGGGGCAAACGCGGAGGGCACCGTCGTCGCCCGCTGCCGCAAGCTGCTCCCCGTGTGGTGCGCTAAAGAGATCAACCCGCTCTTCACGCTCCTCATGTGGCAAGATGAGCAGGCCGTTTCCCAGCTCGCCGAAGAGCTCGCACGCGCTTTTGCCGCCAACGGCTATCCGTCGTTCGACGGCGGCAGCAAGCATGACGCCTACCGCGGCGTGGTGCGCATGTCGCAGAGGCTCTTCCTCGAGGGCATGCGCGCCGCAGACGATACCGACGCGCGCGGTCTCACTATACCGGACATCGCGCGACTCCTGGACAACGGGTTCTTCTCGCTGGAGCATCCCGCGCCCGTCCCCGGCCTCCCCGCCTGGCTGCCCGGCAAGGCGCTCCTCATCTGGAACACCGTGATCTGCTCCATAGCCGGTCCGCGCGAGGCGATTCGTCCCACGGGCTCCAACCGGACGGCCACCACGCTCGAACCGGCGCAGCGCTCGACGGTAACGCGCGCCGTGCACGGCGAGGCGCTGCTGCGGCGCTGCTTGCAGAATGGCGACCGCGAAGTTGCCGGAACGGTCGACCTGAACGTTCTCGAACCCGAAGGCACTACGCTTCTTCCTAGCGACAACGGCACGACGCGGCGCCTTTGGCTCGTCATGGGAAGCGCCTTCGACGAGCTGGCGCGCGAACCCGCAGCGCTCGAAGCTGTTGCGCAAGACATACCGAAGCGCTTTCGTTCCACCGCGCGCTTTGACGAGCACGGCAACCAAATCGAAGGCCGAGGCGATTCGCGCTACCACGCGATGCTCTCGCTGGTGCAGGATGCCGGCGGGTGGTCGGTTGAACTGCGTGATCTTGGCTCGAAGAACGGGACGTACGTCATGCGTTCACGCGAGGGACGGCGGCTGTTCTTCGTCCTTTCGTCGCGCGGGAGCACGACGGCGGAAGCGTGGGCGGCGCATATGGGCGTCGATGCAAGCGACGTTGCCATCGTCGATGCCATCACCCTGGAGCGCGGAGACATCATCCAGCTCTGTGGCTCCCGCTTCGAGCTGCTGTGAGGGGGCTCCATGGGACAACCAACAGACATGCAAGATCGGCGCATCTCGACCGAAACCGCGACGCTCCCCAACGTCGTCGCGCCCGCCTGCACGGGCTCTTCGTGCCTGAGCTTCGCGACCAATGCCGGGACGTTCGACGCGAGCTCGCCGAAACCCATGGTCTCCTCCGATCGAAAGCATGTCTACCGGGGAGTGCTCACCCAGCCCGACGGTACGCACCTGCCCTGCGTAGCAGTGCTCTTCACCGCGTCCGACGGTTCGTTCTACGCGGCGGAGGTATCCTCGCTCGCGCGCAACCAGCTGCTGTGCGTCGGCCCAGATATCTACGAACTGGTTGGGACCGTGATGGTCGACGGGCGAAGTCTGCCGTGCATCCTTGAAGAGGATGCGGGCGTCAATCTTGAGGACGCCCTCTTCCGGAACGCTCCGATACCCGGTGCCGCGAAGGCAGACGGCGCGTGCCTCTCTCCCATAGGCACGCCCGAACGCACCATCGAGAACAAGAAGGTTTTCTACGACATACTCGACCAGGTAGAACGCTTGCATACGCACGGACTGTACCATCGCGACATTCGCGCGGCGAACATCTGCGTGCGCCGATTTGGCCAGCGCCCCCAAGATATCCACGCCACGCTCATCGACCACGAACTGGTAACGGATTACGCCGGCAGCGACATCCCCGCCTCCGCGGAGCGCTACAGTCGAAGCCTCTTTTCCGACATCCCTCGTCTAAGGTATCCCGACGCCCGGGTGAGCGCGACCCACCTCGCTCATGCGAGACGTGGGCTATCTTGCGGCGCTGCACTTCGAGCTTGAACGGGGTGTAGGCGTCGAGCGTGCCTCGGCAGCAGAGCTCACCTTTGGAGCGCGGCCGCTCTTTCAATATGGCGCACACGGCGAGGTGGCCATCCGCCGCATCGACCGGGCTGAAGACCTTGACCCGCTTGCCCAGGAACTCGGCCTCACACCACTCGACGCCAGCCATTTCTTCGACATCAGGCTGATCGCGTATGCGCGTGAACGCGTGGCACCCGGCGGATACCTCGATGCGCGCGCAGACGCCATACTACGACGGAATGCATCGTTTTTGCTGCAGGCCCCTATCGACGAGCTGGCGCGCACCGCGAGCTACCAGGCATGGCTTGAGGAGTGCCGCCGCGTCGGTAGGACGCCTGAGTACGAAAGCTTCGACGAACAGCCCGAGGTGCTCCGCTTGTCGAACGCCGATCAGGTGCGAGATATTCCCGCGAAGCTGTATGCCTTGGGATACCGCCTGGAGCGGTTGGACGATGTTCCGTCCCGCGAGCGCGTGGAGGAGTTCACGCCCGAGGAAATCGAAGAGCTCGCGTTTCTCGAGCATCGCCGCTGGTGCAACGAGCGGCTGCGCCATGGCTGGATCCCCGGGTCGCCACGAGACGACGAACGCCGCATTCACCCCGATCTGGTGCCATACGACGAGCTCTCCGAGCAGAGCCGCGAGTACGACCGCGTCGCCGCGCGAACCATCATTCGCATCCTCAAGCAGGCAGGGTTCGCAGTAGTTCGCTAGCAGATGATAAAATGGTGTCAGACACCTTTTTATCATTCGTCGCGCAGCGAGGTGCCCAGGAAGTCGGCGTCGTAGGGAATCGTGCCGTCGAACACGGTTTGCGCGTCCGTGGCGAGCACGATGTAGTTGTCCTCACCTGCCCAAACCGTCTCATCCACCGGCAACACGTGCACGTGCGCGAAAACCTCGGCAAGCGTGGCGACCTCGTCGCGCAAGAAGGTGAGATCCCGCCCGTCATCGCGCGAGACCACGTTCATGGCGTAGACGCCGCCGGGCGTGAGGCAGTCCTTGACCGCCTGCGCTGCCTCGACCGTGGCGAGCGCGCGAACCGGCTCGTCGCCGGCGAAGGTATCGTTTACGACAGCGTCGAAGCGGCGCGTTCGGCGCGGGCGGGCGGACTTCCCAGTCGGGTTATTCGGCATGCGCGCGGCTACATCCGGCGCGGCTTCGTCCAGCTCCGCATTCGGACTCGGCGCATCCGCAGGCAGGGCAGGCACGTCCTCTCCCGCGGGCAGCACACGCTCGCTCTCGGCGATCTTCTCGGCACGCTCCTCCAGATACGCGCGGCCGTCGCCCTCGATGATGCGCAACCGCCGCCCCGCGATCTTTTTCAAACGCTCCACATAGAACCATGCCTCGGCGCACTCGATAACCTTGGGGTCGAGCTCCACCACGCCCATAACCAAGTCGGGACGCGCGAGAAGCGCATGCTTGGGCCACGCAAATCCGCCGCCGCCAAGCGCGAGCACCCGGCGCACACCGTGACCGTACATCGACGTGAGCACGCGGTCGGCCTCGAAGACCGCATCGAACGCCCGGTGGTAGGCGAAAACGGGCTCAGCCCAGTGAAAGCCCAGGTTGGTGGCCGATTGATACACCCCGCCGAGACGAAACACGCGCACGAGGCGCGTCCCCATGAGCACCGTGTAGATGAACGCGCGCCCCTGGCTGGTCTTCACGGTGTGTGGCCAGAAGCGCATGCAGATATAGCCCAGCAGGAAGCAACCGCCAAAGAACGCCGAGACCTGCCATGGATATTTCCACAGCTCCACCAGCACCACCACGATGCACAAAACCGCGAGCGCGGCGATGGTGTACATGAATTCGAGGGGGTTGCCCTCGCCCGATCCGCCCGACGAGGGCGTGATGCCGTTGCTTGCCATGCCGCCCCCTTACAGCTCGCGTTGCTGGTACAGCCCGTAGTCGACGAACCCGAGCTGTCGATAGTATTCCCGTGTTCCCACGGCGCTGATCACGTTGATGCGCTGGTAGCCCGCCGCGCGTGCCAACTCGCAGGCATGCTCAATGAGCCGCCGGCCGAGCCCGTGGTGCTGCGCTGCCGCGCCGTCCTCGCCCACGCGCGTCGCCATGCCGTAGACGTGCACCTCACGGATCATGGCTTCCCCCGCTCTGACATTGGGGACTGGCGTTGGTGGGATACCCAAGCTTAACAGCTCTGCGGCGAGCGCGACGACGGCCTCAGCTTTTGGCAGGGAGAGGCGCAGGAAGCCGGCGATGCGGCCTTCGGGCGTCACCCACTGCAGGAAGCGCTCGCTCGTGGCGCGCGTTTCGTAGGGCACCACGTCGAGCGTGAGCGCGTCCACGTCCACCTCGCTCGTCGCGATCTCGCGATAGCGGATCTCGCGTACCGGCACGCCTCCGACGGCGGATTCGCGCGCAAGCCGCTCCTCCACCATCTGCCGTAGATTCGGCTTTTTGTTGCCCGCCATGATGTCGCCGGACGAAAAGTCACGGATCATGCGCGACACGCGACAGAACGCCGGCGTGGCGAGGACGTCGTCGGCAAGCACCCCCACGAGTTCGTCCTCCGTGTAGGGCGCCCACTCCTCCGCCTCGTAGCGCTCGCGCAGCCGCGCGCTCTCGATAAGCGCGCACGGGTAGAGCTTGACCTCGTCTGGCTGGAACGCGGGGTCGGTCGCGAAACGCAGGTAATCCGCGCGGTCGCTCTCGGGCGTGGCGCCGAGCAGGTTCACCATGGCATGCGCGTGGATCTTGAAGCCGAAAAGCCTCAGCAGGTCGAATGCTCGCTCAATCTGCTCGACCGTGGTATTGCGGCCGTTCGCATCGAGAATGCGCTGGTCGACGCTTTGCACGCCCATCTGGATCTTCGTAGCGCCGAGCCGACGGATGTGGACGAGCGCCTCGGGCGTGATGGCGTCCGGCCGCGTCTCGACCACGAGCCCCACCACGCGATGCCGCGCCCGCTCGTTGCGCGCGTGCTCGCGCTCGAGGTCTGCCAGCGTGGCGTGCTGCCAGCGCGCCGCCTGGCGCCACGCGGAGCTCCCCGCGTAGAGATGCGTGACCGCTTGGTTGTAGGTGAGCTTGCCGGCGTCGATGGCACGTTGCGTGGTTTCGAGGACGTCGAGCGGCAACCACGAACCCGCCTCGGGTGCCGACACGGCGACAGGCGCGGCCTTCGGCATTAACCCGCACGCCACGTACTGAGCGCGGCGCTCGCGAACACCTGGTGGAATCACAGGGACGCCGGGCGCAGCTTGACCGACCGGGTCGCGAGCGGGATCTTCGGCATGCGCCGTGCTCTCCATCCCCGGCATCGCCCCCGGTCGTCCGCGAACCCGCGCAGCATCGGGTTCGCCGCCTCGCCCGCGATGGCGTCGTCGTTGAGCGCGCGAAAAAGCTCCGTCACGAACCAAGTCTGGTATTCCTCCGGATAATCGCTCCACGTGCCGCCGAGCACGATGAGCTCAATCTTGTCCGTGGCGTGCCCCATCTGGGCGAGCGCCGTGAGCCGCGCGGAAACCTGCAGGTACGGGTCGTAGCAGGCTGCCTCGGCACGGGCGCAAGCAGGCTCGTTGTGCAGATAGCTCTTGGGACAGCGCACGTCGTTCGGGCAGAAGACGCACGAGCCGGAACACGGCCACGGCTTGGTGATGACGGTGATCGTCGCCACGCCGGATGCCGAACGGCGCGGTTTCATGCGCAACACCTTGACGAGTGCCGCCTCGAGCTCCGGCGTGACGTCCCAGCTTGCCCAGCGCTCGGGTTCTTCACGACGCACGCGCTGGTAAAACGGCAGGAGCCGCCGTTTCGCAAACGCGCGCTTGTCGCCGCCGGAGCGCTTGGCGGCCGCGTGCACGAGCTTTACGAGCGCGCGATCGTCGACCGTCTCCCCGCGGCGCAGCGCAGCGAGTATCTGCAAGATGATCTCTTCCATGTCGCAAGATTCTACCGCATGGGCACGAGCCGGACGCCCGGTGACCGCGCCGCGAATGTTGAAAAAAACCCCTGGGGTTATTTTACATGCGGCGGCGCATGATGGCGTTGAGCTTCTCGCCCGCCGCAACCATCACGATGAGCAGCGCAGCAAGATAGAACGGATACAGCTCGATGCTCACCATCCGCGCGAGCACGCCGAAGAGCGGCGACATCGCAAGGTTTCCCACATAGGCGAACGCCATCTGCATGCCCGTAAGCGCGAGTGCCACGTCGTCGCCGAAGCGCGCCGGGGTGGCATGGATGATCGACGGGTAGATGGGCGCGCAGCCAAGCCCCACGAGTACCAGGCCGCTCAGCAGCACCGCGTCGCCCAGAGGCAGCAGGATGCATGCGATCCCTACAGCTACCAGCACCTGCCCCAGCCGAATCATGTTGTGGCCGCTCACTTTGAGAGAAATGAAGCCACTCAGCGCGCGCCCCACCGTGATGCCGATGTAGAAAAACGACGCCCAGCTGGCCGCGACCTCGGCGGAGATCCCGCGCGCAAGCGTGCAATACGACGCCGCCCAATTGCCGCACGTCGACTCAAGTGCGCAATAGCAGAAGAAGCAGAGCAGCACCGCCGGCACGCCGTCGCGGCGCAAGAGCTCCAGGCGCGAAAAACGTGCTGGTTGAACGTGTTCGCAGCCGGGTTCTTCGGCACCCTGCCCCTCGGTAGCCTGTGGCAGCTTCCGCTCTTTCCACAAGGGCAGCGACAACGTGAGCACCACCACGATAGCAACCTGCACGCCACCGAGCACCAAGAATCCGAGCGACCACGTGCCCACGCCGAGGCACTGCGCCATGATGAGCGGGCCCGCGCTCGCATCCACGCCCCACATGCAGTGCAGCCAGCTCATATGCTGCGACTCGTAATGCACGGCCACGTAGGAGTTGAGGGCCGCATCGACCGCCCCGGCACCGAGGCCGTATGGCACCGCTCAGAGACAGAGCTGCCAAAACTCGCCCGAAAGTTCAAAGCCGGCAAGACCCGCCGCCGTGAGAAACACGCTCGCCGCGGTCACGCGCCCCGTGCCGAACCGCTCGACCACGCGTACCGACATAAGGCTCGACGCGATCGTTCCGGCAGAAATGATCATCGTCACCGCACCGACCCAGGAAATCCCCGCGCCGAGCGCCGGCGCCATGAGCGGCCAGGCGGACCCGAGCGCGGCGTCGGGCAGGCCGAGGCTGATGAAGGCCAGGTAGATGATGGGCAAAAGTCCTACGGGCACGGTACATCTCCTTCGTTTTCGCGAAGCCGCCCCGCTCTCGACGAAACGAGGTCGCCGACTGATTATCATACTGGTGCCGGATCGATTAGTGAAGGAGCACATGGACATCTCGGTCGCCCGACAGCTCATAGATTTGAACACCCGCTTCTACCGCGATAATGCCGCGAGCTTTTCGGCCACGCGCGAGGTACCGTGGGACGGGTGGCGGCGCATCGTGGCACACGTGGCGGCATGCGCAGGCGCCCTCGCGCCGGGTAAGCCCCTCAAGATGCTCGACCTTGCCTGCGGAAACATGCGGCTCGAACGGTTCCTTTCCGAGGAATTGCCAGAAGCGCGCTTCGAATTCCATGCGGTCGACAACTGCAGCGCGCTGGCTGCGGGAACGCCCCTGCCGGTGGGCGTCGTCTACCACAACGTCAACATCCTTGGCGCGCTGCTCGACGCGGCATCTGGCGGCTCCCAAGAGTCCCCATTGAACGAGCTTCCCGCTTGTGCCTTTACCTGCTGCTTCGGTTTCATGCACCATGTGCCGAGCCTCGAGCTCCGCGTCGCAGTGCTGCGAGAGCTCGTGCGGCGCACGGCTCCCGGGGACATCATCGCGGTATCGTTCTGGCAGTTCATGCATGACGAGCGACTTGCTTCGAAAGCGCATAAGGCCGAAGAAGCCGCTCACAAACAGGACCTGCTTGAGCCTGCCGTGCTCGACGCCCTCGAGCCCGGCGATCACCTCCTGGGCTGGCAGGACGGCACGAGCCTGCGCTACTGCCACCATTTCGAGGAACGCGAGATCGACCGGCTCATCGCCGCGCTTCCTGCAGGCACGGTGCGCGCGTTCGAACGTTACTCGGCCGACGGACGCGCCGGAAACCTCAATCGCTACGTGCTGCTCCGCCGGACTTCAACCGAACTTGCAAGGAGCGCCTAGCCATGGGACAGACGCACATCCGCACACCGAAGAACTTCGTGCTCGAAGAGCGCCTCGAGCGCTACGCAGACGCCATTGAGGTCGTGCCGGAAATCTACCGCGACTCGTGGGCAGTGGCGTGCGCGGCCGTCGGCGCGACAGGCTTCCCCGTCACCCCCTCCGGTGCCACACGCCCCTTCGAAGCCGTGTACCTCGACCTCGGCTGCGGCAAAGGCGCTTACCTCGCCGCCTGTGCCGCACGTGACCCGCACTCGCTCTACCTCGGCATGGATACAGAACCCATCTGCATCGCATACGCCGCTCAACGTATCATCGAAGACGGTCTGAAGAACGCCCTCGTGCTGCCTCGCAGCGCGGAATCCCTCGCGCGCATCTTCGCCCCCGGCGAGCTCGCGGGCATCACCCTCAACTTCCCCACACCGTTTCCCAAGCGTAAATTCGCCGGCAAGCGTTTGGTGAATGTCGACCATCTGCTCGCGTACCGCGCGCTCCTCGCGCAGGGCGCCTACGTCACGCTGCGCACCGATAGCCAACCGCTGCGCGATTACGCGCTCGCGCAATTCGAAGCTGCCGGCTACGACACGCATTGGGCATCCGACGACGTGCGTCGCGAGCATCCGGGGCATCCCGAGACGGAATACGAGGCTCGGCTCGCTGCACAGGGCGCCACCGTGTACGGCATCTGCGCCACACCGGGAGCTACGCCGACCTCCGCGCATATCCAAGCCGGTCGCGATGCCGAGCAAAGCCTTGCCGCATACCTCTCACACGACCTGGACGCCCTCTCCTACGTGCCGCTCGGCATGGAGGGATACGTCGTGAACGCGCGCAATCGCATGGCGAAGGGCAAGACGGCAACCCCCGGCGTCGACGCTCGAGCACGGTGACGCAGGTCGTTCCCGCCGGCCTGCACGACGCACCGTCGAACGCCTCTCCACATTGGGCGCATCGAAAACAGCCGTCACGAAAGCTTCTCGCGCTACTCCTGCTGTCCGCGTTCGTGCCGCTCCCGTTTCCCGCGCTCGCGAAATCGTGCCAGGCGCACGCGCTTGTGCTGACGTTCCCGCTCCTCACCCGTGAGACGCTGTACCAATGAACCGAACACAGCGGCCAAGATCTGCTGAAAGAGCGTCCCCGCCATGACGGGAATGATGGCAGGCCCTGGAAAGAATTGCACCACGATGACCGAACCGGACGAGATGTTCCGCAATCCCACGCAAAACACCATGGAGAGCATGTCCTGTACCGAAAGTCCCAAAAGTCGCGCCATGACCAGGCCGAGCACGAATCCGAGCGTCGCGAACACGCAGATGAACGCAGCAACCTCGAAAACCAGCGGGTCGAATGAGCGCGCGTAGGGAGCAAGTCCCGTGGAATTGCAGGCGATCACGAAGACCGAGAAGAGCCGCGTGAACGCCCCGAGGTTCGGCGCGAGCGCCTCGTGACCCCACCCTTTCGATAGCTCGTTCACCGCAACGCCCGCGATAGCCGGCAAGGCAATCATGAACACGAGGTCGCCCACCATGGACCAAGGATCGACCG